>ENA-ORTH01001529-ORTH01001529.1-human-gut-metagenome-genome-assembly--contig:-NODE-1529-length-22798-cov-2.249615_pt1 | contig 22798 bp, 18 predicted proteins | sample MGYA00241914_ERZ509192 | MGnify/ENA primary metagenome ERZ509192 (study PRJEB26280, sample SAMEA2338826) | human gut metagenome | biome: human gut; feature: human-associated habitat; material: faeces... | reverse complement strand
CCTGCAAGCTCGATCATCGTGTTGATGAAGCTTCCCGGGCCGCTCGTCCAGTTGCCGTTTTCACCATAGCTCATGACGTAATAAACAGTTTTCTTTTCCGCCGGCTGGTTCGCCTGCGCTTCTTCTACCGCAGCGTCGATCTCTCCAATCACCGTTTGAGCCTCTTCCTGCGCGCCGATGATCTCTCCAATCAGTTCGATCGAACCCGATATTTCGTCAAACGTTGTCGCCTCTACGACTGCGACCGCGATCCCGAGCTCCTGAAGCTGGGCGACAGCCTCTTCCTGCAAGCCGGTTCCTGCCAGCACAACGTCAGGCTCAAGAGACGCTACTTTTTCCACGTCCGGTCCGTTGAAATCGCCGACGACCTCTATAGACTCCGTAATCTCCGGATAATCCGAATATGCGTCCACTCCAACGAGCTGCTTCGCTGCGCCGAGCGCGCATACGAGCGCCTCGGGATAGCCGTACCCTTCGTCCACCGCAAGGATGGCCACGCCGAGAACCGCGCAATTCGTGGTGATGAGCGGCAGATATACGCCGAGCGCCTCGTGCAAGGCAGGTAAAAACCGCTTGACCGTGATCTCCAACATCTGCACGAGCACGGCTATCACGAGAATGAACGCGATGGTTTGCAGATATCCCAATCCGAGCGCATCCAGCAGCTGCTGCAAGGGCCAGGTGACAGACGTAGCCAGCACCATGACGAGCGTTACGGCACAGCCCATGCCCACCGCCGAATCGAGTTTCTTCGACACGCCGAGGAACGGACACACGCCGAGGAACTTCACGAGCACATAGTTGTTGACGAGGATCATGCTGAACAGGATCGCGGCGAACTCGGCCATCATGCCTCACGCTCCTTCAAGTCGCACATTCCACATGCGGCGCATGCATCCTCCGGGAGCATCGCCTCCTTCGTTTCGCTGCCATCCGCGCGCCGGCGAAGGGCCTCGACGGCCACGGATCCGGCGATAAGCACGCCTAAGACGGCAAAGCCGCCCGGAGGCATAACGAACACGGTCATGGGCTCGATGAAATCGGGGAGCACCGGGATGCCTGCGAATGTGCCGGCGCCGAGCACCTCGCGCACGGCCGACATGAGAACGAGCGCGACCGTGAACCCTACGCCCATTCCGAAGCCGTCGAGCGCAGCTTCGCGCACGGGATGTTTTGAAGCGAATACTTCGGCGCGCCCGAGCACGATGCAATTCACCACGATAAGCGGCAGGTAGATGCCAAGCGCCGCATTCAGCTCAGGCAAGTACGCCTCGACGATCATCATGACGAGCGTCACGAACCCCGCAATCACGGTGATGAAAGCAGGAAGGCGCATATTCGTCGGGATGACTCCGCGCAAAAGCGATACCACGACGCCCGAACATACGAGCACGAACGTTGTGGCCGCGCCCATGCCGATGCCGTTCGTCACCGCCGTCGTCACGGCAAGCGTGGGGCACAGGCCCAGCATCTGTCTGAGCGCCGGATTTTCTGCGAGGATGCCTTTCGAGAACACCGTGAACATGCTCTTTCCTTTCGCCATCCCGCTCATCATGAGGCCTCCTTCCCGCTCTCGGCGGCCGGCACTGCAGCATCCTGCCCCATTGCGATCCCGCGATACGCTTCGATCGCTTCGTTGACGGCGGTAAGAGCCGCCTTCGACGATATGGTCGCGCCTGTGACGGCATCGATATCGCTTATCGTCAAAGGCTCGGCCGCACGGCCGACAAACTGGGAGGAGAACTCCTCATCGGCCACCTTCGTGCCCAGCCCGGGCGTCTCAGTGTTTTTCAAGCCGACGACGTTGACGATGATGCCGTCCGGTCCGAAGGCAATCCCCATGGGCACCGGGCCGCTGTAGCCCTTTGCTTGCGCCGTCACAACATAGCCCGTGCCTCCCGCAGCCTCCATGCACGCCGTCACCCCCGGCACATCGCACGGCAGCGCTGAAAAATCAGGTGCATCGGGGATAAGGGACGAGTAGGTAGCCCAGGCTTCCGCCTCGCGATTCGCCGTGATGACCGGCAACGTGAGATTGTTCACGGAGCCCAACAGGAGGCCAACCGCGGCGCATATCACCACCAGGACAGCGATCGGCTTGGCCGATGCCGTCCAGAGTTCACGGTTGACCATCTCTTCTTGCGGGGCGTCGCGCCGCTGTTTCGTCTCCACCGTTTTGCCCATCATTCGCTCCTCCCCTCTCCCCTGCCGCGCAGTACGAACCTGCGCTTCTCGCCGCCCAACGGAGCCGGGCGCGTGAGCGCATCGATGTAGGGCACGACGAGGTTCATAATGAGGATGGCGTATGCCACACCCTCGTTCATATTGCCCCAGAACCTGATGAGGCAGGTGATGAGACCGAGTCCCAGACCGAAAACCACCTGGCCCTTGAACGACGTCGGCGATCCTACGTAGTCGGTGGCCATGAAGATGGCCCCGAGAAGCAGGCCGCCTGAGAATACCTGGGTGGCCACGTCGTTGCCGGTGAGCACGCTGAGCGCGACGACGGTGCCTACGAATACGCCGGGGATGGTGAACGTGACGGTACGCGTGACGAGCAGCCACACGAACCCGAGCAGAAGCGCCGCACCACACGTCTCGCCGAGGGCACCAGCATGCACACCGAGCACAAGGTCGAGCAGCGACAACGACGCCGCAGCAGGAGCAAGCGGCGTGGCTGAGCTCACGGCGTCAACGCCAGATGCCGCTAAACCCGCTATCTGCGGTGCCGCAAAGTCCGTCATCGCCGCTGTAAACGACACCGACAGCACGATGCGGGCGACAATGGCCGGATTCGCGAAGTTGCGGCCGATGCCACCGAACAGAGCCTTTGCCACGATGATGGCGACAAACGAACCGATGACCGCCATGTAGAGCGGAATGGTGGAAGGTAGGTTGAACGCAAGCAGAAGCCCGGTAACGACCGCGGATAGATCGCCCACCGTCTGATCCTGTTTGCGCAGCGCGCACCACAGAGCCTCGAACGCCACGCACGAGCACACCGTCACAGCGACAACGAGCAGCGCCCTCGCTCCGAAGATGATCCCTGAAGCCGCAAGCGCAGGCATGAGGGCGATTACGACGTTGAGCATGATCTTGCGTGTCGTGAGGCCATCGAACACGTGCGGTGCCGTCGAGAGGACGAGCGGGCGCTTCGAGACGTTCTCCGCGCGTTCCACGTTCTTCATCTGTTACCTCCTCTTCGCCATCTCGGTGCGCATAAAGTCGCGCGCGAGCTTGCTCGTCTGCGAGAGCGGTTGCTTCGCAGGGCACACAAACGAACACGTGCCGCAGCCCATGCACAAATCGGCCATCAGCGCGTCGAGCCGCTCGATATCTTCAACGGCGTAGGCCTTCTTGATTTCAACGGGAGAAAGGCTCATAGGACAGGCTCTCGCGCACCGTCCGCATCGTATGCAAGGGGTGGTGGCCGGACGGGTCATGCCCTCCTCGCCGAATACAAGAACTCCGTTATTCTGCCGAATAACGGGATAGTCTAGATCGATCTGGGCGTTGCCCATCATGGGGCCGCCCAACACGATTTTTCGCGGCTCTTTTACGAGTCCCACGTACTCGATGACGTCGCGCACACGCGTGCCTACGATGATGTCGTAGTTGCCGGGACGGGCTACGGCATCGCCCGCGACGGTGAAGCGGCGCCTTACGAGCGGCATGCCCGTCGCCAAAAAGCGGCCGATGGCGGCCATGGTGGTCACGTTGTTGAGCATGACACCCACGTCGGTCTGGCGCTTGCCGCGCGGCACGACACGGCCCGAGGCGTTGTGCACGAGCACGTTCTCGGCACCTTGCGGATAGCGACTCGGCAGCGCTTTCACCTCGATAGCCGGATCGTCGGCCGTGAGTCGGCGCAGGTGCGCGATGGCTTTCGGTTTATTGCTCTCGATGCAGATGAGCGCCTTCGGGATTGCGAGGTACCGACACGTCTCGCGCACCCCGAAAAGGATATCGTCGGCGCACTCCATCATCTCGCGATAGTCGGTGGACAGGTACGGCTCGCACTCGGTGCCGTTCACTATGTAGAGGTCGATGTCATCGAGGTTGGGGGGATCGAGCTTGACGTCGGTGGGAAATCCCGCGCCGCCGAGTCCGACGATCCCGCTGCGTCTGATGGCGACCAGAAACGATGCGCGATCCGACACGTCGGGCGGCTGCACCGCATCGGCAACCGTCTGTTTCCCGTCAGATTCCACGATCACGGCGGTATCGCTTTTGCCGGAAGAGTAGTACACCGGTTGGATAGCCGTCACCGTGCCGGAGATGCCCGAGAAGATATCGGCGGACAATCCGCGAGGCGCATGTCCGACGAGACTGCCCACGTCCACATGGTCGCCCTTCTTCACGACGGGCTCGCACAGAGCGCCGATATGCTGCTGCATGGGGATCATGATCTCCCCCGGCACGGGCATGGCCTGCGTCGGAAGCTCGGCTGTATCTTTGCGATGGGGCACGACGGCCCCGCGTGCGCGGCTGAACAGCGATACCCGTGCCATGGATCGTCCCCTCCCCCTTCGCCGGACACAGGTCCGGGGCGTTCCGCGCATCCCGCCGACGTCGCGGCAGCGGGATCGACGGCCTTTCGCGGAACGCAGCACGCCGACATGATCGTCCCATGGTAAGACCTGTACGCCAAGCTGCGATAGCGAAGAACGGCCAAAGGGGAAATGGTCCTTGGCGACTGGCAATTCCCGCCCTTGGACGGGCGCCGTGAGAAGGCGAACGGCTTGGTCCGACGCTCAGCGCGCGCGTTCCGCATCCTCGCTTTCGAGGCGTCTGAGGCGTCGGCGCTCTGCGGCAAGAAAGCCGACGACGATCAGCGTTGACGTGATATCCGAGATGGAAGGCGCAAACCACACGCTCTCCAAGGGCGTCAAGGGCAGCACCTGCGGCAGCACCATGGGACATACCACAAGGAGCGGGATAAGAAAAAGTATCTGGCGCGTCAACGTGAGCACGGTGGCCTTGAGCGCCTGGCCGGTCGCGTCGAAGTAGTTCGCCCCGATGGTCTGAATAGGCAGGATGGGGATGAACATGAGGTAGAGGACGAGCGCCCATGCGGTTTCGGCAAGGTAGCTTCGGGGCAATCCGAACAGGTGCGCATACATGTCCGGCGCACAGACTACGGTTACCCATAACGGCGTCGTGATGGCAATACCCAGCACGATGGCCTGCCATAGCACGCGCTTCATACGATCGAACTGGCGCGCGCCGTAGTTGTAGCCGATAATGGGCTGCGCTCCCATGGCGATGCCCATAGCGGGCATAAAGGTGAACAGGCCCACGGCGGATAGCACGCGCATAACCGCGAGCGCACCGTCGACACCGAGCGGATCTGATGCACCGTAGAACACGAGCAGGTTGTTCTCGATCATCGACGATACGGCAAAGCCCAGCTCCATGACGGCGGGGGCGATGCCGAGCGCGCAGATGCGCAGGGCCACGCGCGGCTGGAGCATAAGCGAGGGCACGCGCAAGGGCATCGGAGAACTCTTCTTCAAAAAGAACTGCATGACAAAGATCGCCGAGAGCGCCCAGGAGCACACGGTTGCAAGGCCGGCGCCGCGCATGCCGCCTTCGAGCACGATGATGAACAGATATCCGAACACCACATTCGCCGCCGTGCCGATGAGCATCGATCCGAGCGCGCGGTTCGGATGACCTGCCGTGCGGATGAAGTTGTTCATGCCGAATGCGATGAACTGCAACGGTGCGCCCGCGACGATGACCGTCATGAAATCCATGGCCAGCGGAAGCACGTCCCCGTCGGCACCCGAATAACGCAAGACAGGCTCGAGCGCAAAAAAGGAAACGACCCAGAGCACGGCTGCAGCTGCGAGCAGTAGCACGAGGCTGTTGCCAAGCACGCGCTCGGCAACGGCTTTCTTCCGCTCGCCCAGCTTGATAGCCGCCAACGCGTTGCCGCCCACGCCTACCAGCATGGCGACAGCGACCATGGCCGTCATCATAGGATTCGCCACCGTGGTGGCGGCAAGACCGTCCGCACCGACCGCATGGCCCACGTACACGGCATCGATGACGTTGTAGAGCATCTGCACGAGCACGCCGACGACGGCAGGAATGGAGAACTCGAGCAGCAGCTTGAACGTGCTCTCGACACCCATGCGGTCGATCTTGTGGTTATTCGAACGTCGCCGGACCTCATCCTCGGTCGGCGCGCCCAGCGTCTCCCTTTCTTCTTGCATGATCGAGCCTATCGTTCTCGCAGCGCGATCAGGGCGAGGACGGCTATGCCCTATCGAAGCGGCGCGCCGTGCCGTGCGATCGCGGAGTTTCCCGGGTTGTCCCGGCGAACAAGACCCATCGGCGGAACATTCCAGGAATCGGAGCTGGACGCCGTCGGGATTCGGGTCATCCCGAACCTTGATAGTATACGAGAGCCGCCACCCGAGAGCAAGGCGGGCGACGGCTCTCAACGCAGGAGGCACTACGCGATCGGCGGCGTTCCTTCGGCGTTGCCGAAGATGGCGTCGATCTGCACGAGAGCATCCTTCGGAAGGGACGAAACGCCCACCACCCGTCGTGCAGGAGTTCCGACGAAGTACTTCGCGTATACGTCCTCGAAAGCGTCCATGTCCTCGAGGTCGCGCAGGTAGATGTTCGCCTTGACCGCGTCTTCCATCGTGTGACCCACACTCTCGATGATGGCCTTGATGTTCTTGCATGCCTGCTCGGCCTGCTCGGCAACGCCGCCAGCGACGAGCTTGCCCGACGCGGCGTCGACGCCCAGCTGGGCCGAGATATTGTTGTAGTGCGAGAACGCCACGCTTTGACTGGACAGGGCGTCCTTCGGAGCGTCGGCTGCGTCGGCGGCCTCGATGATGAGGCCGTGACGGTCTTCGACCAGCTGCGGGGGCGTGCCGTCGCCATGCGACACCACGGCCTCCATCTGCACGAGCGCGTGCATGGGCAGACCGGCAACTCCAACCACCGTGCGCGCGGGCAGGTAGCCAACGGCGCGTGCGATGCCCGAGTCGGGGAAGAAACGCGTATAGACCTCGTTCACCGCTTCAAGATCGGAGAGGTTCTTGAGGAAGACCGTGACCTTCACGATGTCATCAAAAGGAACGTCGATGCTCTCGAGGATGGCCTTGATGTTCTTGAGGCACTGGACGGCTTGCTCCTGCACTCCGCCGACGACGATCTGACTGCTCTTGGGATCGATGGGCAGCTGGGCGGAGACGTTGTTGTAGTGCGAGAACGCCACGCTTTGACTGGACAGGGCACTCATCGGAGCCTCGGGCGTGTCGTTCACGTACTTGAGGATGTCGCCCGCCTGCGGCGCGTCCGGAATGGTGCCCTCCCCGTTCGAAACAAGGGCCTCGATCTGCACCAAGGCGCCCAGAGGCAGCGCGTCGACCGCAACGACCGTACGCGCGGGCACGTAGGTCGGGAAGAAGGACCGGTACGCCTCGTCGACCGCGTCCATGTCCTGGATATCGCGCACGAACACCGTGACGCGTACGATATCGTTCATCACATGGCCGATGCTCGTGACGATGGCCTCGATATTCTCAAAGCACTGCAGCGCCTGCTCCTCGATGCCGCCCTTCACCAACTCCCCCGTGGCGGGATCGATGGGCAGCTGGGCGGACAGGTTGTTGTAGTGAGAGAAAGCCACAGTCTGCGCATGCCGAGGGCTCTTCGGCGCCTCGTCGGTATTCCTTGCCAGCACCACGTTGTCTGCCATATCGGTTCTCCTTCGTTCGGATTCCTGCATCCTTCGCTCGCGCGTCCTGCGCAAGCATCCCCGACGGCTCGCCTCGGCGAAATCCTCCGCTTCTCGGGAAGGCTGCAGTATAACGTTTTGTGCAGTTGCACAAAACATCGTTCGCACATTTAGCGACCAGCGGAAAGGCTCACGGCGAACCGTTCGCCGATGTTTCTGAAACCCCTTCGAGGCCGCCATGCAGAAAAACAGATGATAGAGTCGCGATTCATACAGGATACTCGATCCTACCGCTCACCGATTAGCCTTCCACTCTCTGCGCGCGTTCACAAGAAGGCGACAATTGCAGCGGCAAACCCGTCTTCCATACGGCCGAAACCGGCTGCGCTCGAACGACGCCAGCCTGAGCCCCGATTCGCGATGACGGCATGGACGCCGGCAAGGCTTGCCGAGAAGCCCCCCGTTCATCGCCGAATTGCGATCGAGGGGATCTAATATCTGCATCATCATCCGTCTTTCAGCAGTGCGCATGCCGACATGACGGCAGACAAGCAGTCCGCGGGCGCGATCGGCGATGCGCGCGGGCTGGCGACGTCGAGCGCCGTCTTCAATGGTCAAATTCTTCTTGCAAACGGAATCGGTTACCGTTAATATAGTCAACGCTGTTTGGGTAGCCGGCAGAGGCCGCCGAACGCATGCAACGGGTTGTGGCGCAGTTTGGTAGCGCACTTGACTGGGGGTCAAGGGGTCGCAGGTTCAAATCCTGTCAACCCGACCAGCAATTCAAGCAGGTCATCAGGCAATTTGCTTGGTGGCCTGCTCTGTTTTCAAATACCGTACACGATTCTACCCGCACATCGCCCGCAAATGGGCGCAACCGATACGGCACTGTTCGGAACACATGGCGGCCATTCCTTTATCTCGGGCGTATCCGGGATCGAAGTCGCGGACGGTTCTTGCTCGGCACTCCCGCCCTCCTGCTTCTCGGATGGCTCCTCTGTTTCCATTTTTGGTCCTGGTAGATTTGATTCCGATGGCACCGGTTGGGTCCGGCGGCACCGGTCCGACAGGCGCATACTTCATGATACCTTTATGCGAACCGCACGGATGGTAGATGATACCGTTCGATACGTAACCTCCGCTACCATCATGAAGTCACTCCTTTTCCGAGGGATGCGACGGAGGAGCCGTTATCGCATCGTATGCCACGCTGGCACAGACGGCAGCGGGATGCACCCGATGCGCGCCGGCTGCTATACTTGCTGGCAGATCGTGGAAAAGAACGCGCAAGCGGACCGTGAAATCCAGTCGAACGCGGAAAGGAACGGCCATGAGCGAGACCGAGCGCATACGCCTCACCCACCTCACCGAGAAGGGCGGTTGAGCGGCGAAGTGGGGTCCGGGCGACCTCGAAAAAATATTGAAGGACATCGCGCCGCCTCCCGACGCCGACCTGCTGCTGGGCTTCGACACGTCCGACGACGCCGCCGTTTACCGGCTGAACGACGAGACGGCTGCCGTGCTGACGCTCGACTTCTTCACGCCGGTGGTGGACGATCCCTACGAGTTCGGCGCCATCGCCGCGGCGAACGCACTGTCCGACGTGTTCGCCATGGGCGCAAAGCCGCTAACCGCACTCAACATCCTCGCGTTCCCCTGCAGCCTCGGCACCGACGTGGTGGGCGAGGTGCTGCGCGGCGGGGCCGACAAGGTGGCCGAGGCGGGCGCGTTCGTGGTGGGCGGCCACTCCATCGAGGACGACGAGCCCAAGTACGGATTGTCGGTGTTCGGCACCGTGCATCCCGACCGCATCGTCAGAAACGGCGGCGCGCTGCCAGGCGACGCGCTGTTCTACACGAAGACCATCGGCTCGGGGCTCATGAACTCGGCGTTTCGAGCCGGGTTCGAGGACGACGAGAGCATGCGTCCCGTTATCGACTCCATGATGGAGCTCAACCGTGCGGGTGCCGAGGCGATGGCGAGCGTGCACGCGCGTGCCGCCACCGACGTGACGGGCTTCGGGCTGGCGGGCCACCTCCACGAGATGCTCGACGCCTCGGGCGTCTCGGCCGAACTCTTCTGGGACGACCTGCCCCTGTTCGAGGGCGCCTACGGGTACTCGTGCGACTTCTGCCGCCCCGCCAAGACGTTCGGCATCGTGGAGTGGGCGCGCGCCTTCGTGGAGCAGGGCACGCTCGACGACGAGGAGTTCGAGAACCGCATGGGCGTGCTGTGCGACCCGCAGACGTCGGGCGGCCTGCTCGTGGCCGTGGCGAGCGAGGAGGCCGACGCGTTCGCGGAGGCGTTCGAGCGCGCCGCTAGGCGCCGCCCCGCGCTGATCGGGCGCGTGGGCGCCGGGGGCGCCGGGAAGATCCGAATGCGGTAGCGACCGGGCGCTCGCCGAGCGCCCGGTCAGATCACAGCTGGCACACAGTCTACCGCGCTGCCTCGCGCAGTCGAACCGTCGGAAAGCCGCTGAATCTGGCAGGATGAGCGCACACCGAGACGAGCTCGGGGCGCGTCGCAGGAAACATGCCTCACCGCGATCTGATACCATGCGAGGCACGGTGCTCCGAATGCGCTCGCGCCAATTCCACGCGCTCCTAGCGGGGAGCGTGGGCGTTTCCGCCATTTCGGCTCCGTCTGGACGCTCAGTACAGCTCCGCCTCGTGCACTTCCTCGTACGCCAATCCGCCGCTGGCGAGGGCGCCGAGCAGCGCGTCGCGTTCCTCGGCGGGAACGCACCAGGCGAGGCCGCAGCCGGCGGATATCTCGGACGGTATGGGGATCATCCTGCCCGGAAAGCCCGCCTCGCGCGCGGCAGCCTCTACGGCCATCGCATCGCTCGCAGAAGCGAACGTCACCACGGCTTTCAGCGTCTTCCTGCGCACGGATCAGGCTTCCTGGGCGATGGCCGCCACGGCGGCGATGCCGGCGTCCACCTCGTCTGCTGTGTTGAAGCTGCTGAAGCTGAACCGCACCGCGCCCTGGTTCTGGGTGCCCAGCGCCTCGTGCATGAGCGGCGCGCAGTGTGCGCCCGCGCGCGTGCAGATGCCGAACTCGGCGTTGAGCGCATCGCCCACCGCCGCAGAGTCCAGCTCGCCCACGTTGAGCGCCACGATGCCGCAGCGACCTACGTCGCCGCCCCCGCCCAGCACCCGCACGCCCTCGATGCCGCGCACACCGCGCTCGAAGCGCTCTGCCAGGGCCCGCACTCGCGCGCCTATCTCCTCGACGCCGCGCTCCTCGATGTAGGCGAGTCCCGCGCCCAGACCGGCGATGCCGTGGGCGTTGAGCGTGCCCGCCTCCAGCCGCTCGGGCATGCGCGCGGGATGGCGCCGGTTGTAGCTATGCGTCCCTGAGCCGCCCACCTTGAGCGGCTCCACGTCCACGCCCTCCGCCACGACGAGGCCGCCCGTGCCCTGCGGGCCGTACAGGCTCTTGTGCCCCGTGAACGCCACGAGGTCGAGTCCGTCGCGCCCCATGTCGATGGGCACGACGCCGGCTGTCTGGGCGGCGTCCACCAGCAGCAGCGCACCGCGCTCGCGGCAGATGCGGGCGATGCGGGCGATATCGTACACGTCACCCGTCAGGTTTGAGGCGTGGGTGACAACCGCGAGGCGCACGCTCGGCTCGAGCGCTGCGTCGAACGCGTCGTAGTCGAGCGCCCCGCGCGCGTCGTGCGGCACCACGGTCAGCGAGCATCCGCGCTCGTCGACCGCGCGGTACAGCGGGCGCAGCACCGAGTTGTGCGACGCGGCCGTGGTCACGAGCGCGTCGCCCGGGCGCACGAGCCCGTTGACGGCCGTGTTGAGCGCCTCGGTGGCGTTGCTGGCGAACGCCACGCGCGCAGGGTCGCCCGCGCCGAGCAGGCGCGCGAGCTGCTGGCGCGCATGGAACACGGCCAAGCCCGCGTCGAGGGACGCCTCGTGCACGCCACGGCCCACGCCGCCGAACCCGTTGATGGCGCGCGCCACCGTCTCGGCCACCGCCGGCGGCTTGGCAGCAGTGGTGGCCGCGTTATCGAAGTAGATCATGGCTCCACGGTCCTTGTCCTCGCGCGTCTTCGACCCTACGGGCGGATGATGCCGCGCGCGTTCGCCTGCTTCTCCACGATCGCGTACATGTTCGTGGCCTCGCCCGCTTCCAGCTGTTCGGCCAGCCCGTAATGGGCGAGACACGTGCCGCAGCTCATGACCTCCACACCGGCCTCGGCCAGCGCACGCAGGTCGTCGAGCGACGATGAGCCGGCGCATGCCAGCTTCACGCCGCTGTTGTACATGAGCACCGTTTCCGGCAGCTCGTCGAGCTGGGTGAGGGCGAACACGAAGCCCTTCATGAGCACCGCCCCCAGCTCGTCGTCGCCCGATCCCATGAACTCGGACGGAATCACCGCCACGACGCCGCCCGTCGGCGCCGCCTCGGCGACGGGATCCGCGCCGACCGTCGTGGCATCCGCGCCGTCGGCAGCCCCGCCGCCCGTCGGAGCGTCCTTCGCGAACGTCACCGCGAACGTCGACGCCCCGCGCTCCTCGCCAGACGCTTCCACCTTGAGCGTCTTGCCGAGCGCCTCGAGGTTGCGCACCGCGGTCTCGTTGTCCACGAGCACCTCGAGCACGCCCTCCCCCATAGCCGCAAGCGCCTTCTTGGCACGTACCACAGGCAGCGGGCACGCCTGGCCCCGCGCGTCGATCTGCTCCATGTCGATACTCTTCAACAGGGGACGATAACCGGTCATGCTGAATCTCCTTGCCGACCTTCCCGTTCTATACTCTTTTCCATATGCAGAAAGCATTGCAACACTGTTGCAGAATCGAACCCGTGCGCCGCGCACGAAAAAGCGCGCATTCGGAACGCGCACATCCAGACGAGGCCTGCTTCGCAGAACGACGCGCCCTGCAGAAAGGCGGCCGATACAAGCCTCGTGCCGTCATACTATCGAAGCGCTCCGCAGGCTGCAGCCAGCATCCGCCCGGCTGCCGGAACCGCCGGCGAACGGCACGCGAGCGTTCAGCTGATACGCTCAGGGTGAGTGTAGACGGTAAAGCGGTTGCCTCGTGCAAAAGCGGCGAGCGTCACGTTTGCCTCCACGGCGTAGTCGAGCACAGCCGATGTCGGGGCAGACACGGTCGCCACCAGCGCGACGCCGAAACGCGCAAGTTTGTTAACAAGCTCGAGCGCGCAACGGCTCGACAGATAGGCGAATCCGTCCCTCGGGTCGACGCCTGCGCGCGAGAGCGCTCCGACGAGCTTGTCAACCGCATTATGACGTCCAACGTCCTCCCTCATGCAGACGAACCCGCCGGTGCGATCAACGAACGCGGCCGCATGCGTTGCGCCCGTCTCCCGATGCATGCGCTGGCGAGCAGCCAACCCTTCAGCCGCCCTCCACACGGCCTGCCGGGCGAACGGTTCTCCGTCGGGCAGATGCACCATATGTGCAGGAAAGTAGGGCGGCAGCGCTGCGAGGGACCCTTTGGTGCGCGTCGCTTCCCTCGACGAGCCCAGCGGTGCACCGCGATTGAGACGAAGGCCTTCGCGCAGATGCACGTCGGCGCCGTAACACTCGCCGAGCTCGCTGACGACGATGCCGGCTACGTCTTCAGGGCCTTCCACAACGCCCTTGGCGAAGGCATAGCCGAACGCAAGATCCTCGAGATCGCGCGGCGTGCAGGACAGCACATCGCAGAACGCGCCGTCAATGCTTACCGCGAAAGGCACCTCCAACGCCACCGTTTCGATGCGTTCCTGCACACCATCTTCCGCTATACGCACGCAACCTCCCACTGCACGGGAAAAACGCCCGCCGTCGGTCCCAGTTCGCATATCCGCCGTTTCGCCCATCGCAGCCTTCTTCCTCTTTTCGCCAGAAACGTGTCCCGAGAGCCGCTCCCACCGTCTTCAAACCTGCCGATCTGCAAAAACCGGTGCCGCGCAGGACCCCCACGCCGGTTTTATCGAGACGCTCCGCACCCGGCACAGCCGCCGCGTCGTCACTTTCCAGCCGCTTTGCTCCTGCGGTAGATGAACCAGTAGGCAAGGCCGACCAAGACACCTCCGACGATATTGCCGAGCGTGGCAGCCGAGAGGTTGTAGAAGATGCCGCCGAATGTGACGGCGTCGACAGCGCCCACGCCCAGCGCGTTCAAAAGGCAGCCCATCGGCAAGAAGAACATATTCGCCACGCAGTGCTCGAAGCCGGCAGCTACGAATGCCGAGATGGGCAGCAGGATTCCGAGCACTTTATCGGCAACGGTACGCGCGGAAAACCCGATCCACACGGCAAGGCAAACGAGGATATTGCACATAATGCCCTTGAAAAAAAGCGTAACCCAGTCCGGCGATACCTTGCCCGCAGCCACACTCACCATCGCCTCGCCCACGGCCCCGCCGTTCATACCGGCGACGCCCGCCATGAAGACGAGGAACACTGCCGCGAGCGCACCGATCAAGTTGCCGACCCATACCACCGTCCAGTTCTTGAGCGTATCGGCCCAGCATATTTTCCCAGCTGCTTTCGCGCAGATCAAAAGCGTGTTGCCGGTGAACAGCTCGGCGCCACAGCACAACACGAGCACGAGTCCCAGACAGAAGCATATGCCCCCAACCAGGCGCTGCACCGCGAACGGCATGGTCGGGTCGCCCAAGAACACGCAGAAATACATGGCCCCGAATGCAATGAACGCGCCGGCGAGCATTGCGGAAACAAAGCATTTCGCAAAGGGCATGGCCGCTTTCGTCTGGCCGAGCGTCTCGGCTTTCTCCGTCGTCTCGGCCGGCGCCAGAGCATCAGGTTTGAGGGCTTTTATCTCGTCTTGCGTCAGAGCCATGCTATATCCCTTTCCTCGTCGCACACCGCATCTCGTCGCGATGCCCCAGAACGCAGTATCATCGCACATTCAACGGCGCTCGCCTAGAGCGGAAAGCGACCAGCTGCGAGCGATCCGCAACGTAGGGGCTTTTCGCCTCGAAGGGAATCCGCCGAGACATCAGCGGACAAGATCTGCGCAGACGTCGAGGACGCGTGCAGCCAAGGCGTCCCACGACAGATGCGCAAGATCGCAGCGCCTGGGCGGCACCCGAAGAGCGCTCTCGATGGCTTTGGCGAGGCGCCGCTCAAAAGCGGGAAGATCCTCGGCACGGGCTCGTCGGCGTTGACGATGCGCGGCGGCTCGACGAAGATCACGGGCGCATCGGGCGCTTGGGCCTCGATCCAAGGGCGAATGCCGGGCAGGTCGGTGACGACCGCCGTGCAGCCGCAGGCGAGCGCCTCTACGACGACGAGCGGAAGCCCCTCGAAAAATGACGGCAACACGAACACATCGGCTCGTCGATACTCCTGTGCGAGATCGGACTGGGCGAGTTTGCCGAGGAACTCGATCCGATAGCGACTTTGCTCCGCCTGGGCGAGCATGCGTCGGTACTCGTCCTCATTCGTATGCCCGCCAGCAAGCCGCAGCACAAGGCCGTCAGGTTCAACGGAGAGTTCGGCGAGGGCAGCAATGAGACTCGAAACCCCCTTCTTGCGCCATATCTTGCCCGCGTACACGAGGTTTGCCGCACGGCGCGCCTGAGCGGGCAGCTCTTCAGCACCTGCGCTCACGGCCGAACGAGGTCCTAGATCGTTGTGAACCTCGTCGTCGGTTCGAAACACGGCATGATTGTAGCCGGTACCCACCACGCGAATGCGCTCCTCGTCCACCCCATAGACCTCTACGATGTCGCGCTTCTGGGCTTCATGGAGGGCGAACACTGCATCGAGAGCGCGTACCGCATGCGCAATGCGGTCCCGCGCAAGCCCGTGCTGGCGCATCTGGCGCACGTCGGTGGAATGGCAGACCGCGACAACAGGCACATCGGGCAGCAGTGTGCGAACAAGCGAGGTGACGAGGTAGAGATGATGGCATACCACGGCATCGGGTCGCAGTTCGTCGACGGCGGCCCGTACGGCACGCGCAAACGCAGCATCGAAGCTCGCCACCATGGCAGGCGAAAGATCTCGGTAACGCGTTGCTTTATAAGGCATTTCGTCGGACATGCCGCATACGGGAAACGGCAGCTCTCCGGTTTCGAAGCGCACGGGAAAGAAGGCCGCACCGTCCGGGACGACCGGATCGTCATCGGGGCCGATGCCGGCGACGATAGCCTGGACGCAGCCGAGGCGCGCGCACGCCCCCGCAAGCTCGGCGAGGTAAACGCCGCTTCCGGTGCTGTCGGGCTTCTGGGCGGTGATATGAAGGAGTCTCATGGGCACCATGGTAACCGAAGCTGCGAACCAGTTTGCGACAGAATTGACCGCAGGCGCGCAAAATCGGCTATGGTGGATACGGTCGCGCACAGCGCGCTTCCTCGAACACGAACGAAAGCAGGAAGGCTCACACCTATGGCACAATCTTCGCAGCGCGAGCGGTTGCGAGCGCTCCCTCAGATCGAAGAGCTGCTGCACGATCCGCGCATCGAAGAACTGCTCGCACGGCTCGCGCGTCCCGTCGTCGTGGATGCGGTGCGCCAGGCGGTCGATGCGGCGCGACAGGCCATCTTGGCCGATGCCCCCTATGCCGTGGACGCGGACGCCATCGCATCGGAAGCCTGCGTACGTGCGGCGCGGCTTGAGAAGCCCTCGCTCAGGCGCGTGGTGAACGCCTCGGGAGTGATTGTGCATACGAATCTCGGGCGCAGCGTGCTCGCCGAAAGCGCCGTCAAGGCCGTAACGGAGGCGGCGCGCAGCTATTCGACGCTCGAATACGACGTCGACGCAATGGCGCGCGGCAGCCGTCATGCGCATTACGAGCGGCTTATCTGCCATCTTACGGGAGCCGAGGCGGCCCTAGCCGTCAACAACAACGCCGCCGCCGTCATGATGGTGCTCTCCGAGTTCGCCTCCGGCCACGAGGCGATCGTATCCCGCGGCGAACTCGTGGAGATCGGCGGATCCTTCCGCATCCCGGACATCATGGCGCTCAGCCACGCCGCCATGGTGGAAGTCGGCACGACGAACAAAACGCATCCTGCCGACTATGAGCGCGCCCTGACGCCCGAGACGGCCATGCTCCTCAAGGTGCACCCTTCCAACTACCGACTCATCGGTTTCACCGAAAGCGTGGGCGTGCGAGAGCTGCGCGCGCTGGCCGACGAGGAGAATGCACGCCGCGCCCGGAGAGGCGTCGGAAACGGGGACGTGCTCGTGTTCGAGGATCAAGGCTCAGGCGCACTCGTCCGCCTCGATTGCTTCGGCGAGTACGCCGAGCCCACCGTAGCAGAGTCCCTTCGCGCAGGTTGCGACCTCGTCTCGTTCTCGGGCGACAAACTTCTAGGTGGTCCGCAAGCGGGCATCATCGTGGGAGCGAAGCGTCACATCGATCGCCTCAAGCGCAATCCGCTTGCCCGCGCGCTGCGTTTGGACAAGATGGCGCTTGCCGCGCTCGAGGCGACGCTTCGGCTCTATCTGGACGAGGAGCGCGCACGTTCTGAAATACCCACGCTCGCCATGCTTTCGGCGCCCGTCGAAGACCTGCTTCCCCGTGCCGAGGCGCTGTGCGCGGCTATCAAGGGGCGGATACCGAAAGGCTTCGCGTCCCTCTGCGTGGTGCCCGAGATTGCGCGCTCCGGCGGCGGCGCGCTGCCCATGTGCAACATCGACACGTTCGCCGTACGCGTCGAGTTTTCGCGCGGCGACGCGCTCGACTGCGAGCGCGCACTCGTCCGCGAGCGCGACGTGCCGGTGATCGGCCGCATCAAGAAAGAAGCGCTCTTGTTTGACGTTCGCACGCTTGTCGAGGACGCTGAGATCATCGAAATAGCCGATGCGCTGGCGGCATACTTCGCACGGGTCGCCTCCCAGATCAAAGAGCCGCCCGCATCCCGAGCATTCTCCGAGGATACCGCTTCCCCGTCCGCTTCCTCCTGAAGGAGCCTTCCATGACCGACACCGCACCCGCGATCATCCTGGGCACCGCAGGCCACATCGACCACGGCAAGTCCTCGCTCGTGCTCGCGCTCACCGGCACCGATCCCGACCGTCTAGCCGAAGAGAAGCAACGCGGCATCACCATCGAGCTGGGATTCGCGCGCCTCGAGCTTCCCGATAAAACGATCATGGGCGTCGTGGACGTGCCAGGCCACGAGCGCTTCGTACGCCAGATGATCGCGGGTTCGACAGGCATCGACATGGCGCTCCTCTGCATCGCCGCCGACGACGGGGTCATGCCGCAAACCATCGAGCATGTTGCCGTACTCGAACTGCTCGGCATCACCGCATGCGTCGTCGCGCTCACGAAGGCGGATCTCGTGGACGAGGAGTGGACTGGCTTCGTGGCCGACGAAGTGCGAGCGCGCCTCGCTTCGACCCCCTTCGCCGCAGCTGAAATCGTACCCGTGTCAAGCCGCACGGGTTCGGGCCTTGACGAGCTGCGATCCGCCCTCGCTCGCTCGGCAAAGGGAGCGAAGCGCACGAAGCGCGAAGCGCCCCTGCGCCTGCCGATCGACCGCGCGTTTACCGTGCGCGGAGCGGGCACGGTGGTCACCGGCACGCTCTGGAGCGGGACGGCGTCGGTCGGCAGCGAGGTCGAGATCCTCCCGCACGGCCTGCGCGCTCGCATACGCGGCGTGCAAGTGCATGGACGACCTGTCGAGCGAGCGGAAGCGGGCCGCCGCGTCGCACTCAACCTACATGCAGTCGGCGTAGACGAGGTGCGCCCGGGTGATTTCGCGGCGGCGCCGGACTCGATCTCGGTCACCGACCGTTTCGACGCATCCGTTTCCTTCCTTGGTGCGGCAGGCTGGAGCAAGCCCCTGGAAAGCGGCTCGCGCATGCACGTGGCTCACGGAACCCGCGAGGTGACGGGACGCGTCTTGCTCATGAATGGCCGCGCCTCCCTCGCGCAGGGTGAGACGGCCTACGCCCAGGTGCGTCTCGATGAGCCATTGCCGGCAGCCTGGGGCGATCGCTTCGTGCTGCGATCCTATTCGCCAATGCACGTTGTGGGCGGCGGGATGGTGCTGCGCGCGCATCCGCGCAGAACATCAACCATGCCACCAGCGGACGAGGCGCTGCTCGACGCGCTGCGCAACGGCAGCGAGGCCTCCATCGCGCAAGCTGCCTTCTCGCTCGCCTCTCTCCCCGTCACTCCGATCGAGCTCGCACAGACTTCGGGGCTCGATGAGAAGACCGCCCGACGCGAGCTCAAGTCGCTCGAAGCGGCAGGAGGCGCCGTACGCCTCGAAGGCGAAACAGGAACGGAAGACCGCTGGGCATCCCGTGCAGTGCTCCAAAGACACCGCACGGCCATCGAGAACGCGCTGTTGAGATTTCATGCCGAGCAGCCCTCCCAACCTGGCATCGCGAAGGAGGCGCTCAGACGCCGCTGCATGCCTCGCGCCACACCCGCCTGTTTCGATGCGTTGCTGGCCGATGCCATCTCCCAGGGAGTGGCGGTCGTCTCCGGCGGCGAGGCGAGCCACCCCCGGGCCGGAGCCGGCGCGAAGCGCCTTGAGGAGCAAGCGACCGAGCTGCTCGCATCGACACTGCAGGAGGCGGCCGGCGCGCCCCCGATGCTCGACGAATTGGTTGCCGGAAGCGGCTTGGCGCCTTCGCTCGCCTATCGCGCGCTCAACACCCTGGAGCAGCAGGGACGCATCGTGCGCATAGGCCAGGTTTTCTACTTGGACGTCGCCGCCCTCGAAAGGTTCGAGCAAGCCGTGCGCGCAAGACTCTCGAACGACACCCCGGCTGCAGCGGCCGAGCTCAAGGACGCGATGGGCACAAGCCGCAAATACGCCATTCCCTTGCTGGAGTATTTCGATGCGACGGGCCTCACCCGGCGCATCGACGATAAGCGCGTGCTGAACGCCTGAACAAGGCCTCGCTTTTGACCGCCTGCGAACCGGGCGGATCGGGAGATCGCGGCACGCACCTGGGCGCTCTTCATCGTAGCGCCCCGCATCCGCATGCGCCTTCCCCGCATCCTGCGTCAACAAGGCCGCCGTATGCGCGGCGGCCTTGCGTCATTCGTTCTGGCGGAGATGCATGCGAATCGAACGCACCCGAGACGTTCTGCGCGCCTCACAGCGGCTTTGAAGGCCGCGGGGCCCACCAGGGCCCATCCATCTCCGTGCTGGAAAGGACATCGGATTTCGATGCCGGTTCATGATAGCGCATCCCCAGGCGAAATGCCTCGACTTTCCGCTGCCGCACTCGGAATGCCCGCCTTGCGTCAGCGGGCGTCACCGGCCCCGCGCTGCCTCGGACGGTCACAGAGCAAGCTGTGGCGCCGCATTAGTCATCAGCAGTTTCCCAGCAGCACGTCGTCAAGATGACGGCGCGCAACCGTGGCCAGCGATCGAAGGGCCTCAAGCGGCGTGGGCTGCTTGTCGGCCATGCGATGGCAGGGAAAGAAGCGTGTGAGATGGTACGGAATCGACGGGTCGATCGAGGCCAGCCATGCCGCCGCCTCCTCGATCTCGCGCTCGTCGTCGTTCATGCCGGGAATGACGAGCGTCGTCACCTCCAGATGACAGGTCGGACAGGCGGCCATGAGCCGGATCGTCCGTTCGACCGTCTCCAAATCGCCGCCCACGATGTCGTAGAAGCGTTGCGAGAACCCCTTGAGGTCGACGTTCGCCGCATCGATGAGGGACAGCACCTCCCGAAGCGGTCCCTCGTTCACCATGCCGTTCGTCACAACCACATTCGCCAAGCCAGCATCATGCGCCAGGCGGGCCGTATCGCGCAGATACTCAAAGCCCACGAACGGTTCGTTATAGGTGTAGGCGATGCCGATGCTGCCGCGCGTGCGCACAGCAAGATCGACGAGCGCCTCGGGCGCCACGAAGCGCCATCGGACGTCGTCGAGTCCTGCACAGGCGATGGAAGCGTTCTGGCAGAAGGGGCAGTGCAGGTTGCAGCCGTACGACCCCACCGACGTCACGAACGCGCCGGGCCGAAAGCGCGCGAGCGGCTTCTTCTCGATGGGATCGAGCGCGATGGAGGTAAGACGGCCGTAGTTCTCGCTCGCCACCTCCCCGCTTTGGGCAATACGCGCGCGGCAAAGCCCGCGCTGCCCCTCCGACAGGGAGCAGGCATGCGGGCAGACCGGGCAGACCGTCCGGGACTCGTCTGCGCGTATGCTTTCTCGTCCGCGGTTCCTGCAATCTTCATCCACGGCGGGGGCCGCCTCCAGCTCCACAATGACACGAATCACCTCATCGGGATCATAGTGTTCCTCTTGCGGCGCGTCTTCGCTGTATCGCCGGTCATTGGCAGCATACAGCGCCTGACGCATTTCCTCCTCCAGAAGGGCCAGATCCCTGGCGCCATCGTCAGGAGTGCCAGCTGCACCGGCCGTGGCAGGGAACAGCGTAAGCGCCATAGCCAGGATCAGGAACCATACTAGGGTCTTTTTCATGTTGTGTCTCCTCCTTTTTTATGGTTGGGCTTAGTTTAGCACAAGAAAAGTCCCCAAGATAGAAGCAACCCGACAATTCTGGGTACGAATTTCATCTGCACCTCCCGCCGCTGGCTTTTTTGTGCTACAATGGGAGCAGGCAAACTCGATTGGGAGGTGCGCATTACGAACATGTACGAAATAAGGCAGGCAGCCATTGATTACTCCGATGACGAATTTATGGACGTGACTTCGCAGGAGTTAACCCGCATGACCCGGGAGGAGCAGGCGCTTCGGAACTACGCTCGGATGGAGCAGCACCGGGACCGGTGCACAGACGCAGAACGCACCCACCGGCTACGGGAATACGATGCCATCACCGACAAGCTATTTGAGATGCAAACACCTGATATCTGGACCCTGCGGACAGATTTGACCCCGCAGGACCCCATTCAGGTGCGCAAACGATTCCGCTACTTTCCCCAGGTGCCTTACCGGCACAATCATTTTGAACTTCTGTATGTACACGCCGGTCATTGCCGGTATGTCAGTCCCATTCAGGCGCAGAACTTGGAGCACGGGGATTTTTGCCTGGTGGAATACGGAGTCCCGCACCAGATCCTGAATCATTCAGACGCATGTATTTTAATTGAGCTGAGCATTCACCGGGAAAAGCTGGAGACACTCTGTGCCTCCCTGTTGGAGGAGGAGCATATTCTCACCCGTTATTTCAAGGGCGCGCTCTATGGGGTGGCATCCCATCCCCTGGTCATTTTCCAGACTGGTGGCACCCAGGCGGTGCAATACTATCTGCTCGCCATGCTGTGCGAATACCAGGCCCGCCTCCCCCACCATTCCGTGATGCTGGAGGCCCTTCTCAACGCCTTGATGGTCATTCTGATCACAGGGTGCAAATCTCAGGAATACCACTCCGCCGAAGCTGGGCCGATCCTGGACGCCATCTGGAGCAGCCTCCAGGAACCTGACCGGGAAGTCACACTGGCCTCCATTGCCCAAGAATTTGGCTACAGCCCCCGGCAGGTGAACCGGATCCTGCAAAACACCTACGGTCGTACCTTCTCCGGCCTTCTGCGAAAGCTCCGCATGGAGCAGGCCGCAAAGCTCCTGCGGGAGAGCGACCTCCCCATCTCCCAGATTGCAGCCGAAGTCCACTGTGCCGATGCCTCCCATCTCAACAAGAGCTTTCGGCAGGAATACCAGCTCTCCCCCAGACAGTACCGGGAGCAGAATTCCCAAGAGATTGCAAAAGGAGGCAAACAAGCGTGAAGCTCCTGCCAGAAAACAAGCCGTTCGTAGATTACGCCGAAACCGGCCTCCACGATGCCATCCAGCAGCGCCTTTTTCGCTTCAGCCAAGAGGAACTGGACTGCCGGGAGTATTACAGCACGGAGGCCGACCTGGAAGTCTGCGAAGAACCGGAGCGGCAGCGCCGCATACAGAATCTGCACCGCGTGATGGCCCAAAACTTTGGGCAGCAAACCGAGGAGCCCTATGTTATGACGGAAAGCGGTCTGTCTGGAAAGCATTCCGTGGCCGTGCTGAAACGGAGCCGGTATTTTCCAGCGGTGGAGTACCGGTACAATCACTTTGAATTTTTCTACGTATTTTCCGGAACCTGCACCCACGTCTGCAAAGGGCAATCCTACACCCTGCAACAGGGCGACTTTTGCTTGCTGGAATACGGAGTCCC
>ENA-ORTH01001527-ORTH01001527.1-human-gut-metagenome-genome-assembly--contig:-NODE-1527-length-22848-cov-4.189795_pt1 | contig 22848 bp, 30 predicted proteins | sample MGYA00241914_ERZ509192 | MGnify/ENA primary metagenome ERZ509192 (study PRJEB26280, sample SAMEA2338826) | human gut metagenome | biome: human gut; feature: human-associated habitat; material: faeces... | reverse complement strand
TTTTCAAAAAAGTGGGAAATCCCCATTTTTTCCCTTATCTATGCGGGTTTTCGAGATGTAAAAAAGGGGATAAACCGACAGTTTATCCCCTTTTTCTGAAAAAATCATACTATTTTTTCAATTTAATTTTGATTCTCCACTGCATAAGGGTCTGGATTAGGACACTCGTGCTTTTCAAATCCAGTGGTTTCCAGATAGGTTCCATGCTTCATATGGCGACGATCATCCGCATACTCCATGCAAACAATCATATCATCGTTAAACAGGAACTTGCTTACAGATGCATTGGCAACCATACTGTTGGACATCTCCTCAAACGGTTTTCCGCTTGCAAAATGGATATAAGAAGAAATAATGATTCCATGGCTCACCGCCACGATCACCTTTCCCTTATTTTGTTCCACCAGGCGATCAATCGTTTTCACGATTCGTTCCGATACATCACGCATCGATTCTCCACCCGGACACTCCATTGATGCAGGACAACTATGCATTGCTTCTATTACTTCTGGATATTCCTTCGCAAGCTCACTGAATTTTCTGCCTTCCAGCAGTCCTCCATTGAGCTCTATTAAACCTTCATCTACAATTGGAGACAGTTTTTCCAATCCATGCATTTCCGCAATGATCTCTGCGGTCTTTTTGGCCCGCTGCAAAGGACTCGTGTACAGCACATCGATTTTGGAAAGACTGAACGCCTCACCTAACATCTTTGCCTGACGGATTCCATACTCATTGAGCGGGTTATCGATGATCCCCTGAAACCTTCCTTCATAATTTCCGCCGGTTTCACCATGTCTGATCAGATATAAAATTGTCATCTTGTTTCCCGCCCAAGGCGAGGCTCTCTTCCTTTCCTTGTTTTTATTGTTGTATTTACAAAAATCTTCCGCATCGCTATGGTGTGCTTCAACAAACACAGGTAAAGACAAGCAACCTGTGCGAGAATGAGGCTCTCATATTCGCACTGAACCGACAACACGAACCATATCCAGTTTGCAGGAGATCTCCAAGCTTCCTGAAATAAGCCTGACGATATAAACTGAATAAATTCAGCTTATGGTCTTCATCTGAAAAAACTTTTGTTTTCGTGTTTTCACTCCAACGAGCGCAGGCGAAGACAAGCGACCTGCGCGAGAGCGAGGCTCTCATATTTGCACTAAACCGACAACGCGAACAGTGTCCAGCTTCAAGCTGGTTACCAAGGCTGAACGGTACCGACAATCTCATTGATGTCAGAGATATGATTGTCCTCCAGCCACTGATTCATTCCATCAATAACTTCAATTGGTGCTTTTGGATTATAGAACATCGCTGCACCGATCTGGATTGCATTGGCACCTGCCATCATCATTTCGATTGCATCCTGCCATTTTTCAATGCCGCCCATACCGATAACCGGAATCTTCACGCGGTTTGCTACCTGCCATACCATTCTTACCGCTACCGGGAATACTGCAGGACCGGACAAACCACCCACATTGTTCTTGAGGATTGGACGGCGGGTATTGATATCAATTCTCATACCGAGCAGGGTATTGATCAGAGATACTGCATCTGCGCCCTCTGCCTCAACTGCCTGTGCAATCGAAGCAATGTCGGTTACATTCGGAGAGAGTTTTACAATCATTGGTTTTTTCGCATATTTGCGAACTTCTTTTACAACATGAGCTGCGTTTTCACAGCTGGTACCGAAAGCAACACCACCCTGTTTTACGTTTGGACAGGAGATGTTCAGCTCAAACATATCAATTTCACTTTCGCTCAGACGCTCTGCAATTGCACAGTAATCCTCAATGCAGCTGCCTGCAATATTCGCGATCTTTACTGTATCCTTGGTTGCAAGATATGGCATATCATGTTTGAGAAAATGCTCCACACCAGGATTCTGCAAACCAACCGAGTTGAGCATGCCGCTCGGAGTTTCGGCAATTCTCGGTGGAGGGTTGCCCAGACGCTCTTTAAAGGTCATACCTTTTAACGAGATTCCGCCCAGACGCTCCAGTGGATAAACACATTCATATTCTCTTCCAAAGCCAAAACAGCCCGATGCTGTGATGACTGGATTTTTAAATTCCACGCCGGCGATATTAACTTTTAAATTACTCATCGAATACCACCCTTTCTGCCTCAAATACAGGACCGTTCTTGCAGACATGCAGATAGGTAATCGAACCGTCATCTGCTTTAATCGGTGTTGCACATCCCAAACAAGCACCTACGCCGCATGCCATGCGCTCTTCCAGAGAAACCTGGCAGCGAACGCCGTATTCCTCGCACATCTTTGCCACGAACTTGAGCATGATCTTCGGTCCACACGCATAAACGATGTCCGGTTTTTCCTCTTCCATCCGAACTTTCAAAAGATCGGTAACCAAACCATGGTGACCTGCGGAACCGTCATCAGTGCACAGCATCACGCGGTTTTTCTGCGCTGTGAAGTCATCAGTCAGCACAATCTTGTCCTCACTTCTGAATCCCAGAATAGCAGTTGCGTTTTCACCATAGGATTTTGCAGTCTCAAGCATTGGAGGCACGCCGATACCGCCGCCGACTACAACTGCTTTTTTGCTTGGATCGAGCAGCTCAAAGCCGTTGCCCAATGGTCCCATCACATCCAGAAGGTTACCCTCCTTGGTGTTGGCAAGCACCTTAGTGCCTTCGCCGCGGATATCAAACAGAATACGGATGGTACCTGCCTGCTTGTCCACCTCACAGATAGAAATTGGTCTGCGCAGAGTAAATCCCGGCACACGGATATGAACAAACTGACCTGCTTTGGACAGAGCCGCAATTTCCGGACACTCGATGGTAAAGTCACACATACAGCCCGGACGAATTTTTACAACGCGGTAAGTTCCCTGTAAATATTCCACGATAAATCCCCCGTTCGTTTCACAGTTTCTGTTAAACTACGGTCCTGCTCATGGTTTAGAATCCCATCACCGCAGGACACCCCATTATTATTTACTATAATATATGAAAATCCCCATTTTTACAAGCCCCCAGCTTGAAGCTGGACCCTGTTCGCCTACGGCGCAAAGACGGGTGGTTTGGAGAATGGAGCGAAGCTACATTCTCTGAGGGCAATGAACATAAAACCTGTTGTGAGCAGAAAGTGAAACATTGCCCATTCGCGCTTTGGTTTGGTAGGAAGCTTTGGTTTTCTCACACGGTGTTCGCTCGTGTTAGCACGAGCGCTCGGCAAGCTGAGCCTGCATCCAATTTTAAAATCAAATTTTGGGAGAATGGAGCGAAGCTACATTCTCGGGGGCAAAGGTGACGGTTAGAGTAAACTGCTCAAATCAAAATAATGCACCGTCACCAGGAGAATCGAATTTCATTCGATTCTCCAAAAATGGAAAGTGAAACTTTGCCCTTCGCCTACGGCGCAAAGACGGGTAGCGAGAGGAAAAAAGTTTCGACGAAGCGAAACCAAAGTTTTCGCCTACCGAGCGAGTGTGTTAATACGAGCGATTGCCGTGTGCTGAAACTGCCATTTCACACCAAACCAAAGCACGAAATGGTCGGCTGGTTCAACCCGCTTGCAATCTCCGCACAAATGCGGTATAATACTTGCGTATTCAAAACGAAACACTCGAATGCAGTCAGTCGCAAGTTCCTGACTTAAAAACACACTACGAAAGGAAAATTGAATATGAGAAACAACACTGTAAAGAAAATGGCGATGACCGCTATGATCGCTGCGCTTTATTTTGCGCTGAGTCTGCCCTTTATGACTCTGATCTTCGGTCCTGTTCAGCTGCGCATTGCAGAGGCATTCACCCTCCTGCCGGTATTCGCAGCAAACCCTGTTGCCGGACTTACCCTCGGCTGCGTGCTGGTCAACACCCTTGGTGCTGCCACCGGAGCAAACATCCTGGGACCTCTTGACATTGTCTTTGGCTCGGCAGCAACTCTTCTCGCGGGATTTTTAAGCTATCATTTCCGCGACATCCGCCTGAAAGGTCTTCCAATTCTTTCCGCGCTCATGCCGGTTCTTGCAAACGGCATCATTGTCGGCCTGGAACTGACCTTTGTCATCAGCGGCGGCTTTAACCTCGGTGTTTTCCTTATCAATGCCGGCCAGGTCGCTTTGGGTGAAGCGATTGCCTGCTTTGCACTGGGACTTCCGATGGTGCGCGCACTGGAAAAAACCGGTGTCGGCAAAAAGATTTTTGCTGACCCTGCTTTGAATGAAAAGAAAACAGCCTAATCAACCTGCTGTAAACTGCGAACTTGCTCGGCTCAAAAGGACTCCCCTTTTGAGCCATTTTTATTCTACTATTTTGTTTTGTATCATAAAGATAATAAAACCATAAAGGAAGTGATCTCTTTGTCTAACCTTATTTCCCCGCTGCCGTTCTGCCACCGCTTGAGCGCAGAATATGAACCGCTCACCTACACCACCCTGACGCTCCACCGCGAGGGAGAAGTCCTTTGTCTGCACATCACCTGCTTTGAAAAAAATCCAGACCCAGTCTACATGTTTTTCCTTTGCTTTGGTTCTGATTTTTCTATCCAGTTTTCCTGTAAAGATACCGTTTTGCCAGACAGCCGCATCCAGCTTTCCCGTGATGGCGGCGAAAATCTGGAAGGCGTGTTCTGGGGCGCAAACCTCGTGATCCCTCTTTCCCTGCTCAAAGAACATACCCTTTCCGATCATCAGCTTCCTTTCTCCATCCGCTATGACCGCGGCGGTGTCATTTCCTCTCCTTTTGCCGGTGGAAACACCCTGCTCAACCTCTTTTGCGCGGAAAAAGAAAATTCTTGAAAAAATTTGAAAAAATCCCTTGACAAAAATTTCTGGCTGTGATATTATATGAAAGCTGATTCAAACAGCAACAATATGAATGCGCTTGTAGCTCAGCTGGATAGAGTGACTGGCTACGAACCAGTAGGTCGGGGGTTCGAGTCCCTCCAAGCGCGCCAGAAAAACCGCTTCACAACGTCGTTTGTTGAGCGGTTTTTCTTTTATCCATGTAGCGGTATTCCCTTTTTGGCGCACATTTAGCGCACACCGCTACCAAAAACCACAAAAAAAGATAAGAAAACACAAGAGGCAGAGATCCGTTTTTCCGGATAACTGCCTCTTTTTTGTTATACTGCATTTTGTTTTTTCGGCCGGAGAATCGCATCTGCAATGCATTCGCTGGCACGCTCGTCCGCCTGCTTGATGATATGGGAATAAATATCGGTGGTTGTGCTGACCTTTGCGTGTCCCAGGCGTTTGGAAATAGCCACGCTGTCCATTCCGTTAAAATACAGCAAGCTGGCCATCGTATGACGGAACTTGTGTGGATGAATGTGCGGAAGGCTATATTTTTTGGAAAACTTGGCCAGCCATCCGGTTAAACTGTCCGGATGCATCGGCTTTCCATCATCCTGTATAAACACATAGCCGCTGTTGATCCAACGATCTCCATTGATCAGCCGCTGCTGCGTATACCATGTACGATATTCTTTCAGCAGCTGCATGGTTTCTTCCGGAAGTTTGATGTAGCGGACTGTGCTTGTTTTGGTGCTGTCCTCATAGATTCCACCTTTATTGGAACTGAGCAAGGTGTGATCTATTTTGATCTGACTGTTTTCCCAGTCCACGCGATCCCACTTCAGACCGGCGATCTCTCCCCGCCTGCATCCGGAAATCAGGAACAGGTGTGTAGCCACCTTCCATTTGAGCGGCTCATGTTCCAGACAATCGCGGATCTGTTCCACCTCATCGAGCTGGAAGCTGTCTGCTTCCGGCGTGTCCAATTTCGGAGGTGTTGCTTTTGCGGCCGCATTGTACTCCACAATCATCTCTTTTTCTGCTTGCGCCAGTACTGCTGAGATAAAACGATGATACTCGATCACTGTTTTGTTGGCCAGCGGTCGGGTGTCCTTCTCCACAGAAAAGAGTTCCTCCAGCGGGCAGCCAATTGCATCACTGATAGCCTGTGCTTTTGGCAGCTGGATGATATTTCCCTTTGCTGCACTCAGTACCGTTGCCGATGAAATCCCTGCCACAGCCGCTACACCGTCCTTTGTGAGGTGTTTTTGCTTCAGAATGGTGTTGATGTCCTGTTTTGCTTTCGCCTTTGCTACCGTGCCGCGTATGCCCTCTTCCTTGAGGTTTTCATAAAAGGCGTTCAGATGCTGGGGCCGCAGGTCGGTAAGCTTAATGTGTCCGATTGCCGGATCGATCCGTCTGAGCAGGTCGATATAGCTTTCGATGGTTCGCCGCTTTTTTCCGGTACGCTCTTTCAGGCGGATCACGTAGCGGGCGTACTCTGAAAACGTCTGCCGGCTGTCCACCTCAAAGCCTTTTTCAATTTTTTGCTCAAACTCAAAGGCTGCTTTTTGTACCGCCTTTTCGATCTGACGGGCTGTCATCTTTGGTTCTGGTGTCCAGGTCAAATAGTGACGTATCTGCCGGCCGTTGTGATCCCTTCCCTTGGTTACGGTAATTTTATACGAAACTCCGTTCTTTCCCTCAATCTTTCGGATACTGGCCATCTGATTCACCTTCCTTTACTTTTATCAGAAATCTGTGTCCATCAACTCTCCGCCTGTCATTTTTTCCAGTTCCAAAGCTTTTTGGATTCCTATGTATACGTTTAAATCTGTACCATTGTATTCCCGTTTTTTGCCTTTAGCCCAGGTATCAAGGGTATCTTCATCGATCACACCTGTTTTATATAATTCCAAAATTTTAAAAAGTCCAGACTGCAAATCAATAAAAACATCATCCAGCCCAAAATATTCTTGCCCCAATTCATCACGAACAATCTTTATAGCTGGTGTTTTCGCAAGTTCAATAAACTGCAACAAAAAATCTTCGACGGTCTTAATCTTACTGCTTTCTCTCCCGCAAAGACTATCTAATGATACACCAAAATAATCAGCAATTCGCAGAGCCACATCAAGAGAAGGTGTCTTATTGCCTTTTTCATATGCAGAAATTGTTACCGCTGCTACATTGACTTTTTCAGCAAGTTCTTTTTGTGATAGTTTATTAGTTTTTCTTATTTTTTCTAAATTTACACTAAACTGGTTTTCTTCCATTGTATATCACCTCTTTTATAATTATCTTACCAAAATATATTATTAAAGTCAATATCATAACTATAATTAACTATTATGCATATTATTTGTAGTTTATTTAATTTTAGTATTGATTTCTACTAATATTTATTATATAATTGTTTTATTAAATAAAAGGAGTGATTTTTATAAATAACAAAACAATAAAAGAAGCTATCAAAAATGCACACCTGTTTCAATGGCAGGTAGCAGACAAGCTCGGTGTTTCTGAACAAACTTTAATTCGCTGGCTTCGAAAAGAAGTTTCAAGTGAAAAAGAAACCGAAATCTTGAAAGTTATTGATGAATTAAAGGCAGGTGACACAAATGCTTCCCAAAATGAGAACAATTAAAGAAGCCGTAGCGGAGTTCCGTTCGGCCGATCCCGCTACCGCTATCACAGAAACCTATCTGCGCCGGCTTGTTATTTCCGGACAGGTTCCTCATGTAAAAGCAGGAAACAAATACCTGCTCAACATGGATGTGCTTTCTCAGTATCTGGAAGGACACGAAAACGAAAAAAGCACCCCACCACAGCAAACAGGCGTTATCCGCCAGATCACTGTATGAGGTGCAATATGAAAATGTACACAAAAAAATAAACTCTCTGCCTAACTGCCGACCAAAGCAAAAACAGAGAGTTTATCTAGCATCCCGAAAAGGTATTTCAAAGAAGCTATGTATTCAGTATATACCTTTTCGGAACAATTTGCAAGTTCATCGAAAAGGATATGACAACAATGCAGAACACAAAAGAAGAATTAACAGAACAGCTGATCAATGAAGCTGCGACCCTTGATGACGATGATGTAAGCGAAATTGTTTTCGCAATTCCCTATTTGATCGAAGGGAAGCTCAGCTTCGAGGAAATCCACCAGCTTTACATCGAATCCAAAAAATCATCATCCAAAGTGGAATATCAAAAATAAAAAAGGGAAAGTTGCATCTTCGGATGCAACTTCCTGCTGATTTTCGGGGTATCAGTGAAAGGAGGTGTGCGGCATGGCACAGGCAAACGAGAAACCAGCCCGCCGTAAAAACCGGTATTACTGGATTCGCCTGAAAGAAAACTTCTTTGAAGATGACCGCATCCGCATCATCGCAAGCGTCCCCGATGGGGACAGCATCCTGATCTTCTATCTCAAGCTGATGCTCAAATCGATTCAGGGAGAGGGCGAGCTGTTCAAGGATCGCGGCATCGATTGCACACCGCAGATTCTCGGTGCTGTCACTGGCACAGATCCGAACATCGTCCAGCGAGCGCTGGAGCTGCTGCAATCGCTTCACATGATTGAAACCGAGCAGGAACGCCTGTTTATTCCCCAAACCATGCAGCTGCTGGGCAGCGAGGACGAAAGCGCCGAGCGGGTACGACGCTGCCGCAGCCAGGCAAAACAAAAATCCATTCCCGAACAAAACACCCCACCTCCGTTACAATGTAACGCAGATGTAACGCAAACTTCGTTACAATGTAACATAGAGAATAGAGATAAGAGTATAGAGATTAGAGATAAGAGTATAGAGATTAGAGATAAGAGTTTATATAATAATATCTCTTGCTCAAATTCCGAACAGAACGACTGTCATTTATCCGGCAAAACAGAGCAGGACGAGAGCCTAGTGGTTCAAAAGGCCGACGACAGGAAAGCGAAAAGCCCCTGTCCCTCCATGACTCCTGAACAAGAAGATCCTATGTTTGACCAGTTCTGGGAGGCTTATCCCCGCAAGGTGGGAAAAAGAAACGCACAAAAAGCATTTGAGCGCCTGCAGGTGGACAAACCACTTCTGGACAAGATGCTCCGGCAGATTGCGCACGCAAAGCAGAGCCGTCAATGGCAGGATGTGCAGTATATTCCCCACCCCGCTACCTGGCTCAATGGCAGACGATGGGAGGATGAACTTCCTACCGAGGACGAGCTTTCCGGAAAAAATACATTTCCCGCAAAGGAGGTGAGCCAATATGCAGATACTGGAACAGCTGATCCGGCAGCAGCTGCAAGCCCTTGGCGTCGAGGGCTCATCGGATGAGCTTACCCGTAAAATCGAGCAGAAAAAGGTCGAGGAATATAATGCCCAACCTGCTCAGGACAACCTGACCGTTGGGGGCAGGCATCACCTGTTTGACACCGTCTACGACTGCCCTGTCTGTAAAAATAAAGGGCTGGTGGCGTTTCTCAACGAGGACGGCGCCTTTGCCGTCCATGACTGCAACTGCCGCAGAATCCGCTCGAGCCGGATTTCGGCGGTCAAATCAGGTCTGGGGGAGCTGCTCAACAAACGGGTCAATACCTTTCATGCAGAAGCCTCTTGGCAGGCGCAGTTGCGGGAGCGCACCATCGCTTTCATCGAGTGTTTCCGCAGACAGGACATGCAACTCCCCAAAGGTTTTGTGATGCTGGGACAGTCCGGATGCGGCAAAACCCACCTGTGCGCGGCGGTCTGCAATTTCTTTATCGATCAGGGGAAACAGGTGCGCTATATGAGCTGGCTGAACACCGCCGACGAGCTGAAGATCCTGCGCATCGAGGAGCCGGCCAGCTACCGCCGGCGGATGGGGGAGCTGTCCTGTGCGGATGTGCTGTACATCGATGACCTGTTCAAGGCAAAATCGATTCAGGGCATCAGCGAGCGGGACGTGACCCTTGCCTTTGAGATTTTAAACCACCGGTTGAACCTTCCGGAAGGCATCACCATTGTTTCTTCCGAGTGGCTGGCAGAGGATCTGCGGAAGGTAGATACCGCCGTTGCCGGCCGACTGCTGGAACTTTCCGGCGATTATCTGCTGCAGATTCCACGAGGGGACCGCTACAACTGGAGGATACAGGGATAAATCGCTGTCTGCTCCTGTCCACATGATAAGCATATCACAGGACAGGAGGCACAACAATGACAAACGAAAAACTTTGTACGCTCATTCAGGAGGACCAAAAGGAATACCTTCCGGATCTCTGGCATCAGACCAAGAGGTTTGGTGCTGCGCAGGCGAAAAAATTCTTTTTATCTTTGGGCAATCTGGGCGGTGTGGAGCTTGAGGACCTGCTGCAGAGCTGCTGGATTGCTCTAATTCAGGCGGTGCGCTATTTCAATGCAGAGAAGGGTTCTTTTCTGACCTTCTACGGATACACGCTGAAAAACGCTTTTCGGGAAGCTGCGGGACTGCGCAGCAGCAAAAGGAACCCGCTCTGTGATTGCCTCTCTCTGGATACTCCCGCCGACTCAGACAGTGACGACACAACCCTGCTCGACTTTGTAGCGGATCCCATCGACCCGATGCAGGAGCTGCAAGAAAGCGTATATCTGGAACAGCTCCACGCAGCACTGGAACGGGCATTGTCGCAGCTTTCCCCAGACAGGGCAAAGCATATCCGGCAGCGCTACTATCAGCGCATGAGCTTCCGGCAGATTGCACAGCAGGAGGGCATCCGCTGGGAGATCATCCGACAGCAGGAAGAATCTTCGTTTCAAAAGTTACGTTGCAGCTCCTGTGCAGCTCTTCTGCGCAGTTTCCGATACTGGGACACTGAGTTTAACCTTTACGCCGGAACAAGCCTTACAACGTGGCGTAGCGGTTTTGGAAGCCAACCGGAAAAATTTGCAGAGTATTCTATGAAACCAAGGGAAAGGGTCAAATGAGTATGATGTACAACACAGCCAAAAAAAGAGAGGCGTTTCCCCTCTCTTTTGCCGGTGTCCCGCTATTTTTCTGTTTTCCCCTTTATCTCTGGTTCATGTTCTTCCAGACCAAAGCACAGGGTGGTGCTTGCAGGCTCTAATACCGTATGAATCAAGCTCATCAATGCCTGCCATTCGTTTACCTTGAGCGACGCTGTACACAAAGCATCGGTCAAAATGGCGACGTTGTCCACAGCAAAGGCCGCGCCTTGCATCTGGTTAAATGTTATCGGTTCTTCAGAAATTTTGTTCATGTATATCATACTCCTGTCAATCGTGTCGTTTGACAAAGAAGCCTTATCCGATGTAAAATAGATTTCAGATAAGGGTTTCCTTGTCGGCAAAGAAACAGTCTGTAACTTTCCTACGGTGGCAGGCTGTTTCTTTTTTTATTTACTGAGTTCTTCATCAATCTTTTCGTTTAACCATTCTGTTTTACTTTTCCCTATTTCATGGAGCTTTTTCTCAAAAGATTCCATTTTTTTGCGTTCGATAACCGCACTGAAAGTTTTCTGATTTTCACGTCTTGATTTCATATACTCAGCTCTGCTTTTTTCCGCGATTTGAAACACCCCCTCTTGTAACGCGTAACATAAATATATCATATAACGCGTTACAAGTCAAGGGGTTTTCTATGTTTTTGCATTGGACAAAGTCTTTCTGTTACTTGACAAAGAGACCTTGTCCAATGTAAAATAAATTTGAGGCAGCGCAACCAGTCTACCAGATAACAGAATCGCTCAACCTTCTATAAAAGGGCGATTCTGTTATTTTTTATACTTTCGTAGACCTTTTCAATTCCTTCTATCACTACTTCATATTGTATCTTTATTGGATAGCGGCAACAATCAGTCTACAGGCGTACCTGCTACCATTGACTGTGTGACGGTCAACTTAAGCAATAAAACCATAAAAACTTCAGGAAGGTGCCGAACAAGCTGGAGAAAGGGTATCAGATTCTATATCTCATTCAATGACGAATAATATGTTACTAAGTATGAGGATTCGTCCTACAGTATAGAAAAAAATGTACAGCACTTTAAAGACTCTGCATTTAATTTTATCGTAATAGACCAAAATCGCAAACGTCTGTGAATTTGAAGGGAGAAAACAAATGTGCATTCAGCCCATGAAAAAAGATCAGGACATACAAAAAAACGTCAGGGATATCCTGACGTTTTATGCTATGCAAGAAGATACACGAGAAGATCGACACCGGTTTTGGCAGGACAGGGCGCGGCAGCTGCTGCAAGGCTATCGCACGATGAAACAAAAGGCAACAGTGGCAAAGTCTCCTCTGCCGGCTGCCATACTGGTCCTGGATGCATCTTTACAGCGTGGGCAAAATCAGTTTGATATCGACTGGATTCTGCAAAGCTCCGCGCGTTGTGCCAGCGTCTGCCGCTACATGGAAACCATAATGGACAGCTATCAAAACATGACTGCTTGCCGATCTGAAGAGGAAAAGCGGTGCTGGCGCCTGCTGCAAAGCCGCTACTTCTACCCGTTTGAGAAAAGCAGGACAAACCTGTGCGAGCAGGAACACATCTCCAAAAGCACCTTTTACCGCTACGAAGCCTGCGCGGTCAAGCATCTATCTATTTTCCTGTTTGGCGTGGTAGCGGGGATATAAGTAACATATATCTAATTTCTACACATTTAACTTCCCTGAAATCGACTTTTCCAGATAATTTTTTAATTTTAGAATAGAATTTTTTTGATTTATTCTATGTTAAATTTTTAATTGGCTGTGCTCATATGTTGCAATTTTTATTTTTTTGGGCTAAAATTGAGTTGACAAGCATACCACAGATTGATATAATAGATCGGTTCACCTTTAAAACGATAATATTCTAAGGCAATTATATAAGTATCTTTGGCATCATTTCCCGTTGTATTTTCAATGCTCATCTGCATAGGATAGTAAAAATACAGCGGAGCGTGGTTAATAATGGAGTGGATCAATATGAGTGAGATAAGTATGGAGAAACGTTTGGAGATAGAAAAGAATGTTGAAAGCCTTTTAAAGCAGTCCGGATATTCTGAAAATACCGATTCTTATATGGATATTATCGACTTTGCACATCACTATGGATTTAATGTGGTAAACGCAGATCTGGACGAAAAAGAGGATGGCTTTATCGCGATAACATCCAAACTGAAGTTGATTGCTGTCAATGCAAAACGCTCTTTGGAATGGAAGCGTTTTATTATTGCACATGAGTTTGGTCATTCGATTCTTCACTATAAGCAAGGGGATACTGCTTACTTGCATCGAGAAAGTGTTAAGGGAAAAAACGAAACCGAAAACGCTGCCGACTATTTTGCAGCTGCTTTGTTAATGCCCAAAAAGGCATTTCTCAAACAATACCAGAATCTGAAAGAGCAAGGGCTTTCTGAAAATACCATCTATATGCAGTTGTGCTCTATTTTTAAAGTTCCTCTGGAGAGTGTTTCCAGACGTATTCAAGAAATATCATCCTTGGAGGCATTACAGTAACATCATGACACAAAACGCAGAAGATAAAGATAAAGAAAAAAAAATAAATGATTTCTTAAAGTCTATTCTAATTTCACCTGCTTCTACGGAAGAAGAGCTCTACAAAGATCCTTTTATTACACCAGAGCAGAAAAAGCGTGATGAACAGATCACCAGATTGTTGACTGCATACGTGGATAGCTATGAGAAAAAAGTTAACAGTTCAATATGGTATCGGGTAATTATTTTAGTGGTTTGCATTGGTGTTGTTATAGCTTTCGCTTGTGCTTTAAGATATTTCGCTATACGAGTTGCAAACTGGGAAAATGAGTTGCAAATTTCGAACCTTGTCGCTTTTGTCACTGCCTGTATCTCCTTTGTGTCGTTGATTATTGGTTTATTGACAATAATAACGAAGTACTTCTTCCCAGAAAACGACGAACAGTACATTACTCAAATTGTTGAAAGTATCCAGAAAAACGATTTGGAAAACAAACGAGAAAATGCAAAACAACAGCAGCAATTATCTGAAAATCACAATTCAATACCTCCAGAAGAATAAAAGCTACCTGCCCTATAATGACATGAGGACAGGTAGCTTTTCTGTTCCAACCTGCAACCGAAAGTGAACGTTACCAAAACTCAAAATTAAGGTTCAAACGAACGCTCAATTAACAAAACCGCGTCACTATGCCAAAAGCTGTAATGGTAACGTTACTATTGCGAACGCCTGAAAGTGAACGTTACCTTTTGAATCACCCCAACCATATAACAAAAGTTCTTGTTATCCATTATCATTTGGGTTCAATATCAATATCCTTCTCTTTTTCTTCAATTTTCTGGTCTAAATAGTTGAGAAGTTTTTTAAAATGAATCAAATTTGGAAGTTCATGTGGGAGTAAATGTTCTTCCTCAAAAGGGAGTTCAATCTTTAACAACATCTCTTTTATAAATTTCAGTTCCTTCAAGTTATTAGTTTCTTTGATTTCTTGATCTATTGCTGAAATAAGAGTGGGCAGGTTCATTACATTACCTGCTCTCAGTGGTTCAATTTCTTCCATGTACTTTTGTGTTAAAGGAGTGCTACTCTCCCAACTACTTCTCATATTTTGAACTTCTACTTCTTTTTGCATCTTTTTTATTTCATTTGCGGTTGCATTATCCTGTTTTTTGAGATAAACAGCCAATTCATTATTCAACTCTTTTTTCGATTTTTTATTCGTTCGGTAAGTAAGCCATGTTGTTATAACGGGGATGATTAAAAGCATTATATCTTTCACCGTTTGCATGTCAAAATTCATTTTGATTCCTCCTACAGATCATGTATATTTCCAATATTATAGCACATTTTACTATATCTTTCTACTTCTAAGTATAACTTCCATACTATTCCGAATTTGATCTCCCCTTTTTAGCGCACATTTGGCGCACAAAGCACGCAAAATAAAACCGAAACTGTCCCATGCTATCAAAAGCCATATCCAAAAAATCGCTTGATTCCGTCATTTATCTCTGTCCATCCAAGCGCAGAAAAAGAAAAAACAGCAGCTACGAACCAGTAGGTCGGGGGTTCGAGTCCCTCCAAGCGCGCCAAGCAAAAAAGACATCACAAAATGTGATGTCTTTTTTGTTGTCTCAGGAGGGACAGTCGTTAGGAATATCGTGCCACTGGCACGACATTTTTATCCTTCCTCCACTCCAAGCGCGCCAGAAAAAGCACTGCGAATTGCAGTGCTTTTTCTTTTTTTATACTGCTATTGAAACTTTAAGTTTCTCTCATTTTTTCAACTGTTCACAATCCCCCACTTTTCTGCAAATCAAAAACTATATCCGCTTTCTTTGACCACAGACAAAAATCTCATCCAAGGGCACCCGCTGTGGTGTCCTTTTTGATTCTTACACAAAAATCCTATCACAATTTCGTCTTTTAAAATCTTTCTATAATACGGTAGACAATTTTTTCCATTTAATGGTATAATGAAGAAAAAGGCCATGAAAGGAGGTCTTACCATGAAAGCTTATAATATCGGGCTTTTTATCAAAAAGAAGCGGGAGGAACAGCACATCCGTCAGGAAGATCTCTGTCGTGGCATCTGTGACAAATCCACCCTTTCCCGCATTGAACGTGGAAAACAGGAACCTTCTTCCGGGATACTGGGTGTTTTGTTACAGCGTTTGGGAATCAACGAAGATCAGCTTGCGGTTCTGCTTGGGCCAAAAGATTTTGAAATTTCCGACCTGCAAAAGGAGATTGTTGCCCTCAATTCCCAAAGAGAATACGAAAAAGCGGCAGAAAAAATCCGCAGGCTCGAACAGTTGGTCGAACCTACGGATAAAATCACGCAGCAATTTATTTTGCGATGCAAAGCGCTGGCATATTTCCCGGAGGACTATCCTGCCTCGCGCGACCTGCTTCTTCAAGCACTTTCCCTCACCCTACCGGACTTTGATTTTGACCATATCTCCGACTACCTGTTGGGCATCGAGGAAATTAAACTCTTAAATCAACTGGCAAATAGCTACTCGGAAGAAGGTAACCGTCGTTTTGCTATTCACATCTATCATCAGCTTTTTAAAGATCCTCGCAAACGACTTTTAAACATAGAGTCTATGTTTTCCCTTTTTACAATGCTTGCCTATAATTATTCCCGTCTTCTTGGATTGGAACGTAGGTATGAAGAATGTATTGAAATCGCAACACTTGGACAAGAAATTTGTATCAAACATAACAAATGTCAATTACTTGGTGGCCTTCTCTTAAATATTGCATATGCACAATATGAATTGGGATATTACAATGAATGTAAACTAAACCTTATTGACTCTTATTATGCTTATCATTTGGTAAAAGATTATTCTAGTTGCGACATCGTGCTTAAATATGCAGAAAAAGTTAACATTGCTTTATTTTAAGCTACATCTCCTGCAGGACCATTTACACAAGCAGGATCTACCGATGGAGTATGATCTCCCTCTTCGCCTTCGCCCTGTTCTACGGTTGGTGGGGTGGTTGGTTCATCTGCAAAGCACATCTGTGGTACTGCTGCAAACAGGGTCAAAGCTGCCAGCAGAGTAATGAATAATTTTTTCATAATAATACATCCTTTCCAAAATTCGAGTTTTTTCGACTCCGTACCCTTTAATCATAATATCGTTTTGAATCCTTTGTCAATGGGCATTTCATGCAACTGACCGGTTGCACGAAATGCTCATTGATTTTTGGCGAAAAATGGAATAATATGAATTCGAAGTAAGGTTAATCTTCTTTTAAAAGGAGTCCACCCTTTAAAAGAAAACGATTCCCCCCGCTGCGGACATCCCGTCCCGCAGCAGGAACACTCCTGATTAACCCTCCTTTAATAGATTCGTCGAAAGAGAGCCCTTCGCTATCCCACAGCGGAGGGCTTTCTTTTTTTGTGTCTTTCGTTCGATTATAGTTGACTTTTGCAGTTCTTTCGGTTATGATGGGCTTAGAATCCATTCATTCATAATAGAAAGGAGCTTTTCTCATGTCAAAAAAGATTTTTCTGTTTATCTCCGTTTCCATCCTCTCGGCAGCCTTCCTGTTTTCGTTAAACTCGGTTGCCATCAAAGCACAAAACTTTTCGGAAAATCAGGACAACCAGTATGTCCCGCCGGTCGTTTCCCACAAAGAGAGCGAATCCGGGTTAAATTTCTACCTCTACCCTTCCGAAGAATATGTACAACAGATGCATGAGGAAGGCCTTTCGGACGAGGATATCGCTAAAATCTGGGACAGCGCAGAGCCAAACGACAAAACAGAACAGCAACTGCTTTCTGTGGAAACATCTGAGGAAATGTCCGAAGAAGAACTCGCTCAACGTACAGCACACACTCCCCGCGCGACCGCTCGCCTGATCGAATACCTTGCATCCACATCAAACGAACAGGCACGCCTGATTCTGGAGGAACCGGAGCTTCTCAACACCATGCTGATGGACTACTATTGGGAGCCTTACGAAGAAGCTAACCCGTTCGAGCTTTTTGCTCAGAAGAATAAGCTCGAAATAAAGCTCACCGCATCCGACCCGTTAAAAAACCAGTATACCTATCAGGTTTCCGGTGTCACCGCTGAAAAGCTTTCCTCGATGCTCCGTCATCAGGTCATCGAAAAAGCACCTTCGTACCACGAGCACAACTGGATGTACTTTGAAGTAACCGACCAGAACAATGACACCAAGCTGTTCCGCTACTGTCAGGACTGCAAAAAATGGCAGGCATTCGATAACGAATAGTTTCTCCCCCTCACATACCATGGAGCATGTGAGGGGATTTTCTGTTTGCATAAATTCCCCCGCTCTGCTATCCTAAAAGAAAACGAGCAATGGAGGTTTTCTCATGAAATATGATATTCTTCTCATCGATGCGGACGAAACCCTGATGGACTTCCCCGCCGCCGAACATCAGGCGCTCATCCGCACCTTTCAGGCACACAATCTCCCCTTCTCCGACGAGATCGACCAGCTTTATCAGTCAATCAACCAAAATCTCTGGCGGGAGTTTGAACAGAACAAAATCACCTGTCAGCAGCTGCTCACCACCCGATTTGCAAAGCTGTTTGAAGCGCTTCATATCGACCTTGATTCTGACGCCTTCAACACCGAATACCTGTTTAATCTCGGCTTTGGCGGCAAAACCCTGCCCCATGCTCTGGACACCTGCAAACAGCTGCATGAGATGGGCTGCAGGCTGTACATCCTCACAAATGGGGTCGGTGCCACCCAGCGCCGCCGCATTCAGGCAAGCGGACTTTCTCCTTTCCTGACCGATATTTTCGTCTCGGAGGAATCGGGCTTTCAAAAACCGATGAAGGAATTTTTTGACTACGTCTTTGCACGCATCCCAGATTTTGATAAGACCCGCGCGCTGATGATCGGCGATTCCCTCTCCTCGGACATGGAGGGAGCGCGCCGCGCCGGCGTGGATGCTTGCTGGTTTAACCCACAGCACAAACCCCGCCCGCAAGATATCCCGATTCACTATGATATTGATTCCCTGCCCTGCCTGATCGAGATTGTGCAGAACCCTTCGGGGACAAAATAACCGAAAAATCAAACAGCCGGCGATATCGCCGGCTGTTTTGCTAAAAGGAAAAATCCTCTCCAAAATATTTTTTAGCTTCAGCCGTTATAACCCTAGCTCCACGCTCATCATCTACGGCTTTATAAATATAATAAGATTGGCGGTAATACTCCTTACTTTTACTGTCATCTCCCAAAAAGTGATTACATTCTGCGATAAGCGCAATTGTAGGTGCCAGCATACGGTACTGCCCGTATTGGGTACAGGCTTTCCAACCAGTTTCAGCAATTTCAATTGCGTCTGTATAGCGTCCGATCAGATCCAGCTCTCTCGAGTAATTGAATGCGACCAAAGGGAGCAGACCTCCGGACTGCAAAATATTCTGAAAATGTTTTTTGATATATTGCAAAAGCTGATCGTAGATATTAAGCGCTTTTTGGTGTTGTTTTAAATCAGAATAGACAACGGCAATCTGGTTGATGACTTTCACTTCATCGATACTGTAAAGACCTTCCTCAATCGTATCGATATCAAAGTTCGGCACCGTCAGGCGGATCGCTTTAAAGAGCATATCCATTTTTTCCTCATAAGTGTATGGGATAATCTGTCCATTTTCTTTTTTCCCAAGTAAGACTTTGGAACGAAGAATAAATTGATGCAGCAAGTGATCGTCTGGATCGGCAAGTTCTTCCAGTTCCGCGATTTTAGGCAAGCCTCTCTGAGGGTCTTTAAACACATTGGCGGAAACAATTTCAGTCTGAAGATCAGCAATCTGCATTTCGTTTTTGCTCACCAGCGCATAGTAGCGCTCGTCCGATAATCCCAATCGCTGCAATAAGTTTTTCAATGTATTTAAGCCCGGCATTTGTTTTCCGGATTCAATTCGGGACATCGTTGTCGGCTCACAGATTCCCTCGCAAAGCTGACATTGTTTGAGTCCCAGCTCGGTTCTTTTTTGCCGGATGATTTCTCCAATAAAATATTTTTCCAAGGAACTCTCTCCCTTTTTTGTGAAATTTTTCTTCATTGTACCACACTTTACGAAAAATTGCATCTTCAAGAAAATAATTCTTTACTCTATCTGTCTTTCCTGATACAAAAACCAGCAGGCAATTATGCCTGCTGGTTTACTTCTTTGAGCAAAAATTTCAAAACACAATCCGGGTCGTCATCCAGTACACCGTTTACAATCGCCTTGACCTCTTCCGGTGCTTCCGGTACGGTGTAGCATCGGTCAGCAGCTTCCAGCATCGGGATGTCGTTGTGATTGTCACCAAAGGTCACCAGTTCCTCAGCTCCCAGCATCTCCTTTAAGAAAAGTGCCGCCGCGCCTTTTCCTGCCTTGTCTGAACCGATATCCACAAACCACTTGTTTTCATCGTACGGACTGCGGTGCATCACCGACTGTACCCCCGAAATGGTGCACGCCTTTTCATGGATTGGCAAGAGCTGCTCATATGTTCCACTGGTTCCGATGTAAAGACATTCCCCCGGCAAAATTTCCGAAATACTCCGTTCCAGTACCGGCTCATCATAGAGTAACCCATTTTGAGGATGCCGTGCCAGATCGTTCCACAGCTGGGAGCGATAGCCATTCTGGTTGAAGGTCAGGCAGCGCTGTTCCTCCTCAAAAAAGACACATGCTTTGTACCGATGCCCTACATCTTCAAACAGCTGGCACAGCTCCCTTGTTTTTTCCCTCTCCATCGGAAAAATTTTGACCGCCTTGCCCTTGTGAAAATCATAGACTGCTGCCCCGTTGTAGGCAATAACCGGCAGGGTGATGCCGCTTTCGGTGGCAATATCATAGATTCCATAAAGATTTCTTCCCGAAGCGATGGTGACCGCAGTTCCTGTCTGCAGCAATCTGGAAAACAGTTCCCTGGTCTGGTCCCGCAGAGAAGCTTCCCCGCCTCGATATAAAGTGCCGTCTACATCCGAAATATATAACGTTTTCAAAAATGATCCGTCCTTTCCAAATCCCAAAATTATTTTTCTTTGTTCTGTTCTCCCCAAACACAAAGCTGATCGAGTATCTTCATCAAGGATTTTCCCTTTTCCGATAAACTGTACTCTACCTTCGGCGGGATTTGCGGATATTCTTTTCGTATAATCAATCCATCCCGTTCCAGTTCTTTTAACGATAAACTCAACGTCTTGTGGGAAATCACACCAATATAGCGTTTCAATTCATTATAGCGGACGATCTCAAACTCCATCAGGCAATAAAGGATGATCATCTTGTATTTTCCATTAATCAAAGATAATGTATAGCTGAATCCTGTCTCTTGAAAGTTTGATTTTTCGATATAATTTTTAATCACCTTAACTCTCCTTTCAGTTAGTATCTAACAAAAATGTGCGTACTTGATTTTCCACCTGTCCTGGATTAAATTATAGTCAAAGACCGAATTGATGTCAATTCAGTCATGACAAGAAAGGATGGGACGATTATGAGTAAAAAGATTATCATTCTCAACGGAAGTCCCCGCTCAAATGGAAACACTTCCGCGCTGATCGAACAGTTCACCAAAGGTGCAGAACAAAACGGACACCAGGTCATCCGATTCGATTTGCAAAAGATGAACATTCACCCTTGTTTGGGATGCTGCAAAGGCGGAAAAGATCCGGCAAGTCCCTGTGTTCAGAAGGATGATATGCTGAAAATCTATCTGCACTATGTTGAAGCTGACCTTGTTGTGCTTGCTTCTCCGATGTATTACTGGAGTATCTCCGGTCAGCTGAAAACTGCATTTGATCGACTGTTTGCTGTTGCCGAGTGTAATCCTAGTTATGCTAACCCGGTAAAGGATTGTGTGCTGCTGATGGCAGCAGAAGGAGACAGCGAGGAAAACTTTGAACCTGTTGCCCATTTTTATCACGCCCTGTTAAACAACCTTGGATGGAAAGATCGCGGAATCATTTATGCAGGCGGCAATATGGATGCCGGAAGCATCCTGCAAAAGCCAGAACAACTCAAGGCTGCTTTTGATCTGGGCGCATCGCTCTGATACACCAAGGAGGTACCCTTATGAAAAAGATTGACCTTCCGTTTGCCTCCAAGCTTACCTCTCCAAACCCAGTTTCTCTGGTCTGTACCCGAAAACCGGATGGCTCCACCAATCTGGCAACGGTTTCCTGGTGGAACTACCTTTCCTTCAATCCCAATATGATCGCTTTTGCTATGGCAAAAACTTCCTACAGCGGTGAACTGGTCCGTTCCAATCATCGGGTTGTGCTCACCATTCCCGGTTCCAGTCTGGCTCAGGCTGTTATGAACTGCGGCAGCTGCTCAGGTCGGGATACTGACAAAGCATCCCGTTTTGGAATTGAATTAATCTCTGTTGAAGGAACTTCTGTTCAGATTCCGCTCCATAGCCGCGTAGCTATTGTCTGCCACCTGAAAGAGTTCCATGACGCAGGCGATCATTACCTGTATCTATGCGACGTCGAACAGACCTACGGCAACATCGAGGAGAACGCTCTGTTTGCCTGGAACGGATATTCCTGCATTTGCCCTGCGGTCAAAGCGGAAAATTAAAATTCCATTCTCCAAACTAAAATATCATTCACTCAGGACAGCATACAAAGGCTTTGTGTGCTGTCCTTTTTTCCTGTCTTGCAGCTACTTTTTTGTCATGCTATAATGGTGACAAATGATTCGACAGAAAATACTTTCTCCACCAAACCCCTGAGGAGGGATTTTATGACACGTCAAATATCTCGTTTTTCGATTTTCTGCATTGTCGCTGCCATATTGAGTGCAATCTATCTCCTGCTTTACCGTTTTGTTCTGGCAGACATTGCTGCGGCAAACTATAACTCTTCCTTTTCTGCCCTAAAAACCTTGCTCTTTCTGCCGCTGTTTTCGTTTTCCTTTACCGGCGCCATCGTATCGGTTATCAGCGGTCAGTGGCTTAAAAGCCCACCTGCAGCACTGCGTATGATGCTCCTGCTACTGCCAATCCTGTTTTTGGTATTCTTTTTGGCATTTGTACTGTTAAACCTCTCAGGAAGCCTTCCAGCGTCTCTGGCAGCGATATTAAACCAGATGGACAATCCGTTTTACTTTTCTCTGGCAGCAATTCTGTTTTCGTTTGGAATTTTAAGATAAGCAAAGATTCCCCCGAAGCTTTAAACTTCGGGGGAATCTTTTTATTCTGCACAGACTTTTTATTTTCCCCTTCACATTCTTTTGCCCAATCGACCAGAAAAATATTTTACAAAAAGCAGAAAGTCTTAGATTTAAATTGACTTTTGTCAATTTATAGATTATGCTGTTTGTAGAAAACCAAACTTTCAGTGGTCATCCAAGGGGGGCTTCTTATGCCAAAAAAACTTTCTTCCATCATTTCAATTCTGGTTTTGATTCTTCTGGTATTTCAGCTTTGTTTCGGAAAACAGGCACCCAGCTCTCCCTTTGATCCACTGGACCGAGTAGCGTACGCATCCTGGGATGAAAGTAACTATAAGGTCGTTTCCTTTCCTGAAACTCTGACAGCGATTCAGATTGACCGCTATGGCAGAGACCTCCACCCTAAACTCCCATGCCCGCACACTTGGCACCACCATAAATGAAACTGTGTAAG
>ENA-ORTH01001514-ORTH01001514.1-human-gut-metagenome-genome-assembly--contig:-NODE-1514-length-22941-cov-5.027965_pt1 | contig 22941 bp, 15 predicted proteins | sample MGYA00241914_ERZ509192 | MGnify/ENA primary metagenome ERZ509192 (study PRJEB26280, sample SAMEA2338826) | human gut metagenome | biome: human gut; feature: human-associated habitat; material: faeces... | reverse complement strand
GCAAAACTCCTCTGCAAGCAAGCTTGCTCCGGATTTTTGTTCTTATCAGTCGCATGGTTGAATAGTTACGTTGATTGCGGAAAAGTTCGAAAAAGAGACTTTTTTATCCTTTGAGGATATGGTATACTTTTTGATGGAAATTGCAGATATAAAAAAAGAAGAGGAGAAAAAGAATGGGGAAAAGAACAGACATTCATAAAGTACTGATTATTGGCTCTGGTCCGATTATCATAGGACAGGCCTGTGAATTTGACTACTCCGGTACTCAGGCATGCAAGGCTCTGAGACAACTGGGATATGAGATTGTGCTGGTAAACTCCAATCCGGCGACGATTATGACGGACCCGGGAATTGCAGACGTGACCTACATCGAGCCATTGAATGTGGAACGCCTGGAGGAGATCATTGCGAAAGAACGTCCAGACGCCATTCTGCCCAACTTAGGAGGACAGTCAGGTCTGAATCTGTGCTCGGAGCTATCTAAGATGGGAATTCTGGACAAATATCAGGTGAAGGTAATCGGCGTTCAGGTGGATGCTATTGAGCGCGGTGAGGATAGAATCGAGTTTAAAAATACCATGAACAGCCTGGGAATTGAGATGGCGAGAAGCGAGGTGGCTTACAGCGTGGATGAGGCCCTTGCAATTGCGGACAAGCTGGGCTATCCAGTGGTACTGCGTCCAGCTTACACGATGGGGGGAGCCGGCGGAGGTCTGGTATATAATGTAGAGGAATTAAAGACCGTGTGTGCCAGAGGATTACAGGCGTCTTTGGTGGGTCAGGTTTTGGTGGAAGAATCGATCTTAGGCTGGGAAGAATTGGAGCTGGAGGTAGTTAGAGATTCCAAGAATAATATGATTACCGTATGCTTTATTGAGAATATCGATCCGCTGGGAGTACATACGGGAGACTCTTTCTGTTCAGCACCGATGCTGACAATTTCTGAGGAAGTGCAAAAGGAGCTGCAGCGTCAGGCATATAAGATTGTGGAAGCCATCGAGGTGATTGGAGGAACAAACGTCCAATTCGCTCACGATCCAGTCAGCGGCAGAATTATCGTCATTGAGATCAATCCGAGAACTTCCAGGTCTTCAGCGTTAGCTTCGAAAGCGACAGGTTTTCCGATTGCTCTGGTGTCGGCGATGCTGGCTTCTGGCTTGAATCTGGATGAGATTCCTTGTGGAAAATATGGGACTTTGGACCACTACGTGCCAGATGGAGACTATGTGGTGATCAAGTTTGCGCGCTGGGCTTTTGAGAAATTCAAAGGCGTTGAGGATAAGCTGGGAACACAGATGCGTGCAGTCGGAGAAGTGATGAGTATTGGAAAGACTTACAAAGAGGCTTTTCAGAAGGCGATTCGAAGCCTTGAAATTGGACGTTACGGTCTGGGCTGGGCTAAGGATTTCCATGAGAAGTCTAAGGAGGAGCTTCTGAAAATGCTCAGAGTACCTACCAGCGAGAGGCAGTTTATACTCTATGAGGCTTTCAGAAAAGGTGCGACCGTGGAGGAGCTTTTTGAGCTTACTAAGATCAAGCACTATTTTCTGGAGCAGATGAAAGAGCTGGTTGAGGAGGAGGAAGCTTTGCTGGCGTACAAGGGCCAGATACCTCCGGCAGACGTGTTGCGTCAGGCAAAATTGGACGGCTTTTCTGATAAATATCTGAGCCAGATCCTGGAGGTGAAGGAAGACGAAATCCGCAGTGAGAGAATCGCAGCCGGGATTGAGGAAGCCTGGGAAGGCGTACACGTCAGTGGAACGAAGGACAGCGCTTATTATTACTCTTCTTATCACATTGAAGATAAGAGTCCTGTCAGTGAAAATGAGAAAAAAATTATGATTTTGGGAGGCGGTCCGAACCGTATCGGTCAGGGTATTGAGTTCGATTACTGTTGCGTACATGCGGCTTTGGCTCTGAAAAAAGCTGGGTTTGAGACAATTATTGTAAACTGTAATCCAGAGACCGTGTCAACAGATTATGATACTTCTGACAAACTGTATTTTGAACCGTTGACTTTGGAAGATGTGTTGAGCATCTATAAGAAGGAAAAGCCGTTGGGTGTGATTGCGCAGTTTGGCGGGCAGACTCCGCTGAATCTCTCGGCAGACCTGGAAAAATATGGCGTGAAGATTTTGGGGACGCCACCGGCGGTGATTGACATGGCGGAAGATAGAGATTTGTTCCGCGCAATGATGGACAAACTGGAAATTCCAATGCCTGAGGCTGGTATGGCAGTCAATGTGGAGGAAGCTTTGCAGATTGCTGAGAAGATTGGATATCCAGTTATGGTGCGGCCTTCCTACGTATTGGGTGGACGCGGAATGGAAGTGGTCTATGAGCCGGAGAGCATGAAAGCTTATATGGCGGCGGCAGTAGGAGTCACACCGGACCGTCCGATACTGATTGACCGGTTCCTGCGCCATGCGATGGAATGTGAAGCAGACGCGATCAGTGACGGAACTCATGCCTACGTACCTGCTGTGATGGAACACATCGAGTTGGCAGGAGTGCATTCTGGAGATTCCGCATGTATCATCCCGTCCGCAAATATATCTGAGGAGAACTTAAAGACCATCAAAGAATACACGAAAAAAATCGCCGAAGAGATGCATGTCCGCGGCTTAATGAATATGCAATATGCCATCGAAGATGGAAAAGTCTATGTGTTGGAAGCAAATCCAAGAGCATCCAGGACAGTTCCTCTAGTATCTAAGGTATGTAATATCTCGATGGTTCCTCTGGCAACACAGATCATCACTTCAGAGTTTACGGGGGCACCTTCGCCGTTGGGTGAGTTAAAAGAGCGTGAAATCCCTCACTATGGAGTGAAAGAAGCTGTCTTTCCGTTTAATATGTTCCCAGAGGTTGACCCTCTGTTAGGACCAGAGATGCGTTCTACAGGGGAAGTTCTGGGACTGGCAAAGACAGTGGGAGAAGCTTTCTACAAAGCGCAGGAGGCGACAAAGAGCAAACTGCCTTTGGAGGGAACCGTGTTGATTAGTGTCAGTGATAGAGACAAAGGTGAAGTCGTGGAAGTGGCGCGTCTATTTAAGGAGGCTGGATTTTCCATTATGGCCACGGGCCATACCCGCAGTCACCTGGAGGAAAATGGGATTGAGGCTTCTAGGGTTTACAAGATGACAGAGGGAAGACCCAATATTTACGATATGATTACAAATGGCAAAGTACAGCTGGTTGTAAATACTCCAAAGGGAACGGATGATGACGGCGCGGACGACAGTTATGTGAGAAAAGCTTGCATCAAGAGCAGAGTGCCTTATATCACAACGATGGCGGCAGCGAAAGTGTCTGCACTGGGAATTGTGACCGTGAAAAAGCAAAACAGCAAGGAAGTAATTTCTCTTCAGGAGCTGCACAGCCATATCTGATCTTTTATAGGAAGGTCTTTCCTATTATATAAAAAAGCATAAGTATGAGACAGAGAAAAAGGTACTGTACGCTCGGAGGGAGTCGGCAGTATCTTTTTCTGCTATAAGAAAGGCTTTGAAGAAAGTATATGACAAATCAGGAACTGAGAGAACGATTAATAATGATGTCGGAAAGAGACTATCAAAGATTCGCCAGCAGTTTGATACCCAATATAGAACCAGACAGAGTGTTAGGAGTTCGTCTGCCCTTGCTGCGCAAGCTGGCAGGAGAATTGGCGCGGGAAGATTGGAGCGGATATCTGAGGGACGCCTGGGATGGGTACTTTGAAGAGACAATGCTTCAAGGGATGGTTCTGGGGCTGGTGAGGGCACCGTTGTCAAAGCTGGAGCCTTATTTGAGAAGGTTTGTTCCAAAGATTGACAACTGGTCTGTCTGTGACAGTTTTTGTACTGGATTAAAAACTGCAAGGCAGGAGCCTGAAAAAATGTGGGAGATCTTGGAAACTTACCTGAATTCAAGACAGGCGTATGAGGTACGTTTTGGCGTAGTGATGATTCTGAAATACTACGTAAACGAATCCTATATGGAAAGAGCTTTTGCCTGGTTTGACCGGATAGAACATCCAGACTACTATGTAAAAATGGCAGTTGCGTGGGCGGTGTCTGTCTATTATCCGGCATATCCCCAGCAGACGCGGGCATATCTGCGAGATAACTGCCTGGATGATTTTACCTATCATAAAGCAATTCAGAAAATCCGGGAATCTCTTCAGGTTTCAAAGGAAGAGAAAGAGGAGCTCAAACAATGGAAAAGACAGGGATAGCAGTTATAAAAGACTGCCCATTTTTACATACTTTGTGTTATACTGTTGTTAAAATGTTGTGAGATTCTGCTGGATGAATTCAGATATTACAAGAAGTTGTCAAGGGAGGGAGAACTATGCTTTGCCAAAGATGTGGATTTGATAACCGACAAGAGGCGAAGTTTTGTGAGAGATGCGGGGAGTGCCTGGAAGCTGCTGAGGTGAGAGAAGAAGACCTGCCGAATACCATATATTCGGAGGAGGAAGAGAAGACGGTGGCCCTCGGCTCGTCACAACCTCAGCAGAAGCCCTCATCTGATCAGGAAGAGACGGTAGCCTTTGGGCAGGAGAATCAATATGTGAATGGCTATTCCTACATGGGAGATGAGGTTGACTGGGGGCGACCGGAAGGGACGGAAGATTTTGGGGGTTATCGTGAGAAGCACTGTCAGCAGTGCGGTGCTCTTTTAGATGAGGACTGTCAGTACTGTCCTGTCTGTGGAAAACCGACATTTCAAGAGAAGAAACCGGTGAAAAATGAGAGAGGGAAACTGCCGGTCAAAGCGATTCTGATTGTGCTGCTGGTCCTGTTTTTAGCGATTGACGCGATCTTAGCGGGATATTATCTCTACAGCAAAAGAGCTTCTTCGCAGGATGACGAGGTGAGTGAGACTACGGCAGATGCTTCCTCGGATGGCCAGACGCCAAAAAGTGGAGAGGAAAAGAGTGAACCCTTGCCTACTCCTACAGACAAACCAGAGATTGTACACACTTATGATTATTTGATTGATGATTGCAGCTGGGAGGAAGCGTATCAGAAGTGCAAGAACTTAGGCGGTTATCTGGTTCGCATTGAGAGCGCGGAAGAATTTGAGACGATCTGTCGGGAGATCAAGGCGAAGGGAATGCAGGACTACATGTTTTTCATCGGCGCGCGGCGAGACCCTGGAGGAAAAAGTTACCACTGGATAGATTCTGACAATGTGATCGGCGGTGACCCGATCAACGATGTAAATTCTCCGCTGAGCTCGTACTGGATGGTCAATGAGCCCAGTTTTCAGGATGATGCGGTTGAGGAAATCTGTCTGGAAATGAATTACTATTCAGCAGAAAAGCGCTGGGTGATTAACGATGTACCCAATGAGCTTACGAAGGTTTTGCCTGAATTTAAGGGAAGGATAGGATACATTTGTGAGTATGAGCTGGTCCGGTGAGCGAAGAAGGAGAAAGAAAGCGGTACTGACCGCACTATTCAGTTGTCTGGGGATGCTGTGCCTGATGGGAATCAGTGCTTTCGCGTTTCATCTATCTGCAGAAAATAAAAGGATGTCCGTTGAGACAGACATGCAGGAGAGAGCGGCAAGAGAAGAAAAGGAGTTTCAGGGGGAACCGGGGAAGGATGCTGCGGCGCGGACAGACGGGCAAAGCAGTTCACGAGAAAAAGAAATTTCAGAGGCAGACCGGCTTTCAGCTCAGGTGGAGAGCATTATTCAGCGCATGACCATAGAGCAGAAGGTGTCCCAACTCTTTTTCGTGCTGCCGGATTCTCTGTCTAAGGTCAGCAAAACCTTAGAGGTGGGAGAGCTCACCTGTGAGGCATTCCGACAGTATCCGGTAGGTGGGATTGTCTATATGGAGAATCATATTTTGTCGGAAGAGCAGCTGACGGCGATGAATAGGAGCTTTCGAGAGCTTGGCCAGGAGACCTTAGGAGTCAGTCCGTTTTTGGCTGTAGATGAGGAAGGCGGTACGGTGACGAGAATCGCGGGAAATCAGGCATTTCCGGTGGAAAACGTGGGAAATATGGAAAACGTGGGTGCTGGTCGTGACAGTGACCAAGCATACCAAGTAGGACAGACTCTGGGTGCTTATCTGAAGAGTTATGGATTCAATATGGATTTCGCGCCTGTGGCAGATGTACTGGTCAATTCAGAGAATACAGTAGTCAAGGAGAGAGCCTTTGGGAGTGACCCCAATTTAGTGTCTTCGATGGTAGAAGCGGAAGTGAGAGGACTGAAGGGTGAGAAAATCGAGGCGGTCTTGAAGCATTTTCCAGGGCATGGGGCGACGGCGGAAGATTCCCACAACGGATATGCCTACGCGCAGAGAAGTCTGGAAGAGTTAAGGGAGACGGAACTTGTACCGTTTCAGGCAGGCATCGACGCGGGAGCGGAGTTTGTGATGGTCGGTCATATCTGTTTTCCTCTGATTGAAGACGGGCAGATGCCAGCGAGCTTGTCGTCCTGGGCGGTGACAGAGCTGTTAAAGGGAGAGATGGGTTTTGAAGGTGTGGCTGTCACTGATGCGATGAACATGGGCGCCATTGCTGAAAACTATTCTTCCGCAGAGGCAGCAGTCCAGGCGATACAGGCAGGAATTGACATGGTTCTTATGCCAGCAGATTTCGAGGCGGCATACAACGGCGTGCTTCAGGCAGTCAGCAGTCAGGAGATTTCCCAAGAGCGTTTACATGATGCGCTGAGGCGGATATTGACGGTAAAGCTGGAAATGCAGAATAGATAAAAATCGTTTTGAAATGGATTTTCCAGGGGGGGGATAAAAATGGCAAAAGAAGCGAAGACGAATGCGATGAGAATTTTGGAACGTCAGAAGATTCCCTATCAGGTATTGACTTATGAGTGCGGGGAGTTTATTGACGGAATTCATGTGGCAGATTTGACGGGAACTCCGCGTGACCAGTCTTATAAGACTCTGATTATGGAGGGAAAGAGCAGAGCGTATTATGTCTTTGTGGTTCCCATAGAAAAAGAAGTGGACCGAAAGGCGGCAGCGAAGGCCGTGGGAGAGAAATCCGTGGATATGGTCCATGTGAAAGAGATTCAGAAAGTGACAGGGTATGTCCGGGGAGGATGCAGCCCCCTGGGAATGAAGAAACAGTATGTCACAGTTTTTGACGAGAGCGTCAGGAATTTTGAGGAGATCTATGTGAGCGGCGGGAGAATTGGGGTGAGCTTGAAAGTACCGGTAGAGGGGCTGTTGAAAACCACCCGTGGCGTGGTCGCAGATGTGACAGCCGGATGACGGTAATACCGCAAGGAGAGGTTCGGGATAAAATACTTTACTTTAAAACAGTTTTATGTTATACTTTATGCAGATTAATAGGTGAGATTTACGGTTTCTTTGTCTTTGAACAGACAAAGGATGAAAAGAGAATCCGGTGAAAATCCGGAACAGTCCCCACTACTGTAACGTGGACGAGAAAATATAAAGCCACTGGATTTATATCTGGGAAGGTATTTTCGAGGAGGAAGCGAAGTCAGGAGACCTGCCGTAATGGAGAAAAAGAGATATTTCTGGGCGGAAGAGATATGCTTTTTTTCGTGTCTAAAAACAGCTGAGACAAATGTTTTCCACAGGATTGGCAGAGGGTTGTTTCTGTTGGGAAAACTATATTTTTAATTTAATTAGGGAGGATACTATGAAAAAAAGAAAGGATAAGGTTTGGAAGAGAATACTGGCGTTTTCTCTGGCCTGTATTTTGGTGGTGCCGGCTTCAGTGACCAGTATTTTCGCAGGTGCGTGGGACGCATCTGACAGCAAGAAATTCTCGGAACTGAGATTCTGGGAAAATGAGGCGCCGGGAATTCGTTTCTACATTAATGCGGCAGCCCGCTATGAGTTGGAGACCGTGCAGGAGCCAGGATATGGCACAAATTCCGGTGATTGGACAGTCATGGACCTGCTGAGGGGGATGTACACAGGCCTGGATTATCTGAATTACATACCGGAGAATTATTTTGAGAACTATTATGAAAGAGCAGTGGGGGAAGTGATTGAGAGAGAGGGAGTGCTGGACAAGTCCAAGTCCACGGAGTATTCTCGTCTAATGTTGGCTTTGTCTGCTCTGGGAAAAAGCGTCTACGATGTGGGAGGTTATGATTTTATTGATATTCTGTCCCAGTCTTACAAATATTCCTATGGGCAGGGGCTGAATGGACCGATCTGGGAGTTGATTGCCCTGAACACGGGAGGCTACGAACTCTATGAGCCCCCCTCTTCTTATGAGGAAGGGGATATCAATACCGAGGGCAGGATGCTAGATTACATTATGAGATCTGAGATTCGAGATTCTGAGAATACCATTGGGGGATGGGTGCTGAATCTCGCTTCCGCCGGAAACAGTGCGGATGTGGATATCACAGGTATGGCACTGCAGGCGTTGGCTCCCTATTATCTGGATGAAGAAAAATATATCGCTACAGGCGCGGAGACTCCCTATGGAGAGTTCGTCCAGGCAGTGGAGAGAGGTGTCTACAGCCTGTATCAGATGCAAAGTTCCAACGGTGGTTTCGGAGGCTGGGGAAGCAACATCAATTCAGAATCCACCGTACAGGTATTGGTGGCATTGACTGCGCTGGGTATCGATCCCCTGGCAAAATCCATTGAGCTGGAGAATATCGGGAAGAGCTGCAGCTTTGTGACGACCGGAAATGTGGTGGACGGTGTTTGGTCCAACAACATGGTGGATGCACTGCTCAGTTTCTGGGCAAAGAACAGTGGTTCCTCAGAGGCTGTGGGCGGATTTAAACATGTAGTCTCCGGCAACGATGGCGGCGGAGGAGCCGGACATGACGTAAACGGTATGGCTACAGATCAAGCGCTGTACGGACTGATTGCTTACGACCGATTTCTGAATGGGGAGAACCCCCTGTATGATATGACAGATATGACGGATGGCAGTTATACGGAGATGACTCCGGTCTCCTATACCATCACCTTTGACGGGAATGGGGCAGGAGAGGCCAAGACAGAGACGTATTCTCCCTATGCGGAGGTGAACATCACGGCCGGGGAGCCTTCTGACGAGGAGGCGTTTGTCTGCTGGAACAGCGAGCCGGACGGCAGCGGGACGACATACTGGCCGGGAGAGGTACTCTCCATGCCGGAAGAAAATATTACGCTCTACGCGATGTACGGCGATGTGGTGTTTGATTTGACATTGGAGCTGAATGGCGGAAAATTGGCAGAAGACGTGACTGTTCCGGATACCTATACTCCGATGGATGATGACTGGGAGTTGCCGACTGCGGAGGAGATTTTCAGAGAAGGCTATGATTTCCAGGGATGGTACACCAATGCTGATTTTGAGGGGAAACCGGTAAAAGTTTTGGAAAAAGGTAGCTATGGAGATAAGACGTTCTATGCGAAGTGGACGCTGATCTATGACAAGATCAGTGAGTTCGGTTCCTATGTATCCAAGTTGGAGATTGGAAACATTACCATGTCTGACCGGACCACCATCCAGAAGGCGAGAGCGCTCTATGACAGTATGACGGAGGCAGAAAAAGAAGACGGTGCTTGCAAGCTGTACTATTCGACTCTGGTGGCGGCAGAAGAGGAACTCCATGAACTGGAAGAGAGTATGGATGCGGCGGAAGTGGTCATCAGTCTGATTGACAACCTGGGAGACAGCATTACCTTGGAACAGCAGGAAGTGATCGAAGAGGCCAGAGCAGAGTACGATGCCCTGACGGATGAAGAGAAAGAGTTGATTACCAATTACGAGAAGCTGGTGGAAGCAGAGGCGACCCTGGAGATTCTGGTATTGGACAAAGAGACGGCGGAAGCAGTGAAAGAACAGATCAAGAATATCGGGGAAGTGACCTTGGAGTCAGAGACAGCGATACTGGAAGCCCGTATGGCCTACAATGATCTGACCGAGAGCCAGAAAGCCTATATCAGCGACTATTACGTGGGTGTTCTGGAAGATGCCGAGGCGGCCCTGACTGCCCTTCAAGAGCAGGCAGAGCGAATCGCCAATGTGCAGGAACTGATTGCACAGATACCGGAAGAGTTAAGCCTGGAAGACGACAGCTTCCAGTTGGCGGCACAGGCGAAAGCGGCTTATATTGCACTTCCCAGCGACGAAAAAGGCATGATCGACCAGCAGGAAGTGGCTCGCATGGAAGAAGCGTTGAATGTTCTGTATGAGTTGGCTCAGGAACAGATGGGGGAAGAGGATTACGCGGCTGCCATGGATGTCAGCGTACAGATCGCAGCGTTCTCCGGGGAGATCACCTTGGAGCAGGAAGAGGAACTTCTGGCGGTGAGGGAAGCCTTTGATGGGCTGACTGTGGTTCAGCAGGCTCTCGTGGAGAACTATTTCTCTCTGGTGAAGCTGGAGATGGATTTGGAACAGCTGAAGGCAGATGTGGAGCTGGCGGCGCAGGTGGACGAATTGATCGCGCAGATCGGTGAGGTGACTTTGGACTCTGCCGATTATGTGGCATCCGTTAGAACGGAATATCAGAGACTGACATCGGAGCAGAAAGCTCTGGTAGAGAATTACCAGGTTCTGGTAGATGCGGAAAATGCACTTGCAGTCATAAAATATGATTATCAGAGAGCGGAGAAGGTGACAGAGAAAATCCTGGCAATCGGTGAAGTGACACTAAAAAGTGAGAGCGCAATCCTGAAAGCAGAAAAAGCCTATGAGGCGTTGACAGAGGAACAGAAGAAGTATGTCTCAGCTGAGACACTTCAAATTCTGAAGGATGCCCGTACCGAGTATGACCGGCTGTACAGCTTGGTATTGAAAAAAATCACTTTGAGCGAGATATCTATCACATTGAAGCCAGGGGAGAATCACAGTCTCACAGTCAACTATGACCCGGAAGACACCATCAGTGATAAGACGGTGACCTGGAGTACCAGCAATCCAGATATTGTTACTGTGGAAAATGGTGTGGTGACAGCGGTAGGAAATGGAGAGGCGGCAGTGCTTGCGAAGGTGGGAAAACTTTCGGCGATCTGCCAGGTACATGTGAAGACTCCTCTAGAGGGAATCACGCTCAGTGAGACTTCCATTAGCCTCGCAAAAGGACAGTACAGTTATCTGAAGGTGGGGTATCTGCCAGAAGATTCTTCAGAGTATCCAGAAGTTGTGTGGAGTACCAGCGACAAGAAAGTGGCAACGGTTGACAATGGCAAGATGTCTGCAGTGGGTGGCGGAGATGCTACGATCACAGCTACAGTGGGGACGTTCAGTGAGAGCTGCGAAGTGAAAGTATATCCCTATGCCATCGATTATGTGCTGAACGGCGGCACCAACAACAGCGAGAATACCCCCGGTTATACAGGCCCGTGGACCGTTACCTTGAAAGACCCCACGAGGGCAGGTTACAAATTTGACGGCTGGTACACAGACGCGAAATACAAGAATAGAATCACAAAGATTCAGAAAGGCAGCGCGAAGGATTACACGCTCTATGCAAAATGGACGAAGGTGACGGCGCCGGGAAGACCGACCATCAAGAGTTTGGAGAATACGGCCAACGGCACGATGAAGCAGACGTTGAGTAAGAAAGTCACCGGTGCGGATGGCTACGAGGTAGTCTATTCCACCAACAGCAGTATGTCTGACGCAGTGAGCATTCACACCGCTTATTCTTATAAGACTATTACCGGTCTCACCACAGGGGAGACTTACTATGTGAAGGTGCGTGCATATACGGAGGATTCCACAGGGGATAAGATCTACGGCTCATACAGTACGGCAAAGAAAGTTACTCTGACAATTCCGGCGAAGCCGGTGATTAGCCAGATCACCACGAAGGACAACAAATCGCTGACAGTCAGCCTGAAAGAGAAAGCGGAAGGGGCATATGGTTATCAGATCGTGGTTGCCACAAATACAAAATTTACTACTGGAAAGAAGACGGTAAATACTACGGCGACGACGAAATCTATCACTGGTCTTCAGGCCGGCAAGACTTACTATATCAAGGTGCGTGCGATGTCCAAGGTCAACGGAAAGAACACCTTCGGCTCCTACACCACTATGCGCAGCATTAAGCTCACAGCGGCACCGGGAAAACCAACCATTAAGAGTATCACCAACACGGCCAATGGAAGCATGAAGGTGACGCTCACCTCGAAGATATCCGGTGCAGACGGCTATCAGATTGTCTACTCCACGAGCAGCAGTATGAGCAATCCGGTGAGCGTATATACAGCATACTCGGCAAAGACTATCACTGGTCTTACCACTGGCAAGACGTACTATGTGAAGGAAAGGGCTTACACGAAAGATGTCAACGGAAACAAAGTATATGGTTCTTACAGTTCAGTGAAGAAGGTGGCTTTGACGATACCGGCCACGCCTGTGGTCAGCAAGATTACCAATAGTTCCAGCAAAGCGATGACGGTCAGCCTGAGCGAAAAGGCGGAAGGCGCCTATGGATACCAGATTGTCATAGCCACGAACCTGAAATTTAATGAAGGTAAGAAGATCGTGAACACGACGGCTTTGAATAAGACGATCACCGGTCTACAAAAAGGGAAGACCTACTATATCAAGGTGCGCGCGATGTCCAAAGTCAATGGAAAGAATACTTTTGGTTCCTATACGAAAGCGAGAAGCCTTAAAATTACAAAGTAACGGATGAGTGAAAGCATATGAATGAATTATTGCGGAAAATTCAGTTATTTACAAAAAAACATCGCGAAATCACAGCGGCAGTCCTCGGACTGCTCGTTGTGGTTTTGTTTTGTAGCACGATTTTTGGAACCTTGAGGACACAGGCAGCCGCCGACATGGACAATCCCATCGACGGAATTTCTGATGACCGTTCTCTGGTGGAATTGGACGGGCTGAAGGAGACTGTGGCGGAATCCTTCGCCGGAGCCAACGATCGGGCGGAAGAAAACAAAGAGGATCAGCAGGAGTCAGAGGAAGAGAACAAAGACAATAAAGATCAGGAAAATTCCAAGTCAGAGAACAATACGGGAGATACTTCCCAGGACGGCTCTGGCGGCCGGGAAGGCGACGAGGGAAATAATGAGGATAACCGGGGAAGCAACCAGGGAGACAAACCTAAGAAAGACAAAAATGCAGGTGATGACAAGAACGATGAGAAAGAAGCGTATTTTAGAACCAGCATCGTGGACGGGGATACGCTGACGGACCGGGAGTATGAATATACAATCACCCACTTGACAGACCTGGAAGTGAAAACCATACAGGAGAAAGTCAACAAGGGAAAGTTTACGCAGTTTGACGGAAAACTAAACCTGGACACCGGGGAAAACACGGTAGTAATCAAAGTCACCTATATAGGCAAGGATGGAAAGAGCTTCGATGTGCAAAAATCCTACACCCTGTATGTGAACGTGACAGACGTTATCATCAAGAGCAATCTGGTCCAAGTGGAAGGCACCACAGTGACTGAGAAAGTCCTGAATTTCGAGGCAAAAGCAGAATGTGCCGGCGAGGACGTGGAGCTTCAGGTGACACTGGAAAACAAAAGCGGTTCCCAGAAGGTTTCCTATGAGCCGGACGGACAGTATTCCGTGACATTGGCAGAGGGAAAGAATACCATCCATCTGCACGCGGAAAAGGGCAGCCGAAAGGCCGATGATAGCTATGCCCTGACCTATCAGATTCCCATCGAGAAACAGTTTAAGGTGGAGACCAATCTGGCAGAGCGAAACAACCAGACGGTGAAGAGCCGTGCCTTTGAGTTCGACGCCTACGGGTTCCAGGGCAGCACCCAGGTGGAGGTGACAGTCACCTGGAACGGGACAGAGATAGAACCCACGGAGCCCAATCAGTATGCAGTGATTCTGGAAGACGGGGCGAACACCTTCACCATCACTCCCCATAACGGGGAAGAACGAGGGGATACCCAGGAGTACACCATCACCTTCCAGAAGAAATCTGACGGGGACGGGGGCGACGACCCGGACAACCCGGACCGACCCATTGTAAGCTGTCCAGAGCTGGAATCCTATCACAATGGAACCGTGAACAATTCTCCGCTCAGCTTCACCGTGTACGCACAGAACTGCCGGGGAGAAGATCTGCCGGCTTCACAGATTCGCGCCGTGTGCAATGGCGTGGAATGTGATGTGCTGTGGCCAAACGACGGAGAAGTGAGCTTTAGTGCAGACCTGAGAGAAGGCGCGAATACCATCTATGTGGAAGTGGACGATGGAGACGGAAATGTCTTTAAACAGAACTATTCCATCACTTACACGCCTCCAGAGGAGGAAGTGACAGGAACCATCACACTCTCAGTGGAGGCCACCACTATAGGAATCGGTTATCTGGTGGCGCCGACTCAGGTGGAGATTACGAGGGACCAGAGGCTTTCTGAGGTTCTATTGGAGGTATTGGATGCCAACAATTATGCGCCTGAGTACACGGGAGATGTGGAATCCGATTTTTATCTGGCACATATCATGGACAAAGACGGCAGGGATTTCGTCTTGAACCCTGTGGTTCCAGAAGACCTGGAGGCACATCTTCTGGAGATCAATGAGCAGTCGGCGGAGGATGTCTATCCCATGAGGTGGTACACGAACAGCCTGGGAGAGTTTGACTTCTGCGTAGGTTCCGGCTGGATGTACAGCGTGGACGGCGTGTACCCCAATTACTCTATGGCAGACTGCATTCTCCAGGATGGGAATGAGATTCGGATTCGGTTTACTCTGTATTACGGCGCGGATATCGGCGGAGCAGGTGCTCTAGGAAATGGTACCAACGAAGACGAGGCGATCGGAAACTGGGAGAGAGAGTGGTGACAGTGATGAGCAAATGGAAAAAAATCGGTGCGTTTTTGCTGGTTCTGTGTCTGATCGCAGGGCTGTGGACGCCGGTCCCGATAAAAGCGGAGGGTCACACAGACTACACGCCGGAAGAACTTCTAGAAGATATAGAAGGGATTTTGCTGTGGGAAAAGAGTGAAGAACATCTGTCTGCAGAGGACAACCTGCTGGATGCAGTGTTCCTGCAGGGGGTGGGAAACAGCAGCATAGACTGGCTGGTCTTTGGAATGGGAAGAAGCGGCTATCCTGACGACTATTCCGGTTTTCGAGCGGTGGCGGAAGAGAAGATCAGCTCGGAATACCAGAAGACCGGCGGTTTGGACAGAGAGAAGGCGACGGAATGGCATAGGATGGCTTTGGCCATCCTGGCAGCCGGTGGAGATCCCACGGCGGTAGGTGCAGATCAGGATGGGAATCCCATCAATCTGGTGGTGGACGGCGTCTATGACATGCAGGAAGGAATGTCCCCGGGAAAGCAGGGAATCAATGGGTGGATTTTCGGACTGTTGACGCTGGACTCCTTGCGCTACCAGGTTCCAGAGGGAGCTGCCGAGACCCGGGAATCCATTCTCATCAGCATCCTGGAAAAACAGTTGGCAGACGGAGGCTTCAGCCTGAACGCTTCCACGGAAGAAGACATGTCAGACGTGGACTTGACTGCCATGGCGATACAGGCACTGGCTCCTTATTATAACAGCGAGCAGACCTATACCTATGAGCGGATGGGACGGAAGGTGACCCAGACTGTGCGTCAGTCGGTGGATGAGGCATTGAAATGTCTCTCAGACCGGCAACTGGACAGCGGCGGTTTTATCAGTATGGGGTTTGAGAACAGTGAGAGCTGTTCCCAGGTAATCACCGCCCTGTGTTCTCTGGGGATTGACCCTGGTAAGGATGAGCGTTTCATAAAGGATGGACATACAGTGCTGGACGCACTGATGAGTTATCAGCAAAAAGACGGCGGATTTCTGCATTCCAGGGAGTACGATGAAGAGAACCCGGAGGCAGACCCGGATGCTTCTAATCTGCTGGCCAGTGGACAGGCCTGCTATGCGCTGACGGCGCTGTGCCGTTACTATGGGGGGCTGCGCACCCTGTATGATTTCCGGGAGGAACCTTCCCAGGAAGTGAAAGAGCAGATCACACAGGCGCGGGCAGCCATTCAGGGGCTGGGAGATTCGGCGGAGACTTCCGCACTGCAGGCGGCTTACGAGGCATATCTGGCGGTGCCAGTGGAAGAGAGAAGCTATGTCTACGAGTATGCTGATCTGGCGGAACAGATGAAAGAGGCAGGGCTTGCCAACGATTCCGAGTACCTGGCGGCTTCTATGGAGCAGAATACCAAGGGAAATGGAACGATCACCTCCCTGTTCGGGAAAGAGATCGACATGTCTGCGGACATTGAATTTTCCCAGGAAGACGCAGAAGCTGTGAAAAAGCTCCCAGAGACAGTGACCACGGAAAATTACGTAGAGGTTGTCAAACTTCTGGATAAGTTGAACAAGTCGGAAAATCAGGAAGACTATGAAAAAGAGCGTGGGATTCTCCAGAAGAAGAAAGAGGAGATCTTGAAAATTCAGGAAGAAATCGCAGACATCAACAATACGGTTCTAGAAAAACTTTATCCCCTGGAAGATATTTCCAGAGAGGATAAAAAGACCGTGGAAGATCTGCAAAAGCGGATTGCAGCCCTGAGTGAGTACGACAGGCAGGAGATTCTTCAGTATGAAGATATCCGGGAGGCCTCTGTAAGAATTAAAAATCAGGAGACTGCTCTGATGGTGTCCATTGTGGTGGGAGTTCTGATTGTCCTCATCCTCCTCGTTGTGTTCTTGCGCATGAGAAAACGCAGGGCAAAACGGCTGGAACAGCGCAGAGCTGTACGGTATGACGCAGAGGATGACGAGGATGACGACGAAGACGACGAGGAGGAATGACGGTGAAGAAAGATCTGCTGGTGCTGGCATTTGCGGTCTTGCTGGCCGTCGTCCTGTTCCGAGGAGTCAAGATTCAGTCGGTGGAAGACTATTACCTGACCCATGCCGATGACATCACAGAGGATTCGGAGACGGTGACGCTCTCCATCAACTGTGACACGATCTTGGACAATTATGAAGATCTAGATCCTGAACTGCAGGATGAGAAATATGTGCCAAAGGACGGCGTGATTTTAGAGCCTACACAGTATGTGCTGAGAAAAGGAGATTCTGTCTTTGACATCCTGAACCGGGCTGTGCGCAACGAGAAAATCCAGATGGAATATCAGGGGGCGAAGGACAATGCTTACGGAAGCGCCTATATCCAGGGAATCAACTATCTGTATGAGTTTTCCTGCGGCCCTCTGAGCGGATGGATGTATCGGGTGAACGGAGAATTTCCGGGCTATGGAGTCAGCAGATACCATCTAAAAGACGGGGACGAGATCGAGATGGTCTATACCTGCGACCTGGGACGGGATGTGGGAGGCTCTTTTACGGAGCAGAAGGAGGAAAAAGATGAGTAACTTTGGGAGCTATCATCCGGGCGTTTTATTTCTGTATTATATGATGGTTCTGCTGTTCGCCATGTTCAGTGTTCAGCCGGTGGTCCTGGTCTGTATTCTGGCGGGAGGCATCTTCTTTTTTGGGATGCTGAAACCGCTGCGGGAACTGGCGCGGAACCTGGCTTACTATTTTTTTCTGTTTCTGCTGCTGGCGGTGGTAAATCCGCTGTTCGTCCACAACGGTGAGACGATTTTGTTTTTTATGAATGACAATCCCATTACACTGGAGGCTTTCTTCTATGGAATGATCGTGGCTGTGATGATTATCGCCGTCATGTTCTGGTGTAAAAATTACAATGAGATTATGACTTCTGATAAATTTATCTATCTGTTCGGAAAGGTCACTCCTAGATTGTCCCTGGTTTTGTCCATGGCACTCAGGTTCATCCCTTTGTTCAGGAGGCAGATTGGGGCGATCAGCAAGACGCAGAAAGCCATGGGGCTGTATTCCACGGAGAGCCGGACAGACCGTGTGCTAGGAGGAATGCGACTGTTTGACAGCCTGCTGTCCTGGTCCATTGAGAATTCTCTGGACACGGCAGACGCCATGAAAGCCAGAGGCTATGGTTTGCCGGGGAGAGTGAATTTTTCCATGTTTCAGTTCCGAAAACGAGATGGTGTCCTGCTGGGTGTTATTTTATTACTGGGAATTTTCATCATGGCAGGATTTTTTTGCGGACAGTTTGATTTTTATTTTTATCCGGTTATGGATGAAATTCCGAAAACAGTCAGGGCGGTCTGTCTGTACGGCTGTGTTCTCGTGTTTATGACACTTCCGACCCTGTTGGAGATAAAGGAGAAGCTTCAATGGAATTACTTAAAGTCGAAAATCTGAGTTTTACGTATCCAGGACAGGACAAACCGGCTTTGCGGCAGGTGTCTTTTACAGTTAACAGCGGAGAATTCGTGGTACTGTGCGGAGAGTCCGGTTGCGGAAAGACGACGCTTTTGCGTCTGCTAAAGAGAGAACTCGCACCTCACGGGGAGAGAACCGGTGAAATTTCCTATCTGGGATGTCCTCAGCAGGAGCTGGACGAACGCACGGCGGCCTGCGAGATTGGTTTTGTGATGCAGAACCCAGAGAATCAGATTGTGATGGATAAAGTGTGGCATGAATTGGCCTTTGGCCTGGAAAATATGGGGCTTCCCCAGCAAAAGATACGCCGGAGAGTTGGGGAGATGGCCTGTTTTTTCGGCATCGACGAATGGTTCCGAAAGGAGACTCACCATCTGTCTGGCGGACAGAAGCAGCTTCTAAACCTGGCCTCCATCATGGCTATGCAGCCGAAACTGCTGATTCTGGACGAACCGACCTCTCAGCTGGACCCCATAGCGGCTTCCGATTTCATTGGTACGTTGGTGAAGCTGAACCGGGAGTTGGGGACGACGATTCTGATGACAGAGCACCGTCTGGAAGAAGTATTTCCTGCTGCGGACAAGGCAGGGGTCATGGAAGAGGGAAAGATGCTTCTGTGGGATGTTCCGCGGACTGTGGGAAAGCGTCTGCGGGAAATTCGGGAGAACCACAAAATGCTGGTGGGTCTGCCTAGTGCGGTGCGCATATACAATGCGCTGGACGTGCCGGAGGCGGAATGTCCCCTGACGGTGCGGGAGGGGAGAGAATTTCTGGACGCCTATTTCACCAATCAGGTGCGGCAGAAGAAGGAAGCGGCTCAGCAGCTCATGCCAGGAGAGGAGACTGCGCTGCTTTTGAAAAATGTGTGGTTCCGCTATGAGAGAGAGACGCCGGACATTCTAGAAGGGGTGAAGCTGGAGATCAAAAAGGGAGAGATCGTCAGCATCCTGGGCGGCAATGGTTCCGGCAAGACGACGCTCCTGAGCGTGATAGCCGGCCTGAACCGGGCATACCGGGGAAAAATCCGAGTCTTTGGAAAAAAGATAAAATCCTACAAAGGAAATGAACTGTATCGGGGCACGTTGGGGCTGCTCCCCCAGAATCCACAGTCTGTCTTTCTGAGGGAGACGGTGCGGGAGGACTACCATGAGCTGAAAAAAGTCATGGGAGACACAGAGCAGGAGATGGAAGAAAAGATCGCCAGGATTGCGAAGCTTCTAAAGATCGAAGAATTGCTGGACCAGCATCCCTATGATCTGAGCGGCGGACAGCAGCAAAAGGCGGCCCTTGGCAAGATTCTTCTCCTTCAGCCTAAGCTCCTGCTGCTGGATGAACCGACGAAGGGAATCGACGCCTACTCAAAATTCCGGTTGATGGAGCTGATGAGACGGCTGCAGTCGGAGGGAATCACCATCCTGATGGTGACCCACGATGTGGAGTTTGCAGCTTCCGTCTCCAATCGCTGCGCAATGTTCTTTGACCGGGAGCTGACTTCTGTGGACCCCCCGGAAGAATTCTTCTGCGACAATAGTTTTTATACGACGGCGGCAAATCGAATTGCCAGACAAATGTACGATGGCGTCGTGACCTGTGAGGATGTGGTCGGTCTCTGTAAGGAGAATGGGAGAAAGAAGCTATGAGCAGACGGAGAGTGATGACAAATATACTTTTGGTGCTGCTGGCGTTGGGGCTGATCTGGCTGGGAATCCGGCTGTTTCAGGACCGGAGATACAACCTGATCTCTGTACTCATGGCCCTGTCCGCCTGTGTGCCTTTTTATTATGCCTATGAAAAACGGGAGGGCAGTATCCGCCGGATGGTGCTGCTGGCCGTCATGACGGCTCTGGCCGTGGCTGGGCGTTTTATCTTTGCCATGCTGCCGGGTTTTAAACCAGTGACAGCCATCGTGATTCTCTCTGGGATGTATATGGGAGCGGAGGCAGGATTTCTGGTGGGTTCTCTGACAGCCATCATCTCGAATATGTTTTTCGGTCAGGGACCCTGGACCCCCTTTCAGATGTTTGCTTGGGGAATCATCGGCATGATTGCCGGCCTTCCCGTGATGAGAAACGTGCTGAAGAGAAAACCGGCACTGATCGTATACGGGATTTTTACAGGATTTCTCTACTCCGCCTTGATGGATGTCTGGACTGTTCTGTCCATGGACGGAACCTTTAACCTGTGGCTTTATCTGGCGGCGATGCTCAGAGCTGCCCCGGTGACGATAGAGTATATGACTGCAAATGTGGTGTTTCTGCTGCTGGCGGCGGGGCCGATCGGGCGAAAACTGGAACGGGTTCGCGTAAAGCACGGTATTTTTGATGAATAAGGAGTGAAAAAATGAATTTAACGGAAAACTTGGTACAGGAAGTACAGAAGGTAATCGTAGGGAAAGAGGATGTCATCAAAAATGTATTGATGGCGATCTTGGCAAAGGGACACATTCTGCTGGAAGACATCCCAGGAGTGGGAAAGACCACTCTGGCCCTGGCGTTCAGCAAGGCACTGGGGATGGAATATAAGAGAATCCAGTTCACACCGGACGTCATTCCTTCGGATGTGGTGGGTTTTTCCATCTATGACAAGAAGACGGACAGCTTCGTCTACAAAGAAGGAGCCGTGATGTGCAACCTGCTGCTGGCGGACGAGATCAACCGTACATCCAGCAAAACCCAGGCGGCTCTTTTGGAAGTCATGGAGGAGGGCAGCGTGACCGTGGACGGAAAGACCTATCCGGTTCCGCAGCCGTTTACCGTGCTGTCCACCCAGAATCCCTTCGGCTCGGCGGGCACACAGATGCTGCCCCAGTCCCAGCTGGACCGCTTTATGGTGAAGCTCAGCATGGGGTATCCAGACTTCGAGAGTCAGGTCAATATTCTGAAGGACCGTCAGACAGAGCAGCCTCTAGACTCAATTCATGAAGTGGTATCCAAAGAAGAAGTGTTGAATATGCAGCAAGAAGTGATTCAGGTGACGGTGAAAGAAAACATCCTGAGATATATCACCGCTCTCGTGGAGAAGACCAGGACCCATGAGTTGATTTCCCTGGGTGTGAGCCCGCGAGGTGCGTTGGCTGTGAACAATATGGCGAAGGCGGCCGCCTACGTGAAAGGGCGGGACTATGTGGTTCCAGAGGACGTAATGGAGATCTTCGTCAGTGTCTGTGCGCACCGGGTGATTCTGCATCCCCGTGCAAAGGTATCGAATACCAGCGCAGAGGAGATCATCGGCGAGATCGTGAGAGAGACGAAGGCGGCTGAGCTTGTGTAGGGAGGAACGAGGATGATAAAATCCAGAGTCTATTATATCGTCTGGCTTTTGGCCTCGCTGCTTCTGTATCTGTGGTCAGATTCCTGGATTGCCTGTTTTCTGGTTGCAGTCAGTGTGATTTTGCCTCTCGTCAGCGGACTTTGGCTGCTGACGGAGAAAAGACAGATTCACTGTTATTTTCAGATCAAGGACATCGCCGGGAAGGGGCAGGAGGCGAAGGGAAGTCTCTGCGTGGAAAACCATGGATTCTTGCCTCTCCCCAGACTGGGCTGTCATCTGGTGTTTCAGAACCGTCTGACGGGGGAGAAAGCGAGACAGGACGTGTACTGTTCGGTCTCAGCGAAGAAGACCCAGCAGCTGGAGTGGGGGCTGTCCAGTGAGTACTGCGGAAATATCCGGGTCGTTCTGGAGACCATCAGCTGTAGTGATGTCTTCGGTCTTTGGAAGGTTGTGCTCAGGCCAGGGGAGAAGAGTCACGTGGTAATTCTACCAGATATCATTCAGATGGAGGTGACAGTCACCGACAGCGATACGGCAAACTGGGAGAGTGTGACTTATTCCAGTGTGAAAAGAGGCGACGATCCCAGTGAGATTTTCGGCGTCCGGGAGTATCTGCCCGGGGACAGCCTGAAAAATATTCACTGGAAACTCTCGGGAAAGATGGATGATCTCTATGTGAAAGAGCTGAGTCTTCCCATCGAGAATTCCATTCTGCTGATCTATGAGACTGCAATTTTGGGGAAACGCCGGGAGTCCGCCCGGGTGCGCAGCGCGATGATGGAGGCGTTTCTGTCGGTGTCACAGGCCTTGGCAGGAGGCGGCCATGTTCACGCGCTGGGCTGGTATGACCAGGAGAAGGAGCGGTTTTGCTGTGAGAATGTTGCCTCAGAGGACGATCTGACAGGGATGATCGGCGGGCTGCTGGCGCTGGCTTCGGGCAGAAATGATTACAGCAGTCTGCACTATTATCTGAGGGAATATATCGAGAAACCCTTTGCCCATATCGTCTATGTGACGGCACAGGAGCCAGGGGAAGAGTTAAAGAGAATGATGGAATTCTGTTCGGTCTGTGTGCTTCACTGCCGTGAGGGCAAAGATGGAAAGGAAAATACGGCAGGCAGGAAAACAGGTTTACTGGCCTTTTGCATTCCAGATATTTGCCAAAATATCTTTTAGTACAAGGAAGGCGTCGATATCATTATATCCATACTCTTTTTTCAAACGATCTGTCATTTCTTTTAATTGGTCCGCGTAATCCTTGATATTAACTTCATTCTGATAGGTGGTTAAAATCGGATATTTTTTACCCCAGACCTTTGTCCAGTCTACTTTCTTTTGTGTTTCTTCGCTTGTGTTTTCAATGACCTGTTCAATTTCTTTTAAATTTACGTCAAAGTCAATCAGTTCATCTAAAGACAGATGATACAGGAGCGCCAGCTTCTTTGCCTGGCGTATGTCAGGAAGGGTTTCATCCGTTTCCCATTTCGAAATAGTCTGCCTGCTTACCCC
>ENA-ORTH01001502-ORTH01001502.1-human-gut-metagenome-genome-assembly--contig:-NODE-1502-length-23060-cov-2.747359_pt1 | contig 23060 bp, 20 predicted proteins | sample MGYA00241914_ERZ509192 | MGnify/ENA primary metagenome ERZ509192 (study PRJEB26280, sample SAMEA2338826) | human gut metagenome | biome: human gut; feature: human-associated habitat; material: faeces... | reverse complement strand
GAATACATCCAAGGGCGCACGCTGCGGGACGAGGTGTACGAGCGCGACGGATCGCTCGCCCTGGCGGCGCAGTGGTTCCCGCTCCTGTGCGACGGGGTGATGGAGCTGCACGAGCAGTTCTCGCCGCCGTTGATCCATCGCGATTTGAAGCCCACCAATATCGTGGTGAGCGATGCGGGCCTTACGATCATCGACTTCGGTATCGCCCGGGTCTTTCGCGAGGGGGCCGACGGGGACACGGCTCATTTCGGCACGCGCTGCTACGCGCCGCCCGAGCAGTTCGGCTACGGGCAGACCGACGAGCGCAGCGACGTGTACGCGCTGGGAATGCTGCTCTACTACCTGCTGGCCGGGCGCGATCCGTCGCCGTCGGTGGCTGCGGCGGGATTCGCGGGGCCGGAAGTGCCTTTCGCGCTGCGCCCCGTGCTCCAGCGCGCCTGCGCCTTTGATCCGGCGGCCCGCTTCCAGACGGTGCGCGACCTGAAGGCGGCGTTCCTCGCGGCGCTCGCCCCAGCCGGGGCTTCTCCTGCAGACCGGGGTGTCGTTGTGACCCAGGTCGCCGGCGCGGGTCGGGTTTCCCCTGCGGATTGGGCCGCGACGGCGGTGAGTGCCGCAGCTCCGATCGATGACAGACCGCATGGCGTAGTCGTTTCTCGGGTAAGGCGTGCTTTCTCGACGCTCTCCTCCGGTGAGACGGCAGGGCTCGTGGTCGATGTCGCCCTCTTGGTGGTGTGGCTGCTGTTCATGGCAGTTCTCATCGCAATGCCGTTCACGCCCGACGAACGTTACGCCACCTGGCCGTTCTGGCTGCTCGCCTTTCAGTATTGGACGTTCGGTATTCCGTTCTTCACGGGCTTTCTTTTCATTTTGACCGACGTCCGCGTTTTACGTCGGGCGGCTCCGAGGCTTCGCCTTCTGCAGGGAGCTCGTTTGCGAATCTTGGGCATCGCGCTGGTTGTCGTGGGCGTGATAGCCGTGGGCGTGACGATGGCGATCGCGAACGCCATGGGACTTCCGACCGGCTCGTAGGGGGCCGAGCTTCCGCTCCATCCGTAGGGGGCTACCTCAGTCGCCCCTCACAAGAGGGATAACCTTGCCTGATGAGGGCTGACCAAGGTCAGCCCCTACGGGATGAGGCTGCGCGACGCTAGTCTTCCCAGCTACGGGATGTGGCTGCGCGACGCTAGCCTTCCCGGCGGGTTTCCCAGAAGGCGACGGCGCTGGCGGCGGCGACGTTCAGGGAATCGACCCCGTGGTGCATGGGGATGCGCACGGTCCAGTCGCAGGCGGCGATGGTGGAGGCGGCCAGGCCGTCGCCTTCCGTGCCCAGTACGAGGGCCAGCTTGTCGGTCGCCTTCAGGCGCGTATCGGCGATGGAAAGCGCGTCGTCGGCCAGGGCCAGGGCGGCTGTGGCAAAGCCGGCGTCGCGCAGGCGCGCCACGCCCTCGCACGCCCAATCGCGCGCGCTGCCGATGCGGGCCCAGGGCACTTGGAACACCGTACCCATGGAAACGCGCGACGCGCGGCGAAACAGCGGGTCATGGCAGGCCGGCGTGAGCAGCACCGCATCGATGCCGAGGGCGGCGGCGCTGCGGAAGATGGCCCCGATGTTGGTGTAGTTCGTGACGTCCTCCAGCACGGCGACGCGGTGGGCGCCAGTAAGCAGGGCGGCCAGGTCGGGCTCGGGCGGCCGGTGAAAGGCGGCCAAGGGCCCGCGGGTCACCTCGTAGCCGGTGATGGAGCGCATCTCCTCCGAGGAGACCACGGCCACGGGGGCGGCCGGATTGGCCGTGTGCACCTTTTCCAAGAGCACTTCGGAGGCGGCGAGCCAGCGCGCATCGGTGAGCACGGCGAAGGGGACGCACCCGGCGTTAAGGGCGCGGTCGATGACGTTCACGGACTCAGCGACGAACAGGCCCGACGCCAAGCGCTCCGGCGCGCCCTCCGGGTCGATGGCGCGGGCCAGGCCCACGAGCTGCTTGGGGTCGCGCAGCTGCCCGTCGGTCATAGACGAGAACGGCGCCAGATACGGGTCGCCCCCCGCCAGGAAAGATGTTTGCGACTTGTTCATGGGCCCTAGTATACGTTAGTGCGGCGTCTTCCGGAGCATGGTGGCCGGCGCGGGCGGCAGATAGCGGGCCGGATACACGATGATGCCGGCCTTCCCAAGGCGCGAAAGGACGGCCATGATCAGCACCGGCATGCCGTAGCAGACGAGCGCCGCCCCCACGGCCGCCATCCACGGTGCTGCTGTGACGGAGATGCCGGCCGCCTTCCAAAGATGGAAGTACAGAGCGAGGCAGATGCCGTGGAAGAGCCAGATGGCCATGGTGTAGCGGGTCACGAAGTCGTAGAAGCGGTTCTGCCGCCCGCTGCGGAACACGGTGGAGAACAGGGAGGTCGCCCACAGCACGCCGAGCGCGTCCAGAACGGCGTGGGACGTCTCGCCGGTCCAGCCGGCGTAGAAGGCGATCACGCTGGTGGCCACCCACAGGGCGCCGAGGGCCCAGGCCTTCTCGGATCCGCGCACGAGGGGCAGGCCCCGGTAGAGCGCCATGGCCATGCCGCCGGCGACCCAGATCCAGTTCTCGGCCACGGAGGTGACGGCGTAGGGGAGGCGCGTGGCCATCTCGGCGGTGGCGGGCAGCGAAGCGAGCGCCACGATGGCCGCTTTCGCTGCGACGGCGGCGAACAGGAGGCCGCTGGCGTTGCGGCGGCTCTTCACGGTGGGGGTGATGGCGTAAATGATGAGGCAGGTATAGAAGTAGCCGACGGGAATGACGGGCTCGATGAAGAGCGCGCGGAGGAGATCGGCGACCGACAGAGGCGGCTTCGCGCCGACGGCCGAGTTCGTGAGCAGCACGAGCACGGTGAACGCCGCGAAGGGGATGCCCATGAGCGCCAGCTCGCGGCGGAGGTTCTGGCCCCAGGCGCGAGGGGTGCGCGTCGTGCGGTAGCGCTGGTAGAGAAAGCCCAGGCAGAAGTAGAAAATCGGCAGCTGGAAGGGAACGAGGTACTCGAGAATCCACCGACTGGCGGTCGAGGGGGTGAAAAGGCCCTGGGCGCTGCAGGTGGTGATGAGGGTGCCGAAGGCGATGAGGAGGGACGCGGTGGCTTCCACGTTGTGCGTCCAGACGTCCTTGGGGCCGCCGGAGCCGTGGCCGTGCATCTCGCCTTCGGGGACGTCGGGCGTCTTTCGAGAGCGGCTTCCCGCAAATGTTGCCGAGTCTTTCGGGCGGCCGTCAGGGGAGGCGGTCGTTGCGCTTTCGAGTTGCGGCGATGCAGGGCACGCTATGTCGGCGAAGTTGCTCATGGGTTCACGGTAGCACGCGGGCACCACGACGAAGGCGGCGCGCGGGCGCCTGTTTCCCCAATGATGACCTCTCGCGGACGCGCCTGCGAGTGCCGGCGCCGCCTACCAGATGTGCGGGCGCGCTAGCGAACGGCGCTGGCTATGGCCGTCCTCCCTCCTGCCTGCCGTGGCGCAGGGCCGCCCTGCTGCGGAGGGTCGTGGGGCTGCCAGCGGGACGGTCGGGATCTCCGCGCTCTTGCTCGCTGCCAGGGTTTTGCGCGGGGAGGCCCGTCGCCGGGTTGTCGGAGCCGCCCCCGGGCAAGCAGGTATTTTGGCCGCAGAGGGCGCATCCGGGGCGCGCGGCGCCTCGGCCGTCGGGCGGTGTCGTTTGGTTGCTGCGGCAGCAGGGAGTGTCGCGACGGCCGCCGTCGCTCCGGTCGTCGTTGCGCTCGTCGGCCAGGATGACACGCTCGAAATCGCGCCGATTGCTGACATAGGCCTTCCGGAAGATATTCGTGGCATGGAATTGCACCGTGCGCACGGCCAGGTGCCGCTCGGCGGCGATGGTCGCATAGCTTTGATGCTGCAGGATGAGCTTGGCAATGGGCATCTCCTTGGGCGTGAGGCCCAGACTGTCCAGCTCTCCCTGGATCTGCTCGGCACGGGTGACGCGGCGCATTTGCTGCGTGCGCAGGCTTCTCTCCCGCAAGGCCAGCATCATGCCGAGTGCCGCCAGGGCGCAGGCCGCTGCCAAGGATCCGAACACGAGGGTCGACTGGTCGAGGTTCGCCGGCGCTGGCGCTCCGGCGGCGAACGAAACGGCAGCGCCGATGAGCACGAGAGCTAGCCCGAAGGAAGCCACGGCGCCTGCGAACAGGAGCGCGCCCGTCCGGTCGGTGCGCTCGCCGGTGTTTTCGCGGTTGAGCGGGGAGGGATGGAGGATGGGCGGGATCAGACCGCCGGGGTGGGCAGCTTTCAGCATGATAGTATCCTTTTGTCGGAAGGGGGAGACCCTTCGGTTGGTGGGCGCATCCGTGATGAGGCAAGGACGTCCGTGCGCCGCGGGTTGTGCCGCAGTGCGCCTGAGCGCCAGGAAGAGGGCGAGGCCTGTTGAGTTGAAAGCTGCGTTTGCCGGGCCGGAAAAACATTTCGCTTCCGGTCTCTCGCGGGTGTCCCATGATACCCCAATGGAACTGACATCGTTGGTAAAAGTGCGATCTTCGATAGTTTTATTACCACGATGCTTGGTGTTCGTTGGCGCATCGTTGCTTTCGAAAAGAGGATTTGAGCAGGGAAAACGAACCTGCTTGCTATGTTGTATCTGACATGAAATCGGCTACGTGCACAAGCCATGGTGGAATGGGCGGCACGCGCGACACGACGGGTTGTGTCGCGCGCTGCGAACGCTGGGCTGGCCGGCGCCTCGGTAGACCAAAGTGACAAACGTGGACTTTCTCCGTAGGAATCCTGACGATTCGCAGTGCCGTGATAGCATTTCCGAGGCTCGAAAGAGGGAGTGCCCCTTGTGCGCTTTTCCTCGTGTTGGCGGCGCGCTCTGGCCTGGGTTGCCGCTCGCCGCTTGGGCCGACAGACAAGCAAATCGTACGGAGGCAGTTTCTGTGGACATGTTCATCGAAGTTCTGAAGGCGTTCTTCATCGGCGTCGTGGAGGGCATCACCGAATGGCTGCCCATCTCTTCCACGGGCCACATGATTCTCGTGGACGAGTTCGTGAAGCTGAACGTGTCGGCGGAGTTCCTGGAGCTGTTCTTAGTGGTCATCCAACTGGGCGCCATCATGGCCGTGCTCATCCTGTACTTCCATAAGCTGAACCCGTTCTCGCCGAAGAAGACGTCGGCCGAGAAGCGCGGCACGTGGCGGCTGTGGGGCATGGTGGCCATCGGCTGCATCCCGGCGGCGGCCATCGGACTTACGCTGGACGACTTCTTCAACGAGTACTTCTACAACGCGTGGACGGTGGCCATCGCCCTTATCGTCTACGGCGTCGTGTTCATCCTGCTGGAGCGTCGCAACCGTCGGCGCGAGGCAGCCTATCTGGCCAGTCGCGCCCCCCGGCGTCCCCGCGGCGCCCATGCGCGTCCCGTGCCCGAGGTGGGTCCGGGCGACGATGGCGACGACGCCGAGATGGCCCTGTTCCGCGTGCGCACCGTGGACGAGATCGACTGGAAGACGTCGCTGAAGATCGGCTGCTTCCAAATGCTCGCCATCATCCCCGGCACGTCGCGCTCGGGCTCCACCATCATCGGCGGCATGCTCTGCGGCTGCTCGCGCACGGCGGCGGCGGAGTTCACGTTCTTTCTCGCGATTCCCGTCATGTTCGGCTGGGGCGTGCTGAAGCTCATCAAGTATCTGATGGCCGTGGGTCTGGCCATGACGGCCACCGAGATCGCCGTGCTCGTGGTGGGCATCGTGACGGCATTCGTGGTGTCGGTGATCTCCATCAAGTTCCTCATGGGCTACATCAAGAAGAACGACTTCACGGCGTTCGGCGTCTACCGCATCATCGTGGGTTTGGTGGTGCTCGCCTACTTCGGCGTGAAGGTGTTGCTGTAGCCGACGCAAAAGCGGCGCGATTTCAACGTGAATTAACCGTGCGAATCGGGAACGAAGGCCTTCTCGGAAAAGCTTGCCGTCGGATTCGGGCTGTTTTTTCGAGTTGTTAGACTTTAGGTACGCGCGATGGTTCGCTCAAAAACTGTGGCAGAACAAAATGTGTAAGAAAAGTAATAAAATACGATATATGAGAAGACAAGATGGAAGCAGGCAATCACCTGCGAGCGTGTTGGATGTCTAACAACTCGAAATTCTTGGTGCTGCTCTCCCTGAATCTTTCCTGACGGACGCATCGCTTCTTCGATTGTCTTATGATAATCTTAACGCTGGAATGCGGGGTCGGTGGATTCCGTAGGCATTGTCTAGGGCAAGAGGAGGAGTTGTGTTCAGCGAACTGGTGGTTGCTTACCTCTTTCTGGGAGGGACAGGGGCGGGCGCGCTCTTGATTGCCGCAGTGCTGATGCTCCTCGCTGACGAGAGAGACGTGAGCCGCGGAGTGGTTGTGCGCTTCAGAGACAACGGAAGCGCTGCCTATCGTCGACTGTTCGTGCCGATACTCGTGGCCTCGCTGGTAGTCTTAGTGCTGGGGGCCCTGTGCCTTGCGGCTGATGTGGGGCGCCTCGATCGCATCCTTTTGCTGGCGGTTTCATCCCCTTCGAATTATCTGGTCGTAGGATTCTGGGCGCTTTTGCTTTGTGGAACGCTGGCGGCAGCCATGCTTCTTGTGTGGCTCGGAGTGCCGTCGGTGCCTCTGCCTCTGTTCAGAGCGCTCGCTGTCTTGCTTGCGGCGGTGTCTTTCGTCGCGGTGATCTATACGGGACTGTTGCTGTCGGGTATGCCGTCGGTGCCGTTGTGGTTCGGCCCGTGGCTGCCGTGGCTGTTCGCGATCTCGGCTCTCTCGTGCGGAGTGGCGCTTGTGGGCATGGTGGCAGCATTTTCGGGAATGGCGACGGTTTTCGGCCGAACGATGCGGCAAGTCGTTCGCGCCGATATGATTCTCCTTGCCCTGGAGGCGGTCGTCGTGGCGCTGTGGCTCGGTGCAGCGTGGTTGGAGCACGGCGGCTCGGCTTCCTCGGGGGCAACGCCTACCGATGCGGCCGCGTTGGCATCGGTGGCCTCCGTATTGAACGGTGCGTGCTCTCTGCCGTTCTGGGGCGGCCTTGTGCTCGTTGGCCTTGTTGCTCCTTTTGCGATAGAGGCTGTCCTCGCGCGTTGCAATGCGAGTAAGGACGTCGCCGAGGCGTCTCTCGCCTCGCGCGCGTTGCTCGCCAGCGCCGGTTGCGTTCTTGTTGGCGGCGCCTGTTTGCGCGCGGTCGTAGTGGCGGCCGGGATGCTGCCTGTTGTTTCCGTTCCCTTCTAGTCCTTGAGAGAAAGGTCGTCCATGTTTCCCTTCGAAGTTGATCCGACAAGCGACTTGCCCCTGTGGGTGCAGCTGCGCAACCGCATCGCCTACCTCATCAACGACGGCACCCTGGCGCCCGGCGACAAGCTGCCCACGGTGCGCGGCCTGGCTTCGGAGATCTCCATCAACTACAACACGGTGAACAAGGCCTACCTGAGCCTCGTGTCCGACGGGTACCTGGAATCGACGCGGGGTCGTGGCGTGTTCGTGACCGATTTGGGTGCGAAGATGGGTGCGGAAGGGGAGGGTGAGGCCGATGCGGTGCTGGACGAGTGCATCGCGTCGTGCCGCGAGCTGGGCATGGGGCTGGACGATATCGAGCGCGCCATGAGCCGAAAGATCAAGCGCCTGAAGTACGATGAGGCCCGTGAGCGCGGCGAGGTGTCCGCTCGCATCATCGATTTCGAGAAGCCCGCCGTGCGGGCCGAGAAGGGGGCGTGGCAGCTCGCGTCTCCCGCCCCTGTTTGCGTCTCTGACTGCGCCGAATGACGCCGTCCCGCAAGTCCCGATCTGAAGGAGTTCCCATGTTCGGCAAAGAGAAGTCTTCCGACGAGCGCCGCTTCCGCGTGGCGCCTGATGTGTCTACGGAATTGGTGGGGGAGCGCGCCTCTTCGGCGGGCGTGCTGCTGTTCTCCGCCGTGCTGTTCGTCGTGGTGCTGGCCTGCGTGCTGGGCGTTTGCGCGCTTGCGACCGGCCGCGTGACCCTAGGGCTTATCATCGTGGCCGCGCTGGCGGCGCTGCTCGCCATCGGTTGCTGCCATATCGCTCAGCAGTGGGAGCGCGTGGTGGTGCTTCGCCTCGGGCGCTTTAACCGCGTGTCGGGGCCGGGGCTGTTCTGGACTATCCCCGTCATCGAATCGAACACCATGCGGGTGGACACGCGCACCCGGGTGACCACCTTCTACGCCGAGGAGACGCTGACGGCCGATCTCGTGCCCATGAACGTGGACGCCGTGCTGTTCTGGCACGTGTGGGACGCCGCCGCGGCCTGCACCGAAGTGGGCGACTTCACCCGCGCCGTGGAGATGGCGGCCCAAACGGCCCTGCGCGACGCCATCGGCCGGGCAAGCGCCGCCGAGGTGGCCATCCGCCGCGAGCAGCTGGATCGGGAGCTCAAACGGGTGCTGGAGGAGAAGGTGGCGCCCTGGGGCGTGACCGTGCTTTCGGTGGAGGTGCGCGACATTCTGCTGCCGAAGGAGCTGCAAGAGGCCATGAGCTTGGAGGCCCAGGCCGAGCAACGCAAGAAGGCCCGCATCATCCTCATGGAGGCGGAGCACGACATCTACGAGATCTTGGACGAAATGGAAGAGCTCATCGGCGACCACGAGGCGGTCTCGCGCCTGCGCACCATGCACCTGCTGAACGAGTCGCTGCGCGAGGGCAAGGGCACCGTCGTCATCCCCAGCGCCTTCGCCGAGGGCTTCAACGAGGGCCTGGGCGACCTGCTCAAGGGCTAACTGTCAAAAATATTTGACAATCACCTCGTTTTCCAATCTATCAAGAATATTTGACATTTTCCCAATATCGGCTAATATCAAGAAAAATTGATATCCGATGGGAGATGTACGATGAAGTGGACCAATGTGTACGGCCTTGACCAGCTCGGGTCGTTTCTCCAGAAAACCCGCAAGGAAAAGGGGTACACCCAAGATGAGTTCGCCGAGATCATCGGTGCCTCCCACGCCACACTCTCGGCTCTCGAAAACGGCAAGGGCGTCAGCTCCCAGACCCTCATGCGCGCCATCAGCGATTTGGGCTTGAAGCTGGTGGTGCTCCCTAAGGGCGCTCAGGCCGAAGTGCACGATGCCCCTGCATCGGTGGTGTCGCTTCTGCGCTCGCGCCAAGAAGGGGGTCAACAGTGAATTCTGAGATCCTTGAGGTTCGCCTCGGCGGCGAGAAGATTGGGCAACTGGCTTGCACGAAGAACGGCGCTCGTTTCGCGTTCTCGGAAGAGATGGCCTCGGCGCATCCCTCTTCGCCCCTGCTCTCAACGGCGCTCTGCGTGCAAGAGGAGCCCTTCGATGCTCAGCGGACATTTTCCTGGTTCTCGGGGCTTTTGCCCGAAGACGCGAGGCTCGCTGAGCTGCAGCGGTTCTACGGCGTTGCCGAGGGCGACTATTTCGGATTGCTCGCCCAGATTGGTTGGGAGTGCGCCGGCGCCGTTGAGGTGATGCCCTCGGAAGATTGGGCGTTGGCGCGTGCGAGCCAGGAGCTGCCGCGCGAGAAGCGATTGACTCCCGAGGAACTGTCGGCACGTCTGGCGGCATTGCCGTCGCACCCTTACGATGACGCATCTTCTCTGCGGGTGTCGCTTGGCGGCTTTCAGGAGAAGCTGTGCGTGACTGCGAGACCAGAAGACTGGGCTGCGGCTGAGCCAGGCCACAGGGCCTTAAGTTCCGCGGCGCTTCCTTTGGATGGGGCTCCTTCGACGCATATATTGAAGCCGCAGCCCCAGGGTCGGCTTGCGGGATTGGTCGAAGCGGAAGCATGGGGAATGGAAGTCGCACGACATGTGGCGGAGACGGCTGGCTCAGCCATTCTCGATTTGCCCGACGCGCCGCCTACGCTGGCTGTGGAGCGCTTCGACCGAGTTGAAACCGAAAGGGGGCTCGTTCGGCTGCATCAAGAAGACTGCGCGCAAGCTCTCGGCATAGAACCGGGACGCAAGTACGCGGCAACAGCGACGCCCACGAAAAGCGATCCGACCTATAAGGGCATTGCCGAGCTGCTGTCCCGCTATGCCGCCGACTCGCTGGAAGAGCGCAAGCGGCTGCTGCGGCATCTCTTCGTGAACACCGTTCTGGGAAATACCGACGCTCACGCCAAGAACTACGCGCTGCTCCACGGGGGCGACGAGGTGTGCCTCGCGCCGCTCTATGACGTCGTGCCAGCCCTTGAGATTACGCCGAACGTGCTGTTCATGGGCTTGCGCATCGATGGCCGCATTCGCATCGATAGGATCGAGCGAGAGAATATTGTAGCTGAGGCCCGCTCATGGGGCCTGCCTGCTCGCGTCGTAGACGAAGTGCTTGGAAAGGCGGCGGAAGATGTTCGCCTCGGCATCGCGATTGCCTCCGAGCTGTATCCCGAAGCCGGCGCCCGCCACGCCGCGCCCGCTTTGGAGCGGTTGAAGGCGATGGGATTCTAGATTCCTACAGGCAGGCAGCTTGGTTGAAGGGACGGATTCGCTTGAGTTCGGGGGCGGGCTTGCGCCTCGTGACTTCCAGGTCGTAGGCTTCCTGGGCGCGAAGCCAGTAGCCATCGGTGAGGCCGAAGAAGCGGCAGAAGCGCAAATCAGAATCCGTTGATCTATGGAACTGAATTTGATATTGAATAAGGTATCGATTTTGAGTACTATATAGATACCTAACTAAGAACTTTAAGGAGATTGCCATGCCAGTTCCTGCATATGAGGCACCAAGGGCTACCCCTATCTACTCCTTTGCCGCCTTGAAAACCAAGCAAAGAGAAATTAAAGACAGGGCTGCTGAAGAAGTGGTCCACATTACCGAGAACGGCAATGCTGCTTACATCTTTTGCTCCGAGGATGTTTTAGCGCAAGAAAAAGCGCGTGCTGTAGAGGAGGCGTTGTACGAGCGAAGAGTTATGGAAGTGCTCGAGAGGGGAGAGGCCGATTTTGCGGCCGGGCGTGTATTCCATGGCGTAGCGGAAGCAAGAGCCGAAGTCGAAAAGAGGCTTGGTCGTGGCTAAAGTCGAGGTCTCTGAAGGCTTTGTTGAGGATATGACCCAGGTATACATGGACTCAAAGCGCGAGGAGATATGGTATGCGGTATCTCTTCTTGAGTTTGCGCCCGAGATGGGGTCGAGGATACTGCCCACTTCAATCAAGCGACGCTTCGGCGACACGGTTCGCAAAGTCGTTGTAGACCCCTTCGATATAATCTACCGCTATTTTGCTGAGCAGGATTTGGTCTATGTAGTGGGCTTAGTGCACCAGCGCGCGGCTCAATAGATAAACTATCCTCAAAATAGATAATCTGCTTTGAAAATTGTCCTATGATAATCCTTGCATTGTCATAGGACAATTTGCTATAGTGCTTCCCGTGGAATTTGGCCAATTCTCAAGGATTACCAGAAGAGGGGATAGCGACCTGCGCAGTTGAGGAGACGCAGGCGCAAAGAGTCCAAGACCCACTGGCGCGGCGACATTGTCGCAATCCATTCGCGGCGCATGCATTCGCCGCAGGTGCGCGTGGCGTCCCACGGCTCGATCCCTGGGAATTCAAAGGAGGAGAGATGTCCGAAGCAACCCATCCCACGGGCGGACTCACTCGACGCGGTTTCTTGAAGACCACCGGCGCCGCAGCCGCGGGCCTCGCCTGCGCGGGCGCTGTGGGCGTGGCCATTGGCGGCGGCGCGCTGGCACCGGCGAGGGCCACAGCTGACGCCGGCGAGAAAACGATTTACACCCTGCACCAGTTCATGTGCCAGGGAAATTGTTCCATCAAGTGCACGGTGCGCGACGGCCATCTGGCGAAGATCGAACCGAGCGATGCCGTTGATCCGAAATATCGGCGCTGCTGCATGAAGGGTCTTTCCGAGATAGAGCATGTGTATAGTCCGCTGCGTCTGCAAACGCCCCTGAAGCGCGTTGGCGAACGTGGAGAAGGTAAGTTCGAGAAGATCAGCTGGGACGAGGCTATGGAGATCGTCGGCACCGAGCTCAAGCGCGCCTGGGACGCTTACGGCAAGGAGTCGGTCTACATTTCCGCCTCTAACGAACCGCGCTTTGGCATGCTCGCCTCGATTCTGGGTGCCGGCACAGGTGTGGAGCCGGGTATCGATCGAGGTATCGGCAACGGTGTGGATCCTGCCATTGGCGGCGGTGGCTTTGCGTCGTGCTCCAACGAGACGCGGGACTGGGTGAACGCGAAGACTATTATCTTGAGCGGTATCAACTTCCTGGAGACCTCACTCATGCGTTCCGATGATTTCTTCGACGCAAAACGAGCCGGCGCTGAAATCATTGTCGTGGATCCGCATTTCTCGACTACGGCATCGAAGGCAAATCAGTGGATTCCTCTCAAGCCCGGAACTGATGGCGCGCTGTACTTGTCGATGATCTCGCATATCATCGACAACAAATGGTACAACGAGGACTATATGCGCGCCCATACTTCTATGCCGTTCCTCTTGGATCCGGCTACCGGCGAATTGCTACGTAGCGGAAAGACGCCCGAGATCGATCCTGCCACCGGCGAGGCCGCCGATCCCGCCGACTATCTCGTATGGGACACGGCGACTAATGTGGCTGTTCCCTATGACGCTCCCGGTGTTTCTGCCGCGCTTGAAGGTATCTATGAGGTCGCAGGCCAGAAAGTCGTTCCGGTGTTCGAGCAGCTTAAGGCCAGTCAGAAAGACTACACCACCGCCTGGGCCGCGGAGAAATGCGATATCGATCAGGAGGTCATCGAGGCGCTGGCGGAAAAGTACGCTACCGGCGGTCCTGCCTATCTGTGCTTCGGCTACGGTGGTTCGGACAAGTTCTCGAACCCCGATATCCAGGGTCACGCCATGGTAATTCTCACGGCGCTCACGGGGCAGATTGGTAAGCCTGGTGCGGCTTTGGGGCACCCCGGCGGCGGTCAGGGCTATGGGGCGGCGCTGGCGGCGTGGCCCTTGCCGGAAGATATGGTGCCGGCAGACATTCCCGTGCGTGCCGATCGTTTCGCCGATGCGGACGCGGGCGTGCATGTCATCATATCGCTCGGCAACACCTTGCAGCAGTACTACGCGAACATGAACAAGACGCGCGAATGGCTGCCGAAGCTCGACTTCATTTTGCATGTGGGCATGTACGACGAGGATTCCGCGGCTTTTGCCGATGTGGTGCTGCCGGTATGCTCGAAGTTCGAGGACACGGTGGAGCACAGCATTGTGCGAGGCGGCTACAACCATATTCAGCTGTCGCAGAAATGCATTGATCCGCTTTTCGAGTCGAAGCCCGATTACGATGTCATGTACCTTATCGCCAAATCGGTGGGTCTCGAATCGGTGCTTCCCGAAGACGCCGAGCAACTGGCCCGCTTCCAGATCGATGAGGCGACCGATCCGCTGGTGGCCGGCATCACCTTCGACGCTCTCGTGCAGAACCACAATACGATGCCCCTGGCGGGAATCGAGGAGCCGCGCATCGGGTACGCCGATCTCCAATTCCCCACGTCAACGGGGCGTATGGAGATCTACTACGAGCCCCAGCACCATTCGGGTCAGGCGCTTCCCCAGTGGGAGGAGAACAACGAGGTCTTCGACGGCAATCCGCTTATGGAAAAGTATCCGCTGCAGCTTGCCCAAACCCGCACGCGATTCTTCGTGCACTCCCATTTCCGCGGTGCGGCGTGGCTCGCGCAGTTCTACACGCCGCGTATCGAGCTGAATCCGCAGGCGATGGCCGAGCGCGGACTTGAGGATGGCGATGCCGTGGAAGTCTTCAATGATCGCGGATCGTTCAGTTGCCAGGCTTTCGGGAACAACGCCATTCGCCCCACCTCCGCGCGCATTTACGAAGCCGCGTGGTCGAAGGATTGCATCTCGGGGAATCCGCAGAACGTGACGAACGATCATGTGAACGAACGCGACGCCGACCTTCTTACCGGCGCCCCCATTCCCTTCAACGACACGCTAGTGGAAGTGCGAAAGGCTTAAGGTGACTACCATGACGAAACTGGGAATTGCCATCGATCTCGAGCGTTGCGTTGGCTGCCATACCTGTGCGAACGCTTGCAAAATGCAGAACAACGTGCCCACGGGAATGCTTTGGAACCGCGTGACCACCGAAGGGTGCGATGTGATCGACGGGGCCGTCGGCACCTATCCGAACCTGACGCGCACGTTCCTCCCCGTTGCCTGCCAGCATTGCGAGAATCCTGCCTGTCAGCGCGTGTGCCCGACGGGTGCCACTTACAAGGACGAGATGGGCCGCGTGGAGATCGACTATGACAAGTGCATCGGCTGCCGCATGTGCATGGCCGCCTGTCCCTACAATGCGCGCTCTTTTAACTGGGAAGAGCCGGTGCGCGACGTGGACTTCAACTACGGCGATGCGGAAGTGCCGGTGCGTCCGCGCGGCGTGGCCGAGAAGTGCACGCTGTGCCGCGAGCGAACCGATCGCGGCGAGGAGCCCATGTGCGTCGTGTGTTGCCCGACCCATGCCCGCATCTTCGGTGACCTGGACGATCCGGCCTCCGAGGTGTCGAAGGCCGTCGTCGAGCGCAAGGCTCACGTGCTCCTCGAAGAGCAGGGCACGCGTCCGCAGGTCTACTACTTCGATTAATGCGATCAATGCGCGGCGGGGCGGTTGCGCCGACGGCCTGATAAGCCGGTTCGGCAGCTCTTTTCGGGGGTTTGACGAGGCCCCCTGGGGAAGTGTGGCCCCTTGTGGCTGGCGCCCCGCCTTCTCTCCCTCATTCTGAAAGGTTCGAGAAATGGAATTTCTAACCAAGAACAAGCTGCTCACGGCGGTACTTGCGGTGCTGTCGGTGGCGGGTATCGGAGCCTACATCTTCCAGCTGGCCGGCGGTTTGGCGGTGACGGGCATGTCCAACGGCGTATCCTGGGGCCTGTACATCACCATGTTCATGTTCTTCGTGGGGCTTTCCGCGGGCGGGCTCATCGTGGCCTCGTCGGCGAGCGTGTTCCACGTGGCGCAGTACAAGAAGGTGGCGCTGCCGGCCGTGTGCGTGTCCACGGTGTGCATCTGCTGCGCTGGCATGTTCGTGCTCATCGACCTGGGCGGCATCCAGCGCATCTGGCGTATTGTGACCGGCCCCAATCCCACCTCGCCTCTGGTGTGGGACATCTGCGTCATCACGCTTTATCTGGTGATCAACGTGCTGTACCTGGTGAACATGCGCCGTGGCAACGACCACGCGGTGTCCGTTATCTCGCGGTTCGCCCTGCCCTGCGCCATTCTGGTGCACTCGGTGACCGCCTGGATTTTCGGTCTGCAAATTGCTAAGGAGGGCTGGTACTCGGCCATTATGGCGCCCATCTTCGTGGCCTCGGCCATGGACTCGGGCCTGGCGCTTCTGCTGTGCGTGCTGGCCGCGCTGAAGAAGGCGCGCCTGTTCGAGACCTCCCGCGAGCTTATGGCATCGCTGGCTGGGCTTCTGGCCACCTGCATCGCTGTAGACGCGTTCTTCATCTTCTGTGAGGTACTGACCATGGCCTATCCTGGGGCGGCCGGTGCTGAGACGCTGGCCCTCATGACGAGCGGGCCTACGTCGCCGTTCTTCTGGTTCGAGATCGTCGGCGGCTTGGTTGTCCCGTTCCTTGTGCTGGTGTTCGCAAAGAACCGCGAGCGCACGGGGCTCGTGGTGGGGGCGAGCGTGCTCGTCATCGCCGGCGTGCTCTGCAAGCGCCTGTGGCTTTTGTTCACCTCGTTCATCGTGCCGAACGTGGAGGGCGCCCCGGGCATCATGTCCGACGGCGGCTGGGCGCTTCTCGGCTCCTACGCACCGACGGTGCCCGAAGTGCTGATCGTGCTGGGCGTCGTGTCGGTGGGCACGCTGGGATTCATGGCCCTGGGCTCGAAGCTGCTCGTGCCCGCGACCGAGACCGAGCGCGTCTCCTCTCGCGCCGCTGCAGCGGTCGAGCCCGATAGCGACTTCGAGCCGCTGACCGCATAAGCCACAAGTAGATAGCAGCATTAATCTTGGGCGACCCGTCAATAGCTGGCGGGTCTCCTTGTGCTATACTCGCTTGGAAGCTTGGTACCAAGCGCTTGGTGAGGAGGAAAGCATGGCGGAGGCGGCTCGCATGGCGCCGCAGCGGATCAAGGTGTCCAGCAAGCGGCAGATCACTATTCCGGCAAAAGCTTACAAGGATATGGGCTTCACCGAGTACGCTCTCATCGAGCAAACCGACGAGGGACTGCTCATCAAGCCGCTGAACGTGGAGGACGAGGGAATGTCCCTTGACGTGCTGCGCCGGCTTATCGCCGAAGGCTACGAGGGTGAGGCGCTGGTCGAGCGCTACGCTGCCGTGTGCCCTCATGTGATTAAGTTCGAAGACGCACGGGCGTGCACGGCCGTGGACGGGGGCGACGCGAGCGAGGCTAAGCGGTTGAACGAGGCCGCGAATAAGGACTGCGTGTCCCATTTTGGCATGGCGCGCGAGGTCTGCGAGACCGAAAGGGCGCATGTGCTTGAAGCTGTCGCCTCTGAGTGTGCCCGTTTCGCCGCCATCACGAAGGGCTACGTGTTTGGCTCGTTCGCCCGCGGGGATTTCGCTGCCGAAAGCGACGTGGATGTTCGCCTCGAGTACGATGGGGCGGCCCCCTTCACCCTGTTCGAGGTGTCCCAGTTCCAAAAGCACCTCGAACGTGCCTGCGGGCGCGCCGTCGACGTGGTGACGGCCAAGCAGATAAAGAATCCCAACCTCGCCGCGGCCATCGAGCGGGAGAAGGTGCTGGTCTATGAGCGCTAAGGCCACTGATCTCGCCCGCATTCAGGAAATGTTCGATCTCATCACGGAGACCCAAGGGCAAATTGAGCGTTTGGGCATCACCGAGGAGCGCTTCAAAAGGCCCGCTACTGATGCGGATCGGCTTTTCTCGGAGGCCATCATGAATCGGGTGCTCCGGGTGACTGAGGAAGCCGGTTCGCTCAGCGACGAAGCCCTTGCGCACTACGAATTCGAGCGCCGGGCTATCAAGGGCGTTCGCAATCGGCTTGCCCACGCCTATGGTGATGTAGACACCGATATTGTCTGGGATGTGGTGCAAGGGGACTTTCCCAAGTTGCTAGAAGGTTGTCAGGCGTACTGCGATGACTTGGGTCTGGAGCTGGAGTCTGCGCGACGCTAGAGCTATCCCCGCTGTTAACAAGATGGCAACAGCATTATTTCGCGCGGGTGCTCTTGTTGACGGAATGGTGGCAAGCTTCATCTCTGTTCAACCGATTGTTTTCAAGGAGCCCCCGACGGGCTTGGTTTTGTGCGCTCGCTTTACCATGACGCCCATAGGAGATAGCTTCGATGTCGAGTGCGCCATGGGAGGGGCCGGCGCCCGTCGGTATCGGATCGAGGCGAGAACGCCGTACGGGTCGGGCGATAGGAGCAGCGTCATGGAGAAGTTTCTGAACTTGGTGCGATCGAATAACATGGTGCAGGCGGTGCTTTGCATCGCATTCGGTCTGTTTCTGATGATCTATCCGTCCATTACCGTGCAGGGTATCATCTTGCTGTTCGGCGTGGCGCTCGCGGTCATGGGCGCGGCGGGGCTTGTGTCGTACTTCCGTCAGCGCAGTGTGCGCTACCGCGATTCGGGCACCCTTATGTCGGCGGTGTTCTACGTCATCATCGCGCTCATTGCGTTTATCTTTCCGAAAGTGATCGCCGGGTTCTTTTCGGTGGTGCTCGGCGTGGTGCTCATTTTGCTCGCTATCGTGAACGTGGTGCGCGCCTTCGGGCTGCGCGCTTTCGGCAGCAGCATCTGGATTGCCGTGCTGGCGACGGCGGTGCTGGTGGGTATCGGCGGCGTGCTCATCGTGGTGAACCCGTGGGGCGCCTCCATGACCTTCGTGCTCGTGCTGGGCGCGACGTTCATCGTCAACGGCGCGGTAGATCTGTTCATCGAGTGGTACACCCGCGATTCTGAGAAGAAGGCCGGCGGGATTTCGCGCCGGTAGACGTCTCTGCTGCGGGGCGAGCACCTCGCGGGACAGCGCGCCCCTGGGCCGCCTCGGCGCCGTGCAGCGTGGCAAATCGCGCAGGTCGGGATCGTCTACACCCTCGGCGCCGACGCGTTGGACACGCCCTTCGTTTTTGCCGATGCCTGCCCATTAAGGGCTTCTATATCCGTTTTCCCTTGCGACCCCCGTGCGGACGGGGGTCTTTGCTATCATGAACGCCACGCGAGGGCGGCGGCGCTTTAGGGCGGTGCGGCCAGGCTCGTTCAAGTTTTTGGTACACGAAAGGAAAAGCGATGTCTGAAGAGAACAGCAATCTTGCCGAGATTCAGAAGCATCGTGAGCAGATCGATGAGATCGACCGCGAGATCGTCGCGCTTCTGAACAAGCGCGCCGGTCATTCGCTGGTCATCCGTGGTCTGAAACCCGGTGCGCATCTGGGTCTGTACGACGCGCGCCGCGAGGAGGAAATCTTCGCGCGGGTGGATAGCTACAACGAGGGGCCGCTCTATAACGAGAACCTCCGGGAGATTTACGCTACCATCTTGAAGATCATGAAGGAGACGCCGTCCGTATGAGCGAAGTGAAGATTGCCCCCATCCCCGATCTCGGCCAGCGCACGGACGAGATCACCATTTACGCCGGGCCCTGCTCGGTGGAATCTGCCGAGCAGTTCGAGGAAGTGGCCGAGTGCGTGGCCGATTTGGGCTTGCACTGGATTCGCGGCGGCGCGTTCAAGCCGCGCACCAACCCGCATTCTTTCCAAGGTCTCGGCGAAGAGGCCCTGAAGATCATGAAGGCCGCCGGCGATAAGTACAACCTGAAGACGCTCACCGAGGTGATGGACTCGGCCCATTGCCAGCTCGTGAGCGATTATGTGGACGGCCTGCAGGTGGGCGCCCGCAACTTCCAGAACTTCAGCCTGCTGAAGAAGATCGGCCAGGTGACCGCTGATACGCATCAGATGGTGCTGTACAAACGCGGTTTCGCCGGCACCATTGCCGAGTGGCTCGCCGCCACCGACTACATCACCGATTGCGGCAACGACAACGTGGTGCTCTGCGAGCGCGGTATCCGCACCTTCGAGACGGCCACGCGCTTCACGCTGGACATCTCTGCTGTTCCCGTCGTCCATAAACAGAGCCTGTATCCCGTCTGCGTGGACGTGTCGCATCCGGCGGGCGTGCGCGACCTCGTCCCCGCGCTTGCGCGGGCTGCAGTGGCCGTCGGCGCCGACTCTCTCATGATCGAGGTGCATCCCAACCCGCCGGCCGCCCTGTCCGACGGCCCGCAGCAACTGACGCCTGCCCAGTTCGAGGACCTCGTGGCCGAGCTGCGCGAGATCGCCGCTGTTTTCGGTAAGAAGATCGTGTGATGTTTCGGTGGCCTGGCGGCCGCCGAAACTACTCGACGCTGCGGGGGCCTTCGGCACTCCGCTTCGGCGCTCCAAGCCCTCGTCGCGTACAAAGTACGCTTCCTCGGGCTTTCACGCCGAATCGAAGCACCGAAGGCCTCCTCGCTGACTGACTGCGCCGACCTGGGCGGCGGACATCCAACCTGCGAGCGTTCGACCTGCTGCTTCGCCCTGCCCCTACGCGAACAGCTCGTCGATCTTCGGCATCCATTCGCCGACGGGGATCTTCTGCGGGCAGCGCTCCTCGCATTCCCCGCAGCCGATGCACGCGCCCGCCGTCGCGCCGTTCAGGGGGATGGTGGTGGCATACTCCCACTTCGCGCGCTCGATATCGCCGCTCAGGACGTACTGGTTGTACGTCTGGAGGTTGTAGGGGATGGTGACGCCCTGGGGGCAGCCGGCACAGTAGTTGCAGCCGGTGCAGGGGATGGTGGGGTAGGCGGCGAACTGGCGCTCGACCGCATCAAACACCGCATGCTCCTCGGGCGAGAGCATGCCCGCCCGCGCACGGTCGGCGTACGCGCAATCGATGTCGACCTCCTCCGGCGAGCCCATGCCCGAGAGCACGAGCGACACCTCGGGAAGATCCCAGAGGAAGTCGAACGCCCACTCGACGGGGGACCGGTCGGGGTCGGCGGTGCGGAAGGTCTCCCGCACGTCGGCGGGAACGTTCACCAGATGCCCGCCGCGTAGCGGTTCCATCACCATGACGCCGATGCCCTTATCCGCTGCGAGCCGCGCGGCCTCGAGTCCGCCCTGGAAGCCGCGGTCGAGGTAGTTCAGCTGCAGCTGGCACACGTCCCAGTCGGCGTAGTCGATCACTTCCCGGAACAGGTCCATGCGGTCGTGGAACGAGAAGCCGATGTGCTTGACCAGGCCGGCCTCTTTCGCGGCGAGCAGGCTCTCGACCACGCGGTGGGGGAGGACGCGGTTGCGCCAGTCCTTCTCCATGACGCTGTGCAGCAGGTAGACGTCGATGTAGTCGGTCTGGAGCCGATCGAGCTGCTTGCGCAGCAGGCGGTCGAAGTCGTCTTCGCCCTCGATCATCCAGATGGGCGACTTCGTGGCGATAAGGGCTCGCTCGCGGTATCCGTCTTGGAGGGCCTTCCCGATGATCTTCTCGCTTTCGCCGTGAAGGTAGTTGAAAGCGGTGTCGAAGTAGGTGATCCCCGAATCGATGGCATGGCGAATGAGCTCGACGGAGCGCTCCACATCAGCTCCTCGACTGCTCGTGTAGCCCTGGCCGCCCTCCCGAAGGGGCAGGCGCATCGTCCCCATCCCCAGTGCTGAAACCTCCATACCGGTCGAACCCATTGCGCGGTACTGCATGCGGCCCCCTTTCAGCTCGCGCTCCGCGTGGTTGACGGCGCGCGCGTCGTTGCAGGCCCGTCTCGCAGGGCGCTGCCCTCCGCCCAGAATACCGCATCGCCGATGCGCGGGCGAGCGGCCAATATCTCGAATATGGCGAAGCGCCGCAACGGATTCGACTCTGCATTTCTTGCATCGCTTTGTCGCGCTGCGGCGGGAAGCGCTACAATGCTGCCTCACGAAGAATCGACGAGAATCGTCTTTCGCGCGGCCACCGCGTCGCGCGCGCATCGAAGGAACCGACACATGCCAATCGACATCGATACCCTGAACGGGCCGCAGCGCGAGGCGGTCATGACTACGGACGGCCCGCTGCTTGTGCTCGCGGGCGCCGGCTCGGGCAAGACGCGCGTGCTCACGTACCGCATCGCCCACCTCGTCGAGGACCTCGGCGTGGCGCCGTGGGAGATACTCGCCATCACCTTCACGAACAAGGCGGCGAGCGAGATGCGCGAGCGTCTTGGCGCGCTCGTCGGGCCGTCCAGCCGCGGTATGTGGGTGTCCACGTTCCACAGCATGTGCGTGCGCATGCTGCGTGCCGACGCCGAGCGCCTGGGCTTCACGCGCAACTTCACCATCTACGACACCGACGATCAGAAGCGCCTGTACAAGGAGATCATGGCCGAGCTCGATATCGACCCGAAGCGCTTTCCTGTGAACGCTCTCATGAACCGCATTTCCGCAGCGAAAAACGAGCTGGTGGTGCCCGGCGACTTCGAAAAGGAGGCGTCCGATCCGGTGGGGAAGGTTGCTGCGCGTGTCTACATCCGCCTGCAGGAACGTCTGAAGGCCGCGAACGCCTTCGACTTCGACGACCTCTTGCTGTACGCCTACCTGCTGCTCAAGAACCACGAGGACGTGCGCACGGCCTACCAGCAGCGCTTCCGCTACCTCATGGTGGACGAGTACCAGGACACGAACCACGCCCAGTACGCCATCACCAAGCTCCTTGCCGAGGCGCACGAGAACATCATGGTGGTGGGCGACGACGACCAGTCCATCTACTCGTGGCGCGGCGCAGACATCCGAAACATCCTCGAGTTCGAGCAGGACTATCCTCGCGCGCACACGGTGAAACTCGAGCAAAACTACCGGAGCGTGGGCAACGTGCTGGCCGCAGCGAACGCCGTCATCGCGAACAACCAGCACCGCAAGGCCAAGAAGCTGTTCACCGCCGCCGAGGACGGCGACAAGATCAATGTGTTCATGGCCGCCGATGAACGCGACGAGGGCCGCTGGATTGCCGGCGAGATCGAGAAGCAGCGCGCAGCGGGGCTGTCGTACAACCAAACGGCCGTGTTCTACCGCACGAACGCGCAAAGCCGCATGCTTGAAGATATGCTGCTGCGCGCCGGCGTGCCCTACCGTATCGTGGGCGGCACACGCTTCTTTGACCGCGCCGAGATCCGCGACGTCATGGCCTACCTCACGCTCGTGGTGAACCCGGCCGATGACATCGCCGCCAAGCGCGTGATCAACGTGCCGCGTCGCGGCATCGGCAAGACTACCGTCGAGCGCATCGAGCAGTTCGCCCGCGAGATGGACATGACGTTCATGGAGGGCGCCGAGCTGGCCATCGTCGATCCCGAGCTGCGCGCATCCGCACGTCAGTCTGTTGCCGAATTCGTGGGCCTGGTCAACGAGGCGCGTGCGTACGGCGGTGATCTGCGCAAGGTCATCGAGGCTATCATCGACAAAAGCGGCCTCATCGATGCGTTGCAGAACGAAAACACCGACGAAGCGCGCGGGCGCATCGAGAACATCCAGGAGTTCCTGGGCGTCGTCGACGAATTCGCGGAGACCCACGACGAGGACGAGGCTGACTACGCTGCTCCGACGGTCGACAGCGACGCGACTTCCGACGCCGCCCCCGTGCGCGTGCTGCGCGGCGATTCGCTCGCGGACTTCATCGAATGGGTGCGCTTGCGCACCGATCTCGATACGGTGTCCGAAGACGGGCGCGCTGTCACGCTCATGACGGTACACTCGTCCAAGGGCCTCGAATTCGACTGCGTGTTCGTTGCCGGCATGGAGGAGACGTTGTTCCCCCATATGAACAGCGTGGCCGATGCGACCGGTATCGAGGAGGAGCGGCGGCTCGCTTACGTGGCTATCACGCGAGCGCGCAAACGCCTCTACCTCACCTGCGCATCGCAGCGCCAGATATTCGGCCAGACGTCGGCCAATCCGGTTTCGCGCTTCATCCAGGAGATCCCCAGCGAGCTGCGGCAGACTTCCGGTGTGGGTTCGGCCGGGTTCAGCGGAACCGGATGGGAGAAGCGGGGCAGCCGCCGCGGCATCGCGGGCTCCGGTGCCGAGGCGGGGGAGGGCCGCGTGTTCGGACGCTCAAGCGCGTCGGGGC
>ENA-ORTH01001487-ORTH01001487.1-human-gut-metagenome-genome-assembly--contig:-NODE-1487-length-23259-cov-17.375970_pt1 | contig 23259 bp, 14 predicted proteins | sample MGYA00241914_ERZ509192 | MGnify/ENA primary metagenome ERZ509192 (study PRJEB26280, sample SAMEA2338826) | human gut metagenome | biome: human gut; feature: human-associated habitat; material: faeces... | reverse complement strand
GCCTGCTCGACACCTTTGAGAAGGAGCACGGCGAGAACTGGGAGCTGCTGCCGCAGTTTGTGGCCATCCATACCAACGACACCCACCCCGCCATGTGCGGCCCCGAGCTCATGCGTATCCTGATTGACGAGAAGAAGCTCGAGTGGGACGACGCTTGGAACATTGTGACGCAGGTCGTGAGCTACACCAACCACACCATCCTGCCCGAGGCTCTGGAGAAGTGGCCCATCGGCACGTTCTCCAAGCTCCTCCCCCGCGTGTACCAGATCATCGACGAGATCAGCCGTCGTTGGCACGAGTCGTTCGACACCACGCAGGAGGGCTGGCAGGAGCGTCTGCGTCAGACTGCCATCCTGTGGGACGGCGAGATTCGCATGGCCAACCTGTCTGTGATCTGCAGCCACAGCGTCAACGGCGTGGCCAAGATCCACTCCGACATCATCAAGAACATCGTGCTCAAGGACTTCTATGCCCTGACGCCCGAGAAGTTCAACAACAAGACCAACGGAATCTCGCACCGTCGCTTCTTTGCCGAGGCCAACCCCACCTACGCCAAGCTCGTCACCGATGCCATTGGCGATGGCTGGCTCAAGGACGCCTTTGAGCTGGAGAAACTCAAGGAATTCCAAAACGACAGTGAGTTCCTGAAGGCCGTGGGTGCCTCCAAGCGCGCCAACAAGGAGCGCCTGGCCGCCTACGTTAAGTCCGAGACCGGTCTGGTCATTGACCCCAACACCGTCTTCGATGTTCAGGTTAAGCGCTTCCATGCCTATAAGCGCCAGCTCATGAACATCATGAAGGTGATGGACATTTACAACCGTCGCATCGCCGATCCCAACTTCCACGTGACGCCGACGACCTTCATCTTTAGCGGCAAGGCTGCCTCGAGCTACACCTTCGCCAAGGAGACCATCCGCCTCATTAACTCCGTGGCCGACGTCATCAACAACGACCCGCGCGTCAACGAGGTCATGAAGGTCTGTTTTATCCCCAACTTCCGCGTGAGCAACGCCCAGCTCATCTACCCCGCCGCCGAGATCTCGGAGCAGATCTCCACAGCCGGCAAGGAAGCCTCGGGCACGTCCAACATGAAGCTCATGATGAACGGCGCCATTACGCTGGGCACCCTCGACGGCGCCAACATCGAGATCGCCGACCTGGCCGGCCGAGAGAACGAGGCCATCTTTGGCCTGACCGCTCCCGAGGTCGAGCAGCTCTGGGCGTCGAACAGCTACTTTGCGTGGGATACGCTCAACAACGATCGCGAGCGTCTGGGCCGCGTGATGGACGAGCTCAAGGACAACACCTTTGCGGGTCTTTCGGGCAACTTCGAGAGTATCTACAACGAACTCATGAACAACAACGACCCCGACCTGGTCATGGCAGACTTCCGCAGCTACGTGGATGCGTGGGAGAAGCTCACCGGCAGCTACGGCGACCAGGAGACCTGGAACCGCAAGGCCCTGCTCAACACCGCCTCGAGCGGCTGGTTCTCGAGCGACCGCACCATTCGCGAGTACCGCGACGAGATCTGGCACGCGTAAAGCGCGCGAGCCCCCTTTGCCAGCACGGCATTACTCGACGGGCGTGACGTTGCGCCGCGCCCGTCGCTAATGGGTTAGAAACATCGATGACAGAAGGAGAAATCGATGAGTAAGAAAGAATGCATCGCGATGCTCCTCGCAGGAGGACAGGGCAGCCGATTGGGGGCACTCACCCAAAAGATCGCTAAGCCGGCGGTTAGCTTTGGTGGCAAGTTCCGCATTATCGACTTTTCGCTCTCCAACTGCTCCAACTCGGGCATCGACACGGTGGGCGTTCTGACGCAGTACCGCCCCTACTTGCTGCATGCCTATGTGGGCTCCGGCGAGGCGTGGGATCTGGACAGCCGCGACGGCGGCGTGTCGATCCTGCCGCCGTACGAGACGCAGACCGGCGGCGCCTGGTATGCGGGCACGGCCGACGCCATTACGCAGAACCTCGACTACATCAAGGCCAACGACCCCAAGTACGTCCTGATTCTGTCTGGCGATCACCTGTATCGCATGGACTACCGCAAGATGCTCAAGACGCACATTGAGAACAACGCCGACCTCACGGTGAGCGTTATGCCCGTGCCGTGGGAGGAGGCCAGCCGCTTTGGCATCCTGACCACCGACCCCGAGGACGGCCGCATCACCAAGTTCACCGAGAAGCCCGATAAGCCCGATTCGAATCTCGCGTCCATGGGCATCTACATCTTCTCGGCCGACGTGCTGATCGAGGCGCTCGAGGAGGACGCTCTGGACCAGCGCTCGAGCCACGACTTTGGCAAGGACATCATCCCCAAGCTGCTCGGCGAGGGCAAGCGCCTGTACAGCTACGAGTTCCACGGCTTTTGGAAGGACGTCGGCACCATCGCCAGCTTCCACGAGACCTCGATGGACCTGCTTGGCAACAACCCCGAGTTCGATCTGTTTGACAAGCGCTTCCCCATCATGTCCAACATCACCACGCGTCCGCCGCACTACATTGGCCCGGATGGTCGCCTGGACGACTGCCTAGTCTCCAACGGCTGCAAGATCCTCGGTACCGCTCGCCACTCGATCCTTTCGACCGATGTCATCATCGAGGAGCGCGCCGTGGTCGAGGACTCCGTGCTGCTGCCGGGTGCGCACGTTAAGAGCGGCGCGCACATCTGCCGCGCTATTTTGGGCGAGAACTCCACGGTCGAAGAGGGCGTGAAGCTCGGCTCTGTCGATACCACCAAGGATACGGCCGTCGTTGGAAATGACGTCGTTATCGGGAAGGGGGAATGATCCGATGATCAATCGCAAGGCCATCGGTTATATCACCGCTAACTACTCTTCGACCTACGGCAGCGTGCTGCTCAAGGACCGCCCCATCGCGTCCGTTCCGTTTTTGGGCCGCTACCGCCTGATCGATTTCCCGCTGTCCAACATGATGAATGCCGGCATTAAGACCGTCGGCGTCGTCATGCCGGGCAACTATCGCTCGCTGATCGACCACGTGGGCTCGGGCAAGGACTGGGGCCTGGACCGCAAAAAGGGCGGCCTGTTCATGGTGCCCGGCAACGCGTATGGCACCACCAAGGGCGGCATGCGCTTCTTGCTGCGCGACATCATCTCCAACAAGACGCTGTTCCAGCGCTCGGACAAGCCCTATGTCGTGATGATGGGCACCAACATCATCTTTAACATGGACCTCAACACCATCATCGAGGCGCACGAGAACTCCGGTGCCCAGATGACCGTGGTGTACTGCAAGGCCACGCATAACGTCGATGACGAGACCAAACTCGAGATTAACGAGAACGGCCGCCTGACGGGCGTGAGCGCCGGCGTCGTGTACGGCGACAACGCCTCTATGGACTGCTGCATCGTCAACCGCGAGACGCTGCTCGAGATTATCGATCACTACCAGGCCGCCGACTATCTGGACCTGCTCGAGGCACTCCAGGGCGACTTTGGCAACATCGACGTGTGCAGCTACGAGTATAAGGGCGAGGTCGTGGGCGTGTTTAGCGAGAAGTCGCTGTATCGCCGCAGCATGGACCTGCTCGACCAGACCGTGGCCGACCAGCTCTTCGATCCTGAGCGCCCGATCCTGACCAAGGCTCACGACGTGCCGCCTTCGCGCTATGCGACCGGCAGCCACGCGTGCAACTCGATCATCTCGGCCGGCTGCATCATCAAGGGCACCGTGCGCAACTCGATCCTGTCGCGCGGCGTCGTGGTTGAGGAAGGCGCTTCGGTAACCAACTCGATCATCAACCAGAGCTGCATCATCAAGAGCGGCGCACGCGTCGAGAATGCCATCCTGGACAAGAACAACGTGGTTCCCACCAACACCGAGCTTCGCGGTACGCCCGAGAACATCCTGGTGCTGGGAAAGGCTCCGTTAACTTCCGACACCACCATCGTACGTTAACGTTGGCAACGCAACATCGCTCGTAACATGTAGAATAGCCGCCCGGTTAGCGCCAGGCGGCTATTCTCGAATTGCAACATGGGAGACAATATGGCAGATTCCAGCAAAAAGATGCAGATCGTGTTTGCCTCGGCCGAGTGCGCACCGTTTGTTAAGACCGGTGGCCTGGGCGACGTGGCGGGCTCGCTGCCCGCGGCGCTTGTGCGCGCCGGCGCCGAAGTCATCGTGATGGTGCCCAAGTATGCCACCATCAAGGACGAGTACAAGTCCCAGATGGAGCACTTCTCCGACTTTTACGTGAGCCTGGGCTGGCGCAACGAGTACTGCGGTCTCGAGAAGCTCGAGCACGACGGCGTCACCTATATGTTCATCGACAACGAGCGCTACTTTGCGCGCGACTATCCGTACGGCTTTTTTGACGACGGCGAGCGTTTTGCGTTCTTCTCCAAGGCCATAACCGAGAGCCTGCAACACCTGCCGGCCGGCTTTGAGTGCGACATCCTGCACTGCAACGACTGGCAGACGGCACTGGCGCCCGTGTTTTTGCGCGAGTTCTACCAGGGCCTGCCGCTGTATGACCGCGTCAAGACCGTGTTCTCGATCCACAACGTGGCGTTCCAGGGCCAGTTTAGCGACACCGTGATGGAGGACATCCTGGGTGTGGCGCATATTCCGGCGGCCGCCTCGCAGCTGCGTTGCGACGCCTGCAGCATCAACTACATGCTGGGCGCCCTGCGCTATGCCGATGCTATCACCACGGTGAGCCCCACCTATGCCAACGAGATCCAGACGCCCGAGTTTGGCGAGGGCCTGGACGGCGTTCTGCGCGAGCGTTCGTACGCGCTGCAGGGCATCCTTAACGGCATTGATGTGGCGGGCTTTGACCCGGCGACCGACAAGCGCATTGCCGCCAACTACACCGTGGAGGACCGTTCCGGCAAGGCCGTGTGCAAGGCAAAGCTGCAGGAAGAGCTGGGACTCGAGGTTCGCGACGACCGTCCGCTCATGGTGATGGTCACGCGCCTGACGCGCCAGAAAGGCATGGACCTGGTCATGTACGCGCTCGACCGCATCCTGTCCGGCGGCGTGCAGGTGGCCGTGCTGGGTACCGGCGACCGCGACTACGAGGACGGCCTGCGCTACTTCCAGGACAAGTACCCCGGCACCATGGCCGCACGCATCGAGTTCGATCCGGCACTCTCGCAGCGCATGTACGCGGCCGCCGACATGTTCCTGATGCCTTCGAAGTTTGAGCCCTGCGGCCTGTCGCAGATCATCGCCATGCGCTACGGCACCCTGCCCATCGTACGCGAGACCGGCGGCCTGAAGGACACCGTGCAGCCTTACAACGAGTTTACCGGCGAGGGCACGGGATTCTCGTTTAGTAACTTTAACGGCGACGAGATGGGCGACGCGGTGTTCCGCGCGGCCCGCCTGTTCTGGGATAACCGCGACGCCTGGAACCAGCTGGTCACGCAGGCCATGAGCCAGGACTTTAGCTGGACGCGCTCGGCCGATAAGTATCTGGACCTGTACTTCTTTATGCATCCGGAAATTAAGAGGCCGGCGGCTGTTGTCGACGAGCCTGAGGCTGTTGCTGAGCCGGTGGCCGCGGAGGAGCCCAAGGTCGAGGAGAAGCCGGTTGAGGCTGAGCCCGCTAAGGCCGAGCCTGAGGTGAAGGCTGAGGTTGCTCCTGAGGCAGAGGCCGAGGTCAAGCCCGCTGCAAAGCCCGCAGCTAAGAAGACCACGACGCGCAAGACGACCGCTAAGAAGACTACGACGACCAAAGCTGCTGCCATCAAGACCGCCGCAGCAAAGACGACTGCTGCCAAGGCAACGACCGCGCGCAAGCGCACGACCGCTGCTGCCAAGAAGGCCGCAGAAGCCGAGGCTGCTCCCGAGGTAAAGGCAGGGGTCGCTGAGACTAAGTCGGCCGCCAAGGCTCCGGCAAAGACCGCTGCCAAGAAGACGACCACGACCGCCAAGAAGGCAACGGCAGCCAAGAAGACCACGGCAACGAAGTCGACGACCACGAAGGCCGCCACGACCAAGTCAGCCGCAAAGCCGGCAGCCAAGGTCGAGGAGACGCCTGCAGAGTCCAAGGCGGAGGTAACCGTCGAGACCAAGCCCGCCGCCAAGACCAGCACGCGCAAGCGCGCAACGACGACGGCCAAGAAGACCACGACCAAGGCTGTCACTCCCAAGGCAGAGGCTAAGCCCGCTGCTGCCAAAGAGGAGCCCAAGGCCGAGGTAAAAGCCAAGCCGGCACCGAAGGCCGCTGAGGTCAAGGCCGCTCCGAAGGCTGCGGCAAAGACCGAGTCCGCAAAGGAGACCCCGGTCTCCCCCGCCGCTCAGACTGAGGAAAAGGCTCCGACCAAGAAGACCTCCGTCCGCAAGGCAACGGCCACCCGCAAGCGTCACTAGTCAGGACGAGTAAAACTTAATCCAACGCAAAAGAGGGCGCCCCTACCAGGCGCCCTCTTCTTGGTTGAACTTCTGTATTAAAAAGAGGGCCGGTTTACTACAACAAAATAGCTCTGGCCGACCACGGAGAGTATTCTATGAAATTGGCAACGCTTCTACCCGCGGTTTTAATATCACCAAATTGACCGTGGTTGAGATCATCCAATTCATCGTAGTAAACCGAAGTACTTTTGTTTGGCTACAAATAGTATCGGTATAGACGTTTATAAATATCGCGATAATTTGGGTGGTAAAACGATTTTCTAGGACAACCGTTCGCCGATGGTAAACGGATGTTGTTTATACAGCCTGTGTACAACAGATATACTTACATTCTGTGCGTAAAGCCCATGGCCCGCAGGCCGTGATTCTATTGAACTGGACCGTATTATGAGATTGATTCACAACAGCCGTCTGCCGCAGTTTCGTACTCCGTTTGGCGCTGTGACCACTGGAACTTCCGTTTCGCTATCGGTGATTTTGGAGGATGCCGACCCCAACCAGGCAACGCTCACCCTGCGCACCTGGGTCGATGAAATCGGTGAGTCTCTGTATCCCATGACGCACGAGGGCGACGGCATATTTACCGTAGAGCTTGAGTGCACTGAGCCCTGTCTTATCTGGTACAGCTTTATCTGCAACATCGAGGGCCAGCCCGAGGTACGCCTGGGTGCACCGCAGGGTCGCACCGGTGGCGAGGGTGTGACCTACAACTACGCCGAGGTTCCGTCCTTCCAGATTACCGTCTACAAGCACCGCGAGAACCGTCCCACTTGGTACGAGCGCGGTATGGTCTACCAGATCTTCCCCGACCGCTATGCACGCGACGAAAACTGGCGCGAACGCACGCTTGCCGAAGTTGAAAAACCGCGCAAAGGAATCCAGCGCCGCATGGTCGAGGACTGGAACGAACCGCCCGAGTACGAGCGTGCCGGAGACGGCTCCATCAAGACCTGGGATTTTTACGGCGGCTCGCTCAAGGGTATCCAAAATGACCTGCCCCGGATTGCCGAGCTAGGCTTTACGGCCATCTACCTCAACCCGATCTTTGAGGCCGCGAGCAACCACCGCTACGACACGGCCGACTACACCAAGATCGACCCGATCCTGGGCACCGAGCAGGACTTTACGGAGCTGTGCGAGGCGGCCGAGAAGCTGGGCATTTCCATCATTCTGGACGGTGTGTTCAACCACACGGGCGACGATTCGATCTACTTCAACCGCTACGGCAACTACCCCGGCGTGGGCGCGTGGCAGAGCGAGGATTCGCCGTGGCGCGATGCGTTTTATTTCCACGAGGACGGCTCGTACGACTGCTGGTGGGGCGTGGGCAATATGCCCGCCATCAATGAGAGCTCCGAGTTGGTACGCGAGCGGCTCCTGGGCAAGGACGGCGTGATCCGAAAATGGCTACGTGCCGGCGCTCATGGCTGGCGCCTAGACGTGGCCGACGAACTATCCGACGATTTCCTAACCGAGATCAAGAAGGCCGTACTCGCCGAGAAGCCCGACGCGCTGCTGCTCGGCGAGGTATGGGAAGACGCCTCCAACAAGATCAGCTACGGCCATCTGCGTCGCTATCTGCAAGGCTCCGAGCTCGACTCGGCTATGGATTATCCCTTCCGCGACATGGTCATCGGCTTTTTGATGGGCTACAAAAATGCCTACCAAGCTGCCGAGGATATCGAGACCCTGCGCGAGAACTATCCGCGTGAGGCCCTGTTTTGCGCACTTAATCTGCTTTCGAGCCACGATCGTCCGCGCATTATCTCGGTGCTCGGCGGTGGTCCCGACGAGTCGCAGCTGCCCGAGTGCGAGCGCAGCAAATGGCGCCTGGACGAGAACGCGATGGGCCTGGCCAAGAGCCGTTTTTGGCTCGCAACGCTCATGCAGATGACCTTCCCGGGCGTTCCCTCAATCTATTACGGTGACGAGTACGGCTTGGAGGGTCTCACCGATCCGGGCAATCGCCGCACCATGCCGACCAAGGACCAGCTCCACGACTTCGATACGCTGGCCATCGTTAAGAACGCGTCTGCTGTACGCCGCGCGCTGCCCTTTATGGTCGATGGCGAGATCAAGGCCTTCGCGCTCAATGACGAAGTGCTGGCCTACAACCGTACGGGGAAGGATGGCGAGTCCGCGACCGTCATCATCAACCGCAGCCTGCGCAATTCACACCGCGTGACGATTCCGGCGCTCGGCGAATGCGCGAGCGATGTGATTAGCGGTCACGAGTGCGAGATCCACAACGGCACGGTCACGCTCGACCTGTACCCGCTGGGGTCGTCGATCATCTATCACCACGCCGAGCAGCGCCTGCAGGAGCCGCTCGATCACGGCGCAGGTGTTGTGTGCCATATCACATCGGTGCCGACAGATGACGGCAAGCCCGGTACGATCAGTGCGCCCACGCGTCGCTTTATCGACCATCTGGCCGCCATGGGCATGCGCTACTGGCAGGTTCTCCCCGTCAACCCCACGGACTTCTTCCGCTCCCCTTACGCCGGTCCTTCGGCCTTTGCAGGCAATATCGACCTGCTACCCGAGAGCCACGAGGAGCTGGCCGCCGACTTCGAGACCTGGAAGGCCCGCGGAGGCGAGGATGCCGATCCGCTGTACACCGCGTTTAAACATCGCAATGCCGATTGGCTCGAGAAATACTGCGTCTACATGGCCGTTAAGAAGTACTTTGATGGCGAGTCGCGCCATGATTGGCCGGCAGATGTCGCGCGCTACAACGAGCATCTGATCGACGACAAGCGCTTCCACAACGAGGCCGAGCTTCAGGCGTACATGCAGTACCGTTTTGACCTGGCTTGGTGCGAGCTCATGAACTATGCGCACAAGAAGGGCATCGAGGTTATCGGCGATATTCCTATGTACGTGTCGGACGATTCGGCAGACGTGTGGAGCGAACCCGAGAACTTCTGGCTGTCCGATACCGGCAAGGCGATTGAGATTTCCGGTGCGCCGCCCGACAACTTTGCACCCGAGGGCCAGGCGTGGGGCAACCCGACGTTCCGCTGGGACCACATGAAGCAGAACGGCTATAGCTGGTGGATGGATCGCCTGCGCCGCGCATTCTCGCTCTACGACCGCGTGCGTCTGGATCACTTCCTGGGATTCCACAGCTACTTTAGTATCCCCGCGGGCAAGGCTTGCGCCGACGGCCGCTGGCTGGCAGGACCGGGCAAGGACCTGTTCCAGACCGCCTATGACGAGCTGGGGCCACTCAACTTTATCGCTGAGGACTTGGGCTATTTGACGCCCGGTGTTCGCGCCATGGCTTCGACCTGCGGCTTCCCCGGCATGGACGTGCTGGAGTTTAGCGACTACGACGTTCGTTGCGGTGTGCATCCCACGCCCGGCAAGATTCTGTACACCTCGACGCACGATACGTCGACGCTGGCCGGTTGGTGCACCCGTACCTTTGCGGGCGGCGATGAACCGAGCGGTGTTGAGGTGGCGGCCAAGCTGATGAGCGACGCGCTGGCAAGCGACGCTCCCCTAGTGATGATGCCGCTACAGGATATCCTGGGGCTTGGCGACGACGCGCGCATGAACGTACCGGGCGTTGCCACGGGCAACTGGACCTGGCAGGCTGACGAGGCGGACATTGCAGCCGCCGAAAACAAAATCGCACAGCTCCTGCGCAACAACCATAGATTCTGGGGCGAAGCGTGATAAAACCCCCGATATAGGGTACAGTTACAGAAGTTTGAATTTTTGCGGGCAGAGTAATCTGCCCGCTTTGTGCTGAAAAGGAAGTATTATGGCACGCTATGATTACAAGTGCTCGAGCTGCGGCAACGTGTTTGAGGTTGAGCATCCCATGTCCGAGACTCCCGAGGTCGTGTGCCCGAGCTGCGGTGCCCCGGCGGTCAAGACGTTCTCGGCCAGCGGCATTAAATTTGAGGGCAGCGGTTTCTACAACACCGACCAGCGAAGCGGCGGCTCCAGCACCAGCGCCACCAGCGGCTGCTGCGCCAACTGCCCACATAGCCACTAGGAACCAAACAGCCCCGCGACCGATACAGATCGCGGGGCTGTTTCTTTGCGCTAAGGGTAGTTAATTTGGGACGGGGCTTTTTTAACTACCCCGCCTGCAGGGTAGTTAAAAAGGCCCCGTCCCAAATTAGCTACCCTTGGGCCCGTATTACTTGCGAATCAGGCGGGCACAGAAGTGACCGTCGTAGGAGTCTGCGTTTACCGGCACGCTTTGGAAGAGGCCTCGATCGTTCTGGCGTACGGATACGAGCTTCTTGGCCTGATCGAACTCGGCGAGTTGCAGAATCTGCGCCTCGGAAAGCGGCGCCACGCAAAAGCCGGCACCCTCGGGAGAAGCAAGGAACGCGTCCACGACCTGCGTGTTCTCCTCGTCGAAGACCGAGCACGTTGCATAGATGAGCTCACCGCCGGCAGCCACGCGCGCAGCGGCTTCCTTGAGCATCGTCAGCTGCAGTTTGGGCAGCTCAACCGTAACATCGTTTTCGGTCAGACGCCACGGAATCTCGGGATGACGACGCATGGTTCCGGTGCCAGAGCATGGCGCATCGATAAAGACCGTGTCGAACTTAACCGGCTCCCCAAGCATGGCATCAAACGATGTGAGCACCTCATCAAGCTCGCAGGCATCACCCGAAACCGTACGAACGCCCTGAATACCAGCCTTGTGAAGGCGCGCGAGATTCAGGTCGCACTTACGGTCATGAAGATCAAGTGCCGTATGCTGACGCTCATAGCCGGCGCGCTTGGCCTGGCACATCATCACATAGGTCTTGGTACCGCGACCGGCACCAATCTCAAGGCAGCTTCCAGGGCGCGTGGCAGCTGTGGCGATAAGTTGCGCGTTGAGATCAGACGCCACCGCGGCAGCACGCTCAAACACACCCGAAGCAACGGTAACCTGGGCATCAACCGGGGCATGGCAGCCCGGGAAGACAGGCGCGACGAGCTGCGAGATATACGGATCGGGCTTGGTAGCAAAGGCGTTCTCATGAAGGGCCAGCGGCGCGGGGGCCAGATTGCCGGCAAAGTTAAGCGCACCCTCAGGAGTGTCGAACGATGCCATAATGCGAGCGCACAGCCAACGCGGTAGACCCATCAGGCGCGACAAACGAACCAAGCGTCGCTCAGGCTCATCTACATCGGACGCAGTGGCAAAGCCCTCAACGTTGTCCGCGACCTTATGCAGCACGGCATTGGCCAAACCGGCGGCAGACTTAGCTCCGCTGCGCACCAGCTCAACGCCCTGACTCACCGCAACGCGGCCAGGCGTATGCAGATAGAGCATCTCGAAGGCCGAGATACGAAGCGCCATGCGAACACGCGGCGCAACCTTTTTAGGCTTATCGAGAAACTGATCGAGCAACTCATCCAAAATGCCCTGCGTGGCGGCAACACCGAGCGCCAAACGAGCGGCAAAAGCGGAATCGCGCTGGTCAATAGCCTTGGCCGATGCGCGAGTGGACAGCACGTCACGCGCATACATGCCGCGGCGATCGGCCTCCATGAGCACATCGAGCGCAAGTTTGCGCGCGGGAGACAGCTTGCTCATGACAAAACACCCCAGATAAGATCGGCACCCTGCAGGCCGGCAGCCCAAGCAGAAGCGGCCATAGCACGCTTGCCATCTGGCTTAACCTCGAGCAACTCAATCGAGCCATCGGAAAGACCCAGGTAAACACGCTTGGCCTTAACGTCAACGGCACCCTCGCCAAGCGAAACATCGGACAGCGCAGCATCGAGCACACGCACGGTCTTGCCGGCAATCACGCAACGAGCAGGCGCGGTATCGGACGAGGCCAGCACATGACGCACGCAATCAAGCGCCGCCATTTGCGGATCCAGACGCATCTCCAGCTTGGAAATCTTAGCAGCATGGGTAACGAGCGCCTCATCCTGCTCGGTCCACACGGCCGTGTCATCAGCAAGCGAAGGAAGCGTATCGGCAAGCAGTTTGCCGCCCAGCTCGCCAAGTTCCATAGTCAGCGCCTCAGCATGCTTACCGGCAACCGACGTGGAAGCCTGAGCACAATAAGCACCAGTATCCACGCCATGTCCAATACGCATAATGGAAACGCCAGCAACCTCATCACCAGCGAGAATCGCACGCTGAATAGGAGCAGCGCCACGCCAGCGAGGCAGCAAGGACGCATGAACATTCACAATGCCGAGCGGCGCCATATGCAGCACGCCATCCGGCAAAATGCAGCCATAAGCAGCCACACAGAAAATATCGGCTTGCGCAGCTTGGAGCGCCTCAACAACCTCCGGCGTCATACGATTAGCCTCAATAACCGGCAACCCCAGCTCAAGCGCCTTGGCCTTAACAGGAGAAGGCTCGAGCTTCTTACCACGCCCACGAACAGCATCAGGACGAGTAATAACAAGCGCAATCTCATTCCCAGCCTCAACAAGCGAAGTCAGCGAAGGCACAGAAAAATCAGGCGTACCCATAAACACAATACGCATAAAGAACGTCTCCTCTCAACCAAAGCCGAGACGGCTACAAATAACAGCGGAAAGCCAAGTACCCAGCCCATCCGCAAGAACAATTCAACAAGAACAAATATACCCAAAACCAAAGAAAGAGCCGCAATAAAAGCAGCTCTCTCTCAACAAAGACTATCAGCGAAGACGCCCATCCCTGGCCCGACGGCACCCGGGCGCTCAGCACCGGGGACGGTGGGACCTACTCCGTCTCGCCCGGTCGAGCGCCGCGGGCCAGGGCGTCCTGGTACTCCTTGACTGCCTTGAGCCTCTGCATGGGTTTAAGGCGCTCGAACATGGTATTGCCGTGCAGGTGATCGATCTCGTGCTGCAGGCACACGCAGAATAGATCGCCCGAGGCCTCGTAGCGAATCAAGTTGGCGTCCAGGTCGTACGCCTCGACGACGACATGGTCGGGACGCTCGATCTCGCAGCTAATGCCGGGGATGGATAGGCAGCCCTCGCTAAACGGCACCAGATGGTCGCTCTGCTCCACAATCACGGGGTTAATGAGCACGTACGGATCGTAGTCGTTCTTGTCGCTGTAGTCGCAGTCGATGGTGACGAGCTGAATGAGCTCGCCGATCTGCGGAGCAGCCAGGCCGCAACCGCCGTTCTCGAACATCATCTTCTTCATCTTCTCGGCAAGCGCCTCGATCGCTGGGGTGATTTCCTCGATGGCGGCGCACTCCTGGCGCAGACGAGGGTCGGGCGACAGTACGATTCCGTTGGCTTCCATGGCCATCCTTTCGAGTTGTTACATCAAATCATAGGCGTCGACGTCAACGCTCACGCTCACGCCGCGCACGGAGCCCACCTCTTTGAGGCAGGCGTCGATATCATCAGAGACATGGTACCCTACCGGCGACTTTACAAGCAGATGGAAGCGGTAACGGTCCTTGGCTCTCTCGATTACACATGAAGCCGGACCAAGCACCTGGGGCACGGCGCTCCCCGCCCGCAAAAAGTCGGGCGCGGCGGCATGCCAGCGACGCTTAAGAAGCTTTGCAATGCGCCCGATGTAGTCCTGCGCGTCGTCTCGGTTCGCCGACCACACCAAAATGTTGACTAGGCGAACAAACGGCGGGTACAGCGCGTCGCGGCGCTGGTCCAGGTCGTAGTCGGTAAAAATCGAACGGTCGTGCTCAGCGACGGCGCGAATGACCGGATCCTCGGGCAGGTAGGTCTGGATGATCACCTCGCCGGGGCGATCGCCGCGGCCGGCGCGGCCCGCCACCTGTTCCAGCAGGTCGTAGGCGCGCTCTCCTGCGCGGAAATCCGGCAACTTGAGGGCGAAGTCGGCATTGACCACGCCCACGAGCGTAACCTCGGGAAAATCGAGACCCTTTGCGATCATTTGGGTGCCCAGCAACACGGCGCAATCGGCCGCATCGAATTGCTCGAGCAGCTTTTTGTGCGCATCCTTGCCGCGCGTGGAATCGGCATCCATGCGAATGATGGCGACGTCCTCGGGCAGCATCTGGTGCAGTGCGTCCTCGATCTGCTGAGTGCCCAGACCCATTTTTGCCAGGTAGCGACTGCCACATTTGGGGCAACGGCTCGTGGGCGCGGGATACGGCTGCACGCGCCAGGACGATCCGCAGGTGTGACACTGCAGCGTGTGCGTGCGCTCGTGATACGTAAGCGCGGTGGAGCAGTGGTTGCAGGTGGGGACGCAGCCGCACTCGCGACACATCAAAAACGGCGCAAAACCACGGCGGTTATGCAGCAGCACGGCCTTCTCGCGGCGCTCGACAACACGCTCCAGGCCTTCCATGAGCGGTTTTGAGAACATGGAGCGGCTGCCGTGCGAGAACTCGCGGCGCAGGTCGGCAATCCGTACCGTAGGCAGCACGGCATGCCCCGGGCGCTCGGGCATCTCGACGCGCGTCCAGGTGGCACCGTTATGCGTGCCGCGGCGGCAGCGGTCGAGGGCCTCGGCAGAAGGCGTGGCCGAGCCCAACACAAGCGGGCAGCGATAGCGACGCGCCATCTCGGCCGCCACCTCGCGCGCATGATAGCGCGGGCTGGAACCCTGCTTATAGCTGGTCTCGTGCTCCTCGTCGATGATGATAAGGCCCAGGTCGCTGAGCGGGCAAAAGAGCGCCGAACGCGCGCCGACGACAACACGGGCGGCACCGCTGGCAACCATGTCCCACTGGTCTAGGCGCTCACCGGCCGAAAGACGCGAATGGAAGACCGCGACCGTCTCGCCAAAGCGCGAACGGAAGCGGCCGACGGTCTGGGCCGTAAGCGAGATCTCGGGCACGAGCACGCAGGCCGAGCGGCCGGCCGCGAGCACGCGCTCGATAGCAGAGAGGTAGACTTCGGTTTTACCAGATCCGGTGACGCCGTCGACCAGCACCACGTCGCCATGAGCGTACAGACGGGCGCGCTCAATCTGCGCGAGCGCCTGCTGCTGGCCGTTCGTGAGCGCGACCGGCGCCTTGCCGCTTGCCGAGGACAGCGTGGTCTGATCGCTGCAGCCACGCCAGGCGCGACGCTCCTCCACCACCACGACGCCGCGTTTTTCGAGCGCCTTGATGGTCGCCGACATACTGTTGTAGAGCAGGTTGAGGTCGCGCGTCGTGACCGGTCCGCACTGGAGCGCCTCGATAAGCTGACGCTGGCGAACTGCGGTCTTGGGCGGCAAATAGTCGAAGCCCTCAGGCGTAAGCATGACCCAACGGTTTTGGATAGGCTTAACGGCGGGGCGCTCGACAGTCCAAACGCCGTCGTCGCCCTTGACCACGCGCGGGCTTCCACCCGGGGGCAAGAACAGGCGCAGGCACTCGGAAAGCGTTGCGACGTACTCGCGGCTCATCCAGCGTGCGATACGGGCGGCCTCTGCGGTAAAGAGCGGCTTGCTGAGGATAGCCTCGATAGGCTTGATACGCGCGGGATCGAAAGCGTCGTTACCTTGCAGGTCGGCCAGCTCGGGCGCGATGTCGACGATGTAACCCGCGGCCGCACGGTTGCCAAAGTGGACCAGGACCGTCGATCCGACCTGGACCTCGCTGGCAAGGGACTCCGGAATGCCGTAAGTAAACGGCTCGGACAGTGCACGCGTCGGGATGTCGAGGATCACGCTCGCATAGGCGGCGACGGGTTCGGGTGCGGGCTCGGGCTGCGCCGGGGCGGCGGCAGGAGCCGCGGACTTCGGAGCTTCCTCCGGTTCTGGTGAACCAAACAGCGAAAGTTGCTCGGCCATGGCCCCAGCACCTCCTATCCCATACGTCTACAGAAACAAGAGCCCCGCTCGGGTGAACGGGGCTCGGATACATGCGTTTGCGCAGCGATTACAGCGCCATCGTGCGGGCGCGGTCGATACGCGCCAGGCAGTCATCGCGACCGACGAGCGCCATGGTCTCACCCAGCGGAGGGCTCACCATGTTGCCGCAGACGGCGACGCGCACAGCCTGGAACACCACGCGCTTCTTAAGGTCCATCTGCTCGGGCAGCGGCTCAAGCGCGGCGTCAATATTGGCAGCCGTCCACTCGTCCACGCCCTCGAGCGCGGCCTTGGCGGCATCAAGAATGGCACCCATGCCCTCCTTGGCCAGGCCCTTGTTGACGGACTTCTCGTCATACTCGAGCGTCTCGGCAGTAGCGAAGATGGGAGCGGCGACGGTCACGGCGTCGGCAGGCATCTTGGTGCGCGGCTTAACAATGGCGGCAAGCGCGTCGATCCAGTCCTCGCCGTACTCGACATTACCCTCGATGAGACCCGCCTCGTGCAGCTCCGGGACCATGATCTCGTCGGCAAACTGAGCATCGGACATGCCATTGATGTACTCGGCGTTGACCCAATCGAGCTTCTTGGGGTCGAAGGTCGCCGGGTTCTTGGAGATGCGGTCGAGCGAGAACTTGCTGGCCAGGACATCGCGCGGGATGATCGTGGTCTCGCCGTCGAGCGACCAGCCGAGCAGCGCCAGGTAGTTGACGAAGGCGTCAGACAGGTAGCCAGCGTCGCGGTACTCCTCCACCGAGGTGGCGCCGTGGCGCTTGGAGAGCTTCTTGCCGTCGGCGCCCAGGATCATGGAGATGTGGGCGAACGTAGGCACGGGCGCGCCGAGGGCCTCGTAGACCATGACCTGACGCGGGGTGTTGGACAGGTGGTCGTCGCCGCGGATGACATGGGTAATCTTCATCATGGCGTCGTCGACGACAGTCGCGAAGTTGTACGTGGGCGTGCCATCGGAGCGGAAGATGACAAAGTCGTCGAGCTCCTTGGCGTCGAAGGTCACCTCGCCGTGGACGGCGTCGTGGATGACGACGTCTCCGCGGTCCTCGGGCACCTTGATGCGCAGGACGTAGGACTCGCCGGCCTCGATGCGACGGCGGGCCTCCTCGGGATCAAGATCGCGGCAACGGCGCTGATAGCCCTGGAAGGGGTCCTTGCGCTCCTGCGCGGCCTTGCGGTCGGCGTCGAGCTGCTCCTTGGTGCAGAAGCAGGGATAGGCCTTGCCCTCGTCCCAAAGCTTCTGGGCGGCCTGCTTGTACAGGTCCAGGCGCTCGGTCTGGGCGTAGGGGCCAAAGTCGCCGCCCACCTCGGGACCCTCGTCCCAGTCCAGGCCCAGCCAACGCATGGCGCGCAGGATGATCTGCGTGTTCTCGTCGGTGGAGCGGGTGGGATCGGTGTCGTCGATGCGCAGGATGAACGTGCCGCCGTTTGCGCGGGCGAAAGCCCAGTTATAGATAGCGGTGCGGGCGCCGCCGATGTGCAGCTTGCCCGTCGGTGAGGGTGCAAAGCGGACGCGAACGTCTGATGCCATGGAAATCTCCTCGATTGCAGGATGGATGTCTAACCGCATCAGTATAAAGCATCAAAGCAACCTCCGCACAAAGGGCACCGACCTACTCATTGAAGCCGGGCAGCTAATTTGGGACGGGGCTTTTTAGCTGCCCCGGCAGGCTATCGACTAAACCAGCAAACATTCAGCCGGGGTAGCTAAAAAAGCCCCGTCCCAAATTAGCTGCCCAATGAGTAGGTGCGGAAAGGGTGTGAATGTTTGATTTACGCGCTATGATGTGCCCTTGCATAGAGAGCCCGGCGGAATGGTAACGGTCGCCGGGACACGTTTTTTGAAAGGACAATCATGTCAGAAGAACTTCGTTCCATCCCACCCCAACACGGGTCCTTTGTTTTTACGTCGGAGTCGGTAACCGAAGGTCATCCCGATAAGATCGCTGACCAGATCAGCGACGCCGTCCTCGACGCAATCCTCGCCAAAGAAATAGAGCTCCAGGAGCAGGGCTACATCGCCCCCAACGGCGTGCCTGCCAACGTGGAGAACGTCCGCTGCGCCTGCGAGACCCTCGTGACCACCGGCACCGTCATCGTCGCCGGCGAGATCCGCACCCAGGCCTACGTCGACGTACAGGAAATCGCCCGCGGCGTTATCCGCCGCATTGGCTACAACCGTGCCAAGTTCGGTTTTGACTGCGACACCTGCGGCGTTATGAGCCTCATCCACGAGCAGTCGCCCGATATCGCCCAGGGCGTCGACGAGTCCTTCGAGACCCAGACCGGCGCTACCACCGACCCGATCGACCTGATCGGTGCCGGCGACCAGGGCATGATGTTCGGTTATGCCTCCAACGAGACCAAGACCCTCATGCCCATGCCACACTACCTGGCAAGCCGCCTGGCCGAGCGCCTGGCAGCCGTGCGTCACGACGGCACCCTGCCCTACCTGCGTCCCGACGGCAAGACCCAGGTCACCGTGCGCTACGAGGAAGGCAAGCCCGTCGAGGTCACGGCGATCGTCATCTCCACGCAGCACGCCGCCGAGATCGAGATCATGGGCAAGATCAAGGCCGACCTCATCGAGCACGTCATCACCCCGGTCATGGCCGCCGAGAACATGCCGTGGGACAACGCGGACATCTACGTGAACCCCACCGGTCGCTTTGTCGTGGGCGGCCCCATGGGTGACACGGGCCTGACAGGCCGCAAGATCATCGTCGACACCTACGGCGGCTACGGACGTCACGGCGGCGGTGCCTTTAGCGGCAAGGACTGCACCAAGGTCGACCGCTCCGCCGCGTATGCCGCGCGCTGGGTCGCCAAGAACGTGGTCGCCGCCGGCCTGGCCGACCGCTGCGAAGTCGAGCTTGCCTACGCCATCGGCGTTTCCAAGCCCCTCTCAATCATGGTCGACACCTTCGGTACCGCACATGTTGCCGAGGACAAGATCGTTGAAGCCGTAGAGAAGACCTTCGACCTGCGTCCGGGCGCAATCATCCGCGACCTAGACCTGCGTCGCCCCATCTACGAAAAGACGGCAGCCTACGGTCACTTCGGCCGCGAAGACGCCGACTTTACCTGGGAGAAAACCGATCGAGTCGAAGAACTCAAAGCAGCCTGCGGCCTGTAAGCTAACGGCAAAAGCTACAGCCAAGAAACAACGCACCAAAAGAAGTACCGGCTCCAACCGGTACTTCTTTTTATTTAAGGGTGGTGAAGATGAGCCGACCTGGGACATGGAATAGGTCATAGGCCGATAAATTTCGCAGCAGAGCGACTCCAACCATGTATCCTAAGTTCCGAGGGCTTTGGTATTTGGTCGGTCGCGAGTTCCGCACGAGCCGGAGAGCATTTAATGTGCTCTCCGTGCGAGCAGGACTGCCCGAGCAGGCGACCAAATACCAAAGCCCTCGGAACGGCGGGACAGAGTATGCCCCGCCCCTCGGGACGACGGGATAGAACAGGAGCGCATATGGCAGGCAAGCCGCAAACACTAGCTACGACCTCGGCATTCGAGATCTTGGGCCCCGTCATGGTCGGCCCCAGCTCATCGCACACCGCCGGCGCCCTGCGGTGCGCCCAAGTTGCCGCCAGCCTGCTGGAAGGCCGCATCACCAAAGTCACTTTTGGCCTGTGGAACTCCTTCGCCCACACCTACCGCGGCCACGGCACCGACCGTGCGCTCGTCGCGGGCATCCTGGGCCTCGACACCGATGACGAGAACATCAAGCAGGCCTTCGACCTCGCACGCGAGCAGGGCCTCGAATATCACTTTGACATCAAGGGCGACGACGCCTCCATCCACCCCAACACCGTCGACATCGACATGGTCGACGACACGGGCGCCACTGCACAGGTCCGCGGTGAGAGCCTGGGCGGCGGCAAGATGCGCATCAGCCGCATTAACGGCGTCGGCGTCGACATCTCGGGCATGTACTCCACGCTCTTCGTGGCGCACAAGGACGTTCCCGGCGTGCTCGCCGCGCTCACGAACCTGCTCGCCTACGCTCACGTGAACATCGCGTTCTGCCGCACTTACCGCACCGAAGTGGGCGGCCAGGCCTACTCCGTCTTTGAGACCGACGGCGCGCCCGACGACACCGTTATCCCGATGCTACGCAAGCTCGACAATGTCGATTACGCCACGTTCATCGAGCTCCCCGGTTCTGCATCGTCGCTCTCCCCCGGCGTCTCGGCAAAGGAAATCTTTGACGACGGCGAGCAGCTGCTCGATGCGTGCGAGGAGCTGGGGCTCAGCATCGGCGCCGTCATGGCCGTGCGCGAGGCGCGCCTGACCGGTGAGGCCCACGCCGTCGCCGCCATGCGCCGCGTGCTCGACGTCATGCGCGAGGAGACCACGGCCCCCATCGCCAATCCGCAGCGATCGCTCGGCGGGCTTATCGGCGGCGAGGCCAAACTCGTCGATGCCACCGGCCGCAACGATTTGAGTGCAAGCCTGATGGGCCCCGTTCAGACCGACGCCGTGGCCCGCGCGATGGCCGTGCTCGAGCGCTCCGCCACGATGGGCGTAATCGTCGCCGCCCCCACAGCCGGCTCCGCGGGCGTCGTCCCCGGCTGCGTGCTGGCGCTCGCCGATCGCCTGCAGCTCGACGACGAGCAGATAATGGACGCGCTCTACTGCGCAGCCGCCATCGGCCTCAACCTCACCACAAGCGCCTGCGTTGCCGGCGCCGAGGGCGGCTGCCAAGCCGAGGTCGGAAGCGCCGCCGCCATGGCGGCCGCCGCGCTGGTACAGATGCTCGGCGGCACGCCCGAGCAGGCGCTCGACGCCAGTTCCATCGCGCTGAGTAACCTGCTGGGCCTTGTTTGTGACCCCGTCGGTGGCCTCGTGGAGGTGCCCTGCCAAAACCGCAACGCCATCGGCGTAGCAGCCGCCTTTAGCTCGGCACAACTCGCCCTCGCAGGCATTAAGAGCTTGGTGCCGTTTGACCAGATGGCACATGTCATGCTCTCGGTGGGCCACGCTTTACCGGCCACGCTGCGCGAGACGGCAAAGGGTGGCATCGCGCAGGCTCCGGCCGCACTTTCGGCCTGTGCAAAATGCGGTGTGTGCGGATAGCGGCAAAGAACGACTCAAAGGTGGGACAAATGTCCCACCTCTTTTGAATGCCACCGTTTCCGTACCACAAACAGCAGGGCAATCGCTATAATGCAAGCCCAGTAAAAACACGATGAACCGCAAGGCGAAAATCGAAGGATATGCATACGATGTCGCAAAACGATCGAACTCAACTGATTCCCGATCCGCAGCAGCCGAGCAGGCACACCGGCGGCGTTCAGTCGCCGCGTCCTATCGCGCCGAGCCACGGTCAGCAGCGTAGTGCAGCAAACGCTTCCCAACGTCCGAACCAACAGCGACAGCAGCGTCAACAACGTCAGCAGCGCCAGGCAAACGGCAATGCGCCCAAGCAGCCCCCCACGCACGCTCGAGGCGATCGTGGCCCCGCGCGCAAACCCGCCGGCAACAATAAGTCGGGCAAAAAGACGACGCTCTTTGTCGTCCTGGGTCTAATCGTCATTGTCTATATCGTAGGCGTCGTAGCATTTTCGCAGGTAGCCTACCCCAACACCACCATCGCCGGCGTCGATGTCTCGTTCTCCAACGCTTCGTCTGCCGCTACCAAGGTCAATTCGGCATGGAAGCACTATAAGCTCGCCGTGACAGGCGATGACTTTAGCTGGACCTATCAGCCCGAATCCGATGAGCCCATCGTCGACGGCGAAGCTGCCGCAAAAGAAATCATTAGCCATAACGAAGCCTTTATGTGGCCGGTCCGTCTCGTAGAGTCTTTTAGTGGCAAGACCAAAACAACCGCTGCCTCCAACGAAGTCGATCTTGATCAAGATGTCGACCTGTCCATGCTCTCCGACACCTTTGACCAAAAGCAGTTTGAGAAGGATTTGGGCGCCGCCATCGACGAGTTCAACGAGGGCCGTTCGGGCACGTTCGAGGCCAATAGCTCCTATGACGAGCAAGCGGGCAAGTTTACCGTCGAGAAGGCACGCTCCAACGAAAAACTCAACCGCGAACATGTCATTAAGTATGCCGAGCTCGAGCTTGCCTCGCTGGCCGAGACCGTAGATCTTTCCAAGCTCGGCAACGATGCCTATGAGCCGCTCAACGGAACGCTGACCGATGATCAGATTCAAGCCGCATGCGATGCCGCCAACAACTTCCTGGGCGTCAACGTGACCCTCAAGCTCAACGGCGAGGATGCCGGCAAGGTTGATGGCGCTTCCGTGCTGCAGTGGATCAGCTTTGCCGATCCGGCCAACCCAACGCTCGATACGTCGCAGATCAGCAGCTGGGCAGCCGAACTCGCTAACGGCTTTAATACCGTGGGCTCCACTCGCTGGTGGACGCGCGCCGATGGCAAGCAGTGCGCCGTCGAAGGCGGTGACTTTGGTTGGTCTATCGATAGCAGCTCGCTCGCCAAGCAGGTCGAGGACGCCATTAACAACAAGCAGACCGGCGAAATCGAGATCAAGTACTCCCAGAAAGCCGACACCTTTACCGCAAAGGGTGAACCCGACTGGAAGGCATATATCGATGTCGACCTGTCCGAGCAGCACGCGCGCTACTACGACGAGAGCGGCAATATCGTGTGGGAGGCCAACTTTATTTCCGGCAAACCGGGCGAAGACGCCACCCCCGAGGGCGTGTGGCAGATCAACAGCAACGACGGCGGCAGCACCCTAATCGGAGCCAAGGACCCCGAGACCGGTAAGCCCAAATACGAGAGCCCGGTAAGCTACTGGATGCCGTTTGAGGGCAACATGATCGGCTTTCACGATGCCACCTGGCAAAACGACAAGAGCTTCGATAACGCCGAGTCGTACAAGTGGTGCGGCAGCCACGGTTGCATCAACCTGCGCCTGGCAGACGCCAAGGCACTTCACGACTGCATCAAAGTCGGCCTGTGCGTGGTTGTCCACTCGTAGTGCAACGCGCGCATTCCTACAACGTGGAACCGCTGCGGCCAATCTAACAGTTCCGAAAGAAACCGTCCTATGCGCCCGCCCCAACCGGTGGGCGCATATAATTAGGCTCTGTTAGACCAGGATTGACATGCCGACCTGCCGGCTAACTCGCCGTCTCC
>ENA-ORTH01001486-ORTH01001486.1-human-gut-metagenome-genome-assembly--contig:-NODE-1486-length-23264-cov-8.228618_pt1 | contig 23264 bp, 18 predicted proteins | sample MGYA00241914_ERZ509192 | MGnify/ENA primary metagenome ERZ509192 (study PRJEB26280, sample SAMEA2338826) | human gut metagenome | biome: human gut; feature: human-associated habitat; material: faeces... | reverse complement strand
GATTTTCCCTATAGGCTATAAAAACCTACAAATGTAAAAATAATTTTCAAGTTGTACCAACCCCGTTTTGAGAATTCCTTTCTATGATCTAAATACCTATATTTTTATTACGAATTACTGTCGCATTTCTTTGTAATTCCGGGAATAAAGCCTATCTTTGCGGCGTTTTAACGATATTAATCATTTAAAGAATTAAAAACCATGTATTTATCAGCAGAAAAAAAAGAAGAACTTTTTTCTCAATACGGGAAGTCTAATAAAGATACGGGTTCTGCGGAATCTCAGATAGCTTTATTTTCCTACCGTATCAATCATTTGACCGAGCATCTGAAAGCCAATCACAAAGATTTCGGTACTCAGAAAGCATTGATCAAATTAGTTGGAAAACGCCGGGCATTGCTTGACTATTTGAAAGACCGCGACATTGAAAGATATCGTGCTATCATTAAAGCTTTGAATATACGTAAATAAAAATACGTTTTCCCAAGCCCGGCGACAACCGGGCTTGTTTCTATCCTCCCTCCCCCCTCCGAAAAAGAATTCCGTTAAAACATTTTATTTTTAACCGTTAAGTTATTATGAACGTTATTGAAAAGAACATTACTCTGGCTGACGGAAGAGTAATTACGCTGGAAACCGGCAAATTGGCAAAACAGGCAGATGGTGCTGTGATGCTGAAAATGGGCAATACGATGTTGCTCGCGACTGTGGTTTCTGCTCAGGATGCAGGTCCTGATGTAGATTTTATGCCCTTGTCTGTAGATTATAAAGAAAAATTCGCCTCTGTCGGACGTTTCCCGGGAGGTTTTACACGGAGAGAAGGAAAATCTTCGGATTACGAAATATTGGTATCCCGTTTAGTCGACCGGGCATTGCGTCCTCTGTTCCCGGACGATTATCATGCAGAGACTTTTGTACAGGTGACCCTGTATTCGGCCGATGAAGAATCGATGCCGGATGCATTGGCCGGACTCGCTGCATCGGCAGCTTTGGCTGTCAGCGATATCCCTTTCCATGGTCCGATCTCCGAGGTACGGGTTGCCCGTATCCAGGGAGAATTTGTGATCAATCCGACGGCTTCCGCTTTGAAAGAGGCCGATCTGGATATCATGGTCGGAGCTACCTATGAAAATATTATGATGGTAGAAGGCGAGATGAACGAAGTTTCTGAAAAAGAAATGCTGGACGCCATCAAGTTTGCACATGCAGCTATTAAAGAACAGTGTGTAGCTCAGCAAGAACTGGCTGCTGCTGTCGGAAAAGAAAAACGGACGTATTGTCACGAAGTGAACGATGAGGAACTGCGTAAGGATATTTGGGACAAGTGTTACCAAAAAGCCTATGATGTGGCACGGCAGTGTAATGCAAACAAACACCTGCGTGGCGAATTGTTGGACAATGTACGGGCCGAATACCTGGCTTCTCTGCCTGAAGAAGAGCAGATCGAAAAAGCCATGTTGGTGGGACGTTATTACCACGATGTGGAAAAAGAAGCGATGCGCCGGATGATTTTGGACGAAGGGGTACGTCTGGATGGACGTACTACCGAACAGATCCGGCCGATCTGGTGTGAAGTAGGTTATCTGCCCGGACCTCACGGATCTTCGATCTTTACCCGCGGTGAGACACAGTCTTTGTCGTCTGTTACCCTGGGAACGAAACTGGATGAGAAAATTATCGATGAGGCTACTATTCAGGGAAAAGAAAGATTTTTATTGCACTATAATTTCCCGCCGTTCTCAACCGGAGAGGCTAAAGCTTCACGGGGAGTAGGACGTCGTGAGATCGGTCACGGAGCACTTGCTGAGAGAGCACTGGTACCGGTACTTCCTACAGAGGAAGAATTCCCATATGCAATCCGTACCGTATCTGAGACATTTGAGTCCAACGGCTCCACATCCCAGGCAAGTATCTGTGCATCTACCATGTCACTGATGGCTGCCGGTGTACCGATCAGAAAACCGGTTGCAGGTATTTCCTGCGGACTTGTTACAGGTGAAACAGACGATGATTACATCGTTCTTACAGATATCCAGGGCCTTGAGGACTTCTTCGGAGATATGGACTTCAAGGTAGCCGGAACTCATGACGGTATCACAGCAATCCAGATGGATATCAAGATCCATGGACTGACAAGACCGATCGTAGAAGAAGCAATCAGACGTACAAAAGAAGCAAGAGAATATATCCTGACAGAAGTTATGGAGAAATGTATTGCAGCTCCACGTACATCTGTAGGCGAATATGCTCCGAAGATCATTCAGATCCAGATCGATCCTCAGAAGATCGGTGATGTTGTAGGTCAGAGAGGAAAGACTATCAATACGATCATCGAGCGTACAGGTGTTAAGATCGATATCACAGACGAAGGTGCGGTATCTATCTGTGGAGTTGATCAGAAGAGCATGGATGAGGCAGCTAACATGGTTAAGATCATTGCAACTGATTTTGAAGCAGGACAGATCTTTACAGGTAAAGTTGTCAGCATCAAAGAGTTTGGTGCATTCGTTGAATTTGCACCGGGTAAAGAGGGAATGGTACACATTTCCAAGATCTGTAAAGAAAGAATCAATCGTGTTGAGGATGTTCTCACACTTGGTGATAAAGTTAAGGTTATCTGCCTTGGCAAAGACAAGATGGGAAGAATCAGCTTCAGCATGAAGGATGTACCGGAAGAAGCGTAAAAAATTATGAGATATCACAATATTACCAAGGACGATATGCTTAATGGCGACGGACTTCGTGTAGTGCTCTGGGTGGCAGGATGCAATCACTGCTGTCCGGAGTGCCAGAATCCTGTCACCTGGGATCCAAACGGCGGGCTGCCTTTCGGTGAGGCAGAACGCAAGGAGATTTTTGCGGAACTGGATAAGGATTATGTGAGCGGAATTACCTTTTCAGGTGGAGATCCACTGCACCCGGCAAATATCACTGAGGTAACAGCCTTTGCGAAGGAGATCAGAAAGAGATATCCTGGTAAAACAATCTGGCTTTATACAGGTTTCCTCTGGGAGGAGATCTGCAAAGAAGAGATTGTGCGTTATCTGGATGTCTGCGTAGACGGTGAATTTGAGGTGGACAAGAAAGAACTTTCCCTGAAATGGAAAGGTTCCAGCAATCAGAGAGTGATCGATGTTCCCAAAACTCTTCATGAAGGAAAAGTCGTATTGCATAAATAAGAAATATACAGGCAGTTCAAGTATGCGTCAGGTGTACCTGAACTGCTTTTTTACTGAATCAGTCAAATATTCAGCTATGAGTGTACTGCGAAGCAGGAGTGTCAGCTTTGCATGACCAGACAGGAGGAAAAACAGATGAAACGAATCGCAAAATTTCATAAAGTAAGCAAAGAACGCTTCACAGCAGACTGGATTGATACCTTCGCACAGTCTCAGGAAGAAGCAGAGAAAGTATACGAGGCTATCCGTCTGCCGAAGAGAGCGACAGCAGGAAGTGCCGGCTATGACTTTTTCGCACCGGCAGAATTTACTCTGAAGCCAGGCGAAACAGTAAAGATCCCGACAGGAATCCGGGTGGAAATGCAGCCGGAATGGGTGCTGAAATGTTATCCGAGAAGCGGACTGGGATTTAAATACCGTCTTCAGCTGAACAATACAGTTGGTATCATTGACAGTGATTATTTTTATTCAGATAACGAAGGGCATATTTTCTCAAAGATCACAAATGATTCCAATGAAAACAAAACTTTGACAATTCCGGCAGATACAGGCTTCATGCAGGGAATCTTTGTAGAGTATGGAATTACGGTAGATGATGATGCTACAGAAATCCGCAATGGTGGATTTGGAAGTACTACTGCGAAATAGTGGGTAAAAGTAATGTAATGTTCTGGCGGAGCATATTTCACAAAGTTTATAGATGAAATCAGAGCCAGAATGTAAAAAAAGTAGAACATAGGGAAGAATCTGAGATTTTTACTTTACGTTCTGCTTTTTCTTTGCTATAATATTTTGAGATTCAAAATATTTGCAATACATACAATTTAAGCGTATATACTGCGGAGCAGTTATTCGATTATGAACAAGTAACGAAGCGGATGATTTTATCCGCTTGACTAAAAAATATCAGGCAAAGAAATAAATTCAGGGAGAAAAGTTATGATCATCGAGCCAAAAGTAAGAGAATATATCTGCACAACCGCACATCCGCAGGGATGTGCAGAGAGTGTGCGCAATCAGGCAGATTACGCCTGTAAACAGGGAATGGTAAACGGAACAAAAAAAGCACTGATCATCGGATGTTCTACAGGCTACGGCCTCGCATCCCGTATCTGTGCACTGGAAAACTGTAGTGCCGATACTCTTGGAATCATGTTTGAACGTCAGGCAAATGGCAGAAGGACAGCTACACCCGGATGGTATAACACTGCGGAATTTCATCGCCTGGCAGCAGAAAAAGGTGCCTATGCCAAGACTGTCAACGGAGATGCTTTTTCAAAAGAAATAAAAGATAAAACAATTGAGCTGATCAAAAAAGATCTGGGAAAGGTGGATCTGGTAGTTTACAGTCTGGCAGCGCCAAGACGTACAGATTCTGAAGGAAAAATCTGGTCCTCCTGCCTGAAGACTACAGGTGAGGCTTTCACAGAAAAGAGTCTTGATCTGCGAAACAATGAGATTACAGAGAAAACAGTAGAACCGGCTACTGAAGAAGAGGTTTTAAGCACAGTCAAAGTTATGGGCGGCGAAGACTGGGCAGACTGGATTGATGCGCTGAAAGCAGCAGATGTACTGACTGAGAATGCAGTAACCGTAGCATATTCCTATATCGGACCGGAACTTACTTATCCAATTTACTATCACGGAACCATCGGAACTGCCAAACAGCATTTACAGAAAACAATGTCTGAGATCAACCAGGCACACCCGGATGTCTGTGCGGTAATATCAGTAAATAAAGGCCTTGTAACTCAGGCAAGTGCAGCAATTCCGGTTGTGCCGCTGTATTTTGCAATCCTCTATAAAGTAATGAAGAAAGCCGGAAATCATGAAAACTGCATTCAGCAGATTGCCAGACTATTTACACAGAAACTCTACACACCAACAGGCTTCCAGACAGATGAGAATGGTTTTATTCGTATGGATGATTACGAACTGACGCCGGAGATTCAGGAAGAAGTAAAAAAATGCTGGAAAGCTGTTACTACAGACACTGTAAAGGAATATTGCGATATTGATGGTTACTGGGAAGATTTCTATCATATGTTTGGATTCCGATATGAAGATATCGACTATACTCAGGATGTGGATGCTGATATAGAAATTGATGGAGTTGTAATGTAATAAAAAATTCTCTCTTAACAAATGATCATGAAGTATATTGGTTCATAAATGTTAAGAGAGAATTTTTTATTTTGCCTTATGCACCGGATCTGCCGGGTATCCGCTGCGAAGTTTCTGCATTCCACGCTGGAGCGCATCTTTGGAGTTTTTCCAGTCAGCATCCTTATTTCTGTAATCAAACTTATCTGACAGCCATACCAGATCTTCTTCCATACGCTGGAAGTTTTCATCCATCAGTCTGAACATGGCAGGATAAAACTCAGCCTTTTCTTTATCATTCAGATATTTATCTGCACCGTTGCACAGAATCCCGAAGTGATGCAGACAGAAGCCTTTACTGCGCAGAATTTTATTTTTAAATTCATTATCCTGCCGATACAGCCAGAAAAAAGTTTCCACATACCGTTTAAATGTATCCTCAATATTCTGACAGATAAAACAGCTGCAATCCTTAAAAGCAGTCCATGCAGCAATCGGATTCTTATCTGCGCTGGAATCTGAACGGCGGAAACGCGCGAGGACCGAGGATTTTCCGGGTGAAAAAGAATCAAACTGCTTTCTCATCTCTTCCCGAAGTTTATGATAATGAGTCTGAAGAATCAATGCATTCCCAAGAGTATTCCCATAATCAAACATTTTCTTCATATGTACCCTGCAAAATCCCGCCTTATCCGTCTGATCCCGGATGTCACTTTCCATATAAGAAGAACTGTTACCCAGTACAAAATCCAGCGAGTTCTGCTCCAGTTCCCGCTCAATAAAACAGAAAGGACACTCGTCACTGGCATTTACCGCATCATTAAGTGGAATGGTATATAACTTTTCTTTCATTTCTATATACTCCATACATCATAGTTTCTGTTCCCTTTATTGTGCATAGAATTTCCGGGAATGTCAAGCAAAAGATTTCCTGTTACTGTAAACGGGTTACTGTGAACGGAGTGAACAGTAATGATTTCTTTTGCAGAGTTGATTTAGAAAAGGGCAGTATGATATTATATATATAGTTGAATGCAAACATATGTAAAAAATAATCAAAGAGGGATAAGACAAATGATAAAATTACAGCTTCATGAAAACTGGCAGTTGTGCAATATCAGACAACTGGACTGGATTCCGGCACAGATTCCGGGGGATATTTATGCGGCACTTCTTAAGACCGGAAAGATGCCGGATCCGTTCTTTGGGGATAATGAATATCAGGCGAAAGCACTGATGGAGGAGGATTATGAATACAGAACGGTATTTAATTATGAAGAAGCGCAGTTTAAAGATTGTCAGGAAGTGATCCTGAGATTTGACGGGATTGATACGATTGCGGACATCTATCTGAATGGATGTTGTCTTGGAAAAGTTGATAACATGCACAGAATCTGGGAATTCCCGGTAGGAGAGCTGCTTGAAAACGGCAAAAATACCTTACGCGTTATCATTCGCTCTCCGTTGAAGTTCATGGCAGAGGCATTTAAGAAATATAAAAACAGGGGAAATGAAGACACAATTGAGGGATTTATGCATCTGCGCAAAGCTCACTATATGTGCGGCTGGGACTGGGGCGCATGTCTGCCGGATGGAGGTATCTTCCGTCCTGTAACACTTCTGGGAATTGAAACTGCCAGACTGGACAGCGTGTATATCCGTCAGGTACATAAGGATGGCAAAGTCCTGCTGGTTCCGGAAGTAGATGTGGAGACTGTTGATAAGGAAGAGAGCGAAGCAGATGGGTATGAAGGTGCACAGGCACTGGAATATCAGGTGACTGTAACTGCACCGAATGGAACAAAAACCATATGGGATGACTGTCCGGATGAAATGGAGATTGAAAATCCGCAGCTCTGGTGGCCAAATGGACTGGGAGAACAGCCGTTATATCAGGTGCAGGTAGACCTGAAAGCCGGAGATAAGATTGTAGACACCTGGTGCAGAAAAATCGGTCTCCGTGCGCTGACCATGCATAGAGAGAAAGACCAGTGGGGCGAGAGCTTTGCTCATGAAGTAAACGGTTATCAGGTCTTTGCCATGGGCGCTGACTATATCCCTGAGGACAATCTTCTGCAGAGAACATCCAGAGAACGTACCAGAGAATTACTTCTTCAGTGCAAGAGAGCGAACTTTAATACAGTACGTGTCTGGGGCGGCGGCTATTATCCTGAGGACTGGTTCTTTGATCTCTGTGATGAACTGGGGCTGATGGTATGGCAGGACTTTATGTTTGCATGCTCTGTCTATGAATTGACACCGGAGTTTGAGGCAAATATCCGTCAGGAATTTATTGATAATATCAAACGTCTCCGTCATCATGCATCCCTTGCCCTGTGGTGCGGAAACAATGAGATGGAAATGTTTGTAAAGCAGGGCACCTGGGTGACAAAGCCGACAGAAATGAGAGATTATCTGTTTATGTATGAGCGCATTATTCCGGAAGTTCTCAGCGAATACGACCCGGATACCTTCTACTGGCCTGCAAGCCCGTCATCAGGCGGTTCCTTTGATGAACCCAATGATCCGAACCGTGGAGATGTGCATTATTGGGAAGTATGGCATGGCAATAAGCCATTTTCAGAATATCGTAAATATTTCTTCAGATATGCATCTGAGTTTGGTTTTCAGTCATTCCCGTCTGTAAAAACGCTTGAAACAGTAACAGATGATCCGAAAGAATTGAATCCATTTTCTTATGTGATGGAGAAACATCAGAGAAATTACGGAGGAAATGGAAAAATTGCCAAATACATGCAGGCAGCATACCGTTATCCTGAGAACTTCAGCGATTTTGTTTATGCATCTCAGCTTCTCCAGGCAGATGGAATCCGATATGGAGTCGAGCATTACCGCAGAAACCGGGGACGTTGTATGGGTGTAATCTACTGGCAGTTAAATGACTGTTGGCCGGTTATTTCCTGGTCATCCATTGATTATTACGGACGCTGGAAAGCGCTTCATTATTATGCGAAGAGATTCTTTGCACCTGTAATGCTTTCCTGTGAAGAACAGAGCTGGATGACAGTGGAAGCGGATATGAACCGTCAGCATTTTGAATTTGAAAAATCCATCCGTCTGAATGTGACCAATGAAACGCTGGATGCTCACAGGGTTCTGGTGAAATGGGCAGTGCGAAAGACAGATGCCACAATTCTGAGGGAGGAAGAACAGTGGCTGGAAGTACCGGCATTGTCTGCTGTATGGATGGATAAGGTCGAACTTCCCCAGATTGACTGTTTTAATGAATATGTAAGTTATAAGGCATGGGAAAATGATCAGATTATTTCTCAGGGAACTGTGATTTTTTCCTATCCGAAATACTTCCACTATCTGAATCCCGGACTGGCTGTGCGCGTAGACGGAGATGAGATAGTTGTTAAGGCAGAAGCATATGCAAAGAGTGTGGAAATCCGGAATGAGAATGATGACCTGATTCTTGAAGATAATTATTTTGACATGAATGCAGGAGAATACAGAGTGAAGATACTCGATGGAAAGCCGGATGGACTGAAAGTGCGCAGTGTTTATGATATATAACCTTTATTCATAGTAGTATTTATGGCAGTTTGCGACGAAATTCTGTATAGTAATCCTCTTATATACATAATTTACGAGGAGGGCTATAGAAGGAAACTCGCACTCTGCTGAACTGTCTTGATTGCATTATGTTATGGAATTGCTATAAGATAAAAAATAAGAACCATCACACATTTTATGAAATGATGATGGTTCTTATTTTAGTCTTACATATGAAATTCTTTAACAGATCAGTCAATCTTATCCATTGAATCTTTTGCATTCTGAAGCACTGTGTCAAAAGCAACTGCGGCTTTTGCATATTCTTCATCGCTTTCGATGTTGGAAAGCATCGGATCACCGCTCTCAGTACGGGCAAATGCGTAGAGGTAAACTTCGCCGCTTTCATTCTGACCGTTCTCATCAAGTGGGAGAAGTGCGATATATTCCTTCGCATCTACCGGGAAAACGGTGAGGATCGCACATTCTACCTCTGTATCGTCTTCCATGGTAAGGGTGATTGTCTTGTGGTTTTCAACAGGATCGCATCCGCCGGCTGAACTGCATCCACCACCGCAGGAAGCGCAGTCACTCGGGTTACATCCGCCAGCTGTAAATTCGTCACTCATTTTATATTCCTCATTCTTTCTTATTTATCAGGGACTATGTTTATCTGATGTCAGTTCATTGTAGCAGAAACCGGAAAAAAATGCAATGAGCAGAAACCGGAGAAAAAGAGGTTTTTTACAGTCATGAAACGTGCTATAATAGACCAGAAGCGTTCAGGGGAGAATCGTTAGCAAATGCTGAACAGGGCTAATAAGAAAACAAAGGGGATCAGTTGATTATGAAATTAATCTCATGGAATGTAAATGGTATACGTGCATGCATTGGCAAAGGGTTTGAAGAGAGCTTTGCAGCACTTGATGCGGATATTTTCTGCCTGCAGGAAACGAAATGCCAGCAGGGGCAGGTGAAGCTGGAACTTCCGGGATATTATCAGTATTGGAATTATGCCAACAGACGGGGATATTCCGGAACTGCTGTTTTTACAAAGAAAGAGCCACTGTCTGTGGCGTATGGAATTGGAATTGAGGAACATGACAAAGAAGGGCGTGTGATCACCCTGGAATATGAAAAATTTTATCTGGTGACTGTATATACACCAAATTCCCAGAGTGAACTGCGCAGACTGGAATACCGTATGCACTGGGAAGAGGATTTTCTGGCATACTTGTTGAAATTGCAGGAAAGTAAGCCTGTGATCTGCTGCGGGGATTTCAATGTGGCACATCAGGAGATCGACCTGAAGAATCCTAAGACCAACCGGAAAAATGCCGGATTTACAGATGAAGAGAGAGCATGCTTTGGTAAGGTGCTGGAGAGTGGATTTATCGATACATTCCGTTATTTTTATCCGGATGTAGAGGGCAGATATTCCTGGTGGTCTTACAGATTTAAAGCAAGAGAGAAGAATGCAGGGTGGAGAATTGACTATTTTATCACGTCTCCACAGTTGAAGGATAAGCTTGAAGGCGCAGAAATCCATTCTGAAATTATGGGTTCCGATCATTGTCCGGTAGAACTTCAGATTACATTATAGCGTTGTATAGTGTTTCTGAAAAGTGTAATGAGCAACAAGAAAAAATATGAAGGAGAGAAAGAGATGGCTGAGAGCAGAAAGATGAAAACAGAAAAGGGGCTGGCTCTTGTGCCTGGTGCAAATCCGTTGGCAGATGGCTGTAATTTTGCAGTTGAGGTACCGGAAGACAGCAGAGCATCTCTGATTCTCTACAAAAAGAGATCAGCAAAACCTTATGTGGAGATTCCTTTTACAGAAGAAAACAGAACCGGAAATGTATATGCAATGTATATTCCGGATTTTAATCTGAAAGAGTACGAGTACAATTTTCTGATAAATGGAAAGGTGTATACTGATCCCTGTGCGTACAGGATTCTGGGACGGGAACGCTTTGGTGCAGAGGTGGGTACGAATCCACACAAAGTCAGGGGAGGATTTCTTAAAAAAGAAGTTTTTGACTGGGAGAACGACAAAAATCCGGCTATTCCATATCACGAAATGATCCTTTATAAACTGCATGTGCGCGGATATACAAAAGCGAATCGGACGATAACCGGTACAAAGGGAACTTTTCAGGCACTGGAGGAAATGATCCCGTACTGGAAAGAGCTTGGTATCAATACAATTGAACTGATGCCTGCATATGAATTTATGGAAAGCGGTACCTGTAAGAATTCTGAATCTGAGAAAATGGTATCTGAGAAGCATACACAGGGACGTGTTAATTTCTGGGGATATATGTATGGCTATTATTTTGCACCCAAGAGATCTTACTGTGCAACAGATGATCCGGAGAAAGAGTTTAAAACATTCATTAAAAAACTGCATCAGGCCGGAATTGCCTGTATCATGGAAATGTATTTTTCACGAGAATGTAATCCTGTGACAGCACTCAGGGCATTGCAGTTCTGGAAGCTTTACTATCATGTAGACGGATTTCATGTATTGGGTGAGGGAGTTTCTGCCAAATTGCTGATGCATGACGGGGTTTTAAGTGATACCTGGCTGATGTTTCACGATTTTGATGAGAGCCAGATCCGGAAAAAGAAGAAACCGGAAGACAAATGTATTGCACAGTATAATCCGGGATTTTTGCAGGATATGCGCCGTTTTCTGAAAAGTGACGAGGATATGGTCTCAGCGGCTGCTTACCATATCAGAAGGAATCCAAATATCTATGCAGTCATTAATTATATGGCCTGTCAGGATGGCTTTACCATGAATGATATGGTGACCTATAATTACAGACATAATGAAGCAAATCAGGAGAATAATCACGATGGCAGCAGTTATAATTATTCCTGGAACTGTGGCGTGGAAGGGCCAAGCAGAAGGCTGCAGATCAGACAGATGAGAGAACGTCAGATCAGAAATGCTTTTCTTATGGTGTTGCTCAGTCAGGGTGTTCCTATGATTTATGGCGGGGATGAGTTTGGAAATTCACAGAACGGAAATAATAATGCCTATTGTCAGGATAATCAGGTTGGATGGATTGACTGGAAAGCACTGAAGAAAAATGAATCCCTGTTTCAGTTTGTAAAGAATGCCATTGCTTTCCGGAAAGAACATCCGATTCTTCATGTTCCGGGAGAAATGTACGGAGTGGATTATCAGACCAGGGGACTGCCGGATGTTTCCCTTCATGGAGAACGCGCATGGTATATGAATTCTGAGAACACATCCAGATTGCTTGGAATTATGTATTGTGGCGCCTATGCGCACCGGGCAGACGGCAGCGAGGATGCTTCCATATACGTTGCATATAACTTTCACTGGGAAGATCGTATTTTTGCGCTTCCTAATCTGGCAGGATACAGAAAATGGAAGAAAGTGATTGATACCAGTGCTGTGAAAGAGAATGGTTTCCTGGAGCAGGAACAGGAAACTTATAGTAAAAAGCTGAAGGTCACACCGCGTACGATCGTGGTGCTGATGGCTGTAGAGGAGGAGAAGAAAGATGCATCCGTGGCTGCACTTTAAAACAATAACCAGACATAAGCTGTTGGTTATGCATTACTGTTTCCGGGCTGGTATGTATAAACAGGGACTGCTTCATGACCTGTCCAAATATGCACCTGTGGAATTTCTGGTTGGATGTAAATACTATCAGGGAGACAGAAGTCCCAACAATGCAGAAAGAGAAGATACAGGAATATCAAAATCCTGGCTTCATCATAAAGGGCGCAACAAACATCATTTTGAGTACTGGGTAGATTATGCACCGGGAGATGAGCATATCATCAATGGTGTGCCCATGCCCCGTAAATATATTGCGGAAATGGTGATGGACAGGATCAGTGCTTCCAGAAATTATCTGGGGGATAAGTATGATCAGCATCAGCCGCTGGACTATTATCTGAAAGGTAAGGAAAAGCTGTGGTTTATCCATCCGAAGACAAAGAGAGATCTGGAGGGACTGCTGCGGATACTTAATGATCATGGGGAAGCGGTACTGATTTCCTATATTAAGAATGTTTATCTGAAAAAAGATAAAGCCCTGGAGCGTGTCTGAAAAATCATTCCCGCAATCTGCACGCCCCACTTTGCGGTATATTTTGTCCGAATTCGGTTGTCGTAGCCCACTACGACGCCCTCATCCGAACAAAATCTCCCACAAATTGTGACGCACATCTTGCGTAAAGCATTTTTCAGACACGCTCTGGCAGGCAGAAAACATACTGCAAAAAGAGAATGTAAACAGGCTGGCAGACAGAAACAGATAAATTTCTGATTGACAGAGTACCTGTTTGGGTGTAAAAATATAAAACAGTTACTGTGAAGGTCTTTGCCGGATGGTAACAGTAATAATTCCATAAAATGGCGGAAAAATGTCGAAAAACAAGAAATACACTTGCGTGATGCTAAGGTAATGTGGTAAAGTAGCCGGGTACAGAAGTGGTACCCGGTTACTTTTTGCAGTATATAAAATGACTGTATTCTGTTTTTGGATAAATATGTAAAGGAAACAGAACATACTTTGACAAATCCAGAGTGTATGAAAAAAAGAAGAAAAAAGGAGGAGTAAATTTGAGTGGTACAACAATGGTCATATTGTCCGCATTTGTTGCCTATCTGTTACTTATGATAGTCATTGGTGTGGTTTATATGAAAAAAACAAGCAGCTCGGAAGATTATTTTCTAGGCGGACGTGGACTGAATGCATGGGTAGCTGCTCTTTCAGCACAGGCATCAGATATGAGCGGATGGCTCTTAATGGGACTTCCGGGAGCGATTTATTCACTGGGAACAGGACAGATCTGGATTGCTGTAGGTCTGTTCATCGGAACTGTATTAAACTGGGTGTGTATTTCACACAGACTTCGTAAATATACGATCGCAGCAAACAATTCCCTTACAATCCCGGCATTTCTTGAGAACAGATTTCAGGATAAGAAGAGAATCCTGTTATTGCTTTCATCCATCGTGATTGTAATCTTTTTCCTGGTTTATACAGCTTCTGCACTGGCAGCAGGCGGTAAACTTTTTAACACAGTATTTGGAATTGATTATCATATAGCTCTGGCAATTGGTGCAGCAGTCATCCTCTGTTATACATTTATGGGGGGATTTATGGCTGTATGCGTAACTGACTTTGTACAGGGAACACTGATGCTGATCGGTCTTCTGATCGTTCCGCTGGTTGCATATCTGACACTGAGCGGAAGTCTGAGTGATCTTCTGACACAGAGCGGAGCACCAGGTGGAGCAGCAGCTTTCCTGAATCCTTTTGAGAACGGAGAGCGCCCATATACATTTGTTGAAATCTTTTCCCAGCTTGCATGGGGACTTGGATACTGCGGTATGCCTCATATCCTTACCCGCTTCATGGCTGTAAAGAGTGAGAAAGAATTAAAAAAATCCAGTGCGATCGCAATCGTGTGGGATATCCTTTCTCTGACAGCAGCGTGCTTTATCGGTATTATAGGTCGTGCATATCTGCTTCCGACTGTACTTGGTGAAAATGGTGCATCTTCCTCAGAGAGTGTATTTATCGAGATGATCAATAAACTGTTTTCCAGTCATCTGGGACTTCCGTTTATCGGAGGAATCTTCCTCTGCGGTATTCTTGCGGCAATTATGTCCACAGCTGATTCACAGCTTCTGGTAACAGCGTCCGCAGCATCTGAGGATTTATATCATCAGTTCATTAAGAAGGATGCAGACTCAAAGGAAATCCTTGCAGTTGCAAGATTTACGGTTATCGTGGTGTCTGTTCTGGCATTTGTGATCGCGTGGAATCCGAACAGCAGTATCATGGGACTGGTATCCAATGCATGGGCCGGTCTTGGTGCAGCGTTTGGTCCGACTGTGGTAATGTCACTGTTCTGGAGAAGAACAAACCTTGCAGGTGCAGTTGCAGGTATTGTTTCCGGTGGTCTGACAGTTATCGTCTGGGATTATATACCGTTTGCGGCAGGACAGACTCTTGGTTCTTATACAGGACTTTATTCTCTGGCTGTAGGTTTTGCTGTCAGCCTTGCGATGATTATTATCTTCAGTCTGGCTACAAAAGCACCATCCAAAGAAATCACAGATGTGTTTGATAAAGTGGCAGGAAAATAATAGAATAGAAAGACTATCCATTTTCGGATGAATTTGTTATAATGGCAGTAGCGCAAAAAAAGCGTTACTGCTTTTTTAACCTGATAAACTGCGGAGCAGTTATTCGGTGTAGAGCTGCGTAGCGAAGCGGACGATTTTATCCGCTTGATTATTACAAGAAGAAGGTGTCGCACATGAAGAAATATGATTATCTGATAGTAGGAGCCGGCCTTTTTGGTGCAGTATTTGCACATGAGGCCACAAGACGGGGGAAAACATGCCTTGTGATCGATAAGAGAGGTCATATCGGCGGTAATATTTACACAGAAGAAGTAGAGGGGATCCAGGTACACAGATACGGTGCACATATTTTCCATACTTCCAGAAAACAGGTGTGGGATTATATCAATCAGTTTGCAGAATTTAATCATTTTGTAAATTCACCGATCGCAGTCTATAAGGATGAGTTATATAATCTGCCGTTTAATATGAATACCTTCCATCAGCTCTGGGGAGTACGTACTCCTGCAGAGGCAAAAGCGAAGATACAGGAACAGATCGCAAGAATGCACATTACCCATCCGAAGAACCTGGAGGAACAGGCGCTTGCACTGGTTGGACAGGACGTATATGAGAAACTGGTAGAGGGATATACAAGGAAGCAGTGGGGCAGGGAGTGTAAAGATCTGCCGGCATTTATCATAAAAAGACTGCCTTTGCGTTATACTTATGATAATAACTATTTCAAAGATCCTTATCAGGGAATCCCCAAAGGTGGATATACACGTATTGTGAAGAAACTTCTGGAGGGTGTACAGGTATGTCTGAATACAGATTTCTTTGCAAACAGAGAAGAACTGACTGCACAGGCAGACAAAGTACTCTTTACAGGTATGATCGATGAATTTTATGACTATTGTTACGGAGAACTGGAATACAGATCACTGAAATTTGAGACAGAAGTGCTGGATATGGGAAATTATCAGGGCAATGCGGTTGTCAATTATACAGATTATGAAGTGCCGTATACAAGAATCATTGAGCATAAACATTTTGAATTTGGTACACAGCCAAAGACTGTGATCACCAGAGAATATCCGGCAGCATGGGAAAAAGGCAAAGAGCCTTACTATCCGGTCAATGATCCGAAGAACAGTGAACTGTTTGACAAATATGAACGCCGCGCATTAGAAGAGAAGAATGTGATCTTTGGCGGAAGACTCGGCATGTATCGCTACATGGATATGGATCAGGTTATTGAAGAGGCACTGTCTCTGGCAGAAACAGAGCTTACCTATGAAGAGCCATGAAAGTAAATTTTTGGATTGTAAGATAAAGGTAGCAAACAGTTACAGATAAAGTAACCGGAAAGGATAAATATATGACAGACACACCAATAATTGCTCTTTATTACAGAGAGCATGATCCGATGAAAAGAAAGATGTTTCTTGACCAGTCTATTGCTGCAGGCGAAGATGAGGTGGCAAATGCTGTCCGTAAGGAATTGTGGGAACTGCGTTACGGAGAACCTTCAGAGGCAGGTTCCGGTACACGTGCTGATGGGTATCTGGCGCTTTGGATGGCAATGGAATACAGCAAGGATACAGCGGGAAAGCTGTTTGGTTTAAAGAGAGCCAGAAAAGAAATCGAGAAAAACCTTGCCAGACTGAAATTCAGGGAAATGCAGGAAAAGAGCGAACTTCACAGGGAATTGCTTTACAGAGAATGCTGCCATATGGTTAAGACTTATATGGAACTTTGTGAGAAGGACAAGACATATAATACTACCCTGTGCGGAATTGTTCCTATCAGTGAGAAAAGTGCGAAGAGTAAGCTTCAGAAAGATGTCTATACCACTGCCATTGTGTTTCCGGAAGAAATCAATATGCAGGAAGAACTGGAAATGATAACAAGGGCAGCAAGGGAAGCTTACGAAGCTCATTTTCCGGGAGAAGGCGGATTACAAAGATAAGCCAATAAAAATTACTGGAGGCATATATGAACAAAGCAAATTTGACAGCTTATGAAGTTGTAACAGAAGAAAACCTGACAGATATCCATTCCACAGGCTGGCTTCTGCGCCATAAGAAAACAGGTGCAAGAGTTATGCTGATCGAGAATGATGATGAGAACAAAGTATTTAATATCGCATTTCGCACACCGCCTAAGGACAGCACAGGTGTGGCACATATCCTGGAGCACAGTGTACTCTGCGGTTCCAGAGAATTTCCATTAAAGGATCCTTTCGTAGAACTGGTAAAAGGTTCTCTGAATACTTTCCTGAATGCCATGACTTATCCGGATAAAACCTGCTATCCTGTAGCCAGTTGCAATGATAAGGATTTTCAGAATCTGATGCATGTTTATCTGGATGCGGTATTTTATCCGAATATCTATAAAAGAGAAGAGATTTTCCGTCAGGAAGGCTGGAACTATCATCTGGAACAGAAGGAAGGACCGCTGAAATACAACGGTGTTGTATATAATGAGATGAAGGGTGCTTTCTCCTCGCCGGATGAAGTTCTGGAACGGGAGATTATGAATCACCTTTTCCCTGATACCACTTATGGATGTGAATCAGGCGGTGATCCGAAAAATATTCCGGATCTTACCTATGAGAATTTCCTGAATTTCCACAGAACTTATTACCATCCATCCAACAGCTATATTTATCTGTATGGAAATATGGATATGGAAGAGAAACTGGCATTTCTGGATGAGCATTATCTGTCGCATTTTGATTATCTGGATGTGGATTCTGTTATTCAGGAACAGAAAGCATTCGGAGCATGCCAGGATGTGACTCTTGAGTATCCGGTTGCTGAGAATGAGGGAGAAGAGGACAATACCTATCTTTCTTATAACATGGTTGTGGGAAATGCTGCGGACAGTCAGATGGCGATGGCATTTGAGGTATTGGATTACGCACTGTTAAGCGCACCGGGAGCACCGTTAAAGCAGGCACTTCTGGATGTAAAAGCAGGCAAGGATGTCTATGGATCTTATGATGATGGTATTCTCCAGCCATATTTTACAGTAATTGCAAAAGGCTCCAATCCGGACAGAAAAGAAGAATTCGTATCTGTGATCAGACAGGTACTTGGAGATATTGTTAAGAATGGAATTGATAAGAAAGCTGTAGAGGCTGGAATCAATTACTTTGAATTCCGTTATCGTGAAGCTGATTTTTCCTCTTATCCAAAAGGACTGATGTACAGTCTGGATATTTTGGGAGACTGGCTGTATGAAAAAGGAAATCCCTTTGCGCAGGTACAGCAGCTTACAGTTTTTGAAAACCTGAAAAAGGCAGTAAACGAAGGATATTTTGAAGAACTGATCCGTAAATATCTTCTTGAGAATCCACATGGATGCATCATGACTCTTGTGCCGAAGAAAGGTCTGGCAGCCCAGCGTGAGAAAGAGCTGGAGGAGAAGCTGGAAGCATACAGAAGCAGTCTTTCTGAAGAACAGCTGGATGCAATGGTTGAGAAGACGAAAGCACTGGAAGCATATCAGGAAGCCGGCGAAGATCCAAAAGCACTGGAGTGCATTCCGATGTTAAAGAGAAGTGATATTAAAAGAGAAGCTGCAAAGATCATAAATGAAGAATTAACGGTAGATGACAGTCTGTTCCTTTACCATGACGTATGCACAAATGGCATCGGTTACGTAGACCTGATGTTTAAGACTGACAGTATTGCGCCTGAGCAGATTCCTTATCTGGGACTTTTGAAATCCGTACTGGGTTATGTGGATACAGAGAATTACACATACGGAGAACTGTTTAATGAGATCAATGCCAATACAGGCGGTATCAACTGTGGGGTAGAGGTTTTTGACAGAGCTGATTCTACAGAAGAGTTTCAGGCTATGTTCTCTGTAAGAGGTAAGGCACTTTATACGAAAATGGATTTCCTTTTCAAAATGATCGGGGAGATCCTGAACAGCTCGAAACTGGAGGATACCAAGCGTCTCTATGAGATTGTTGCATCTGTGAAGTCCAGGGCACAGGTAAACCTGACAGGTGCCGGACATTCCACTGCTGTACTCAGAGCAGCTGCATATTCTTCTCCGATGGCTGCATTTCAGGATGAGATGGCGGGAATCGGATATTATCAGTTTATCGAGAAACTGGAAAAAGATTTTGAACAGCGAAAAGAGGAAACTGTAGAAGAGCTTTGCAAACTGATGAAAAAAATTCTCCGTCCGGAGAACTTTATGATCAGTTATACAGGTGAGAGAGAGTCCCTGGAGACAGTTCAGAAACTGGCGGGAGCTGTAAAGGCAGGACTTGGCACAGAACCAGTGGAAAAATCAAAAGAGAAGCTGACCTGCACAAAGAAAAATGAGGGATTTAAGACTTCCGGACAGGTCCAGTATGTGGCTCAGACCGGTAATTTTAAGAAAAAAGGCCTGGAATATACAGGTGCACTGGAAATTCTGAAGGTTATCTTAAGTTATGATTATCTGTGGATGAATCTGCGCGTAAAGGGCGGTGCATATGGATGTATGAGCGGATTTAAGAGGAATGGTGAGAGCTATCTGGTATCTTACCGCGATCCTCATCTGAAACGTACACTGGATGTATATAAGGGGATTCCGGATTATATCCGTAATTTCCAGGCAGATGAGCGCGAGATGACAAAATATATCATTGGTACCATCAGCGGAAAGGATGTTCCCAGGACACCTCAGATGAAAGGTTCTGTTTCCAAGACAGCATATTTCTGCGGTGTGACAGAGGAGATGCTCCAGAAAGAACGTGATCAGATTCTGAATGCGTCTGCAGAGGATATCCATGCACTGGCCGAGATCATAGAGGCAGTTCTGGCAGCTGATCAGATATGTGTGGTGGGAAGCGAGAGCAAGGTGGCTGAGGCCTCTGATGTACTGATGGAAGTGAAACCACTGATCAATTGTTAAAAAAGGAAAGAACAGAATGAACGAAAATTTTAAATCCGGATTTGTAGCGATTATCGGACGTCCAAACGTAGGTAAATCCACTCTGATGAATCATCTCATCGGACAGAAGATCGCTATCACATCCAAGAAACCACAGACAACCAGAAACCGTATCCAGACCGTTTATACCTGTGACGAAGGTCAGATCGTATTTCTCGATACTCCCGGTATCCACAAGGCAAAGAATAAGCTGGGAGAATATATGGTCCAGGTGGCAGAGCGAACTTTAAAAGAGGTAGATGCCATTATGTGGCTGGTAGAGCCAAGTACCTTTATCGGGGCAGGAGAGCGTCATATTGCAGAACAGCTTCAGGGAATCGGAGTGCCGGTAATCCTGATCATCAACAAAATTGATACTGTATCAAAGGAAGAAATCCTTCCTGCCATTGACACCTACCGAAAAGTATGCGATTTCGCAGAGATTATCCCATGCTCCGCACTGCGTGGACAGAATACACAGGATATTATCGGTTGTATCCTGAAATATCTGCCTTACGGTCCTATGTTTTATGACGAGGATACAGTTACTGATCAGCCTCAGCGTCAGATCGTGGCTGAGATCATCCGCGAGAAAGCACTTCATGCACTGGATGCGGAAATTCCGCATGGAATCGCAGTTGCCATTGACCGGATGAAAACACGTCCGGGAAAAAATCCAATCGTGGATATTGATGCGACAATTATCTGTGAAAGAGAGTCTCACAAAGGAATTATCATCGGCAAACAGGGTGCGATGTTAAAGAAAATCGGAAGTAATGCAAGATATGAGATTGAGCGTATGCTGGAATCAAAAGTGAATCTGAAGCTTTGGGTAAAAGTAAAGAAAGACTGGAGAGACAGTGATTTCCTTATCAAGAACTTTGGTTACGATAAGAAGGAAATCTAAATAAAAAGACAGTCAGGAAACAGAGAGAATGAGTGATTTGATAACTGTGCAGGGAGTAGTGCTCTCTGCCATGCCTGTGGGAGAATATGACAAGCGGATCGTCCTTCTCACCAGAGAAAGAGGCAAGATTTCCGCGTTTGCAAAAGGAGCCCGCCGCCCAAACAGCCAGTTTCTGGCGGCTGCCAATCCTTTTGTGTTTGGAACCTTTGCCCTTTATGAGGGGCGTTCCAGTTATAATCTGAATCAGGTATCCATCAGTCATCATTTTGTGGAACTGGCAGGCGAACAGCCTGGAATCTACTATGGATATTATTTTCTGGAACTGGCAGATTATTTCGGACAGGAGGGGATTGACGAGAAAGAATCTATGAACCTTCTGTATGTGACAGTGAAGGCACTTCTGAACCCGAATATTGATGACAGGCTGGTGAGGTGTATTTTTGAACTTCGTATGATGGCTGCACAGGGATTGTGTCCTTCACTGTTTCATTGTGTGTGCTGCGAAAGACAGCCTGTGGAGGGAGAAGAGCTTTTCTTTTCTCAGCAGAATCATGGTATTCTGGATAAAGCCTGTCTGGGACATGTAAATGATGCAAAGAGAATCTCAGCACCTGCATTATATGCCATGCAGTACATAGTAACTGCTTCTCTTGGGAAGCTTTATACATTTACTGTTACAGAAGAAGTACTCCATGAACTGGAACGTCATATCCATACCTATATTGCTGCGAACACTGAAAAACGGTTCAAAAGTCTGGAAATTCTGGAAATAATGAGCTGAGATACCTTGAAAAAGAAATCAGATACAGTTATAATAACGTTAATTGTAGCTGTTTATTACGTTAATCAAATAGCGGAATGGATTGTGAACCAAATTGCCTGACGGATATGAACAGTTACACGCATTTTATAAAAAGAACGAGGAGAATAGTCATGGAAAAAACAATGGACAAAATCATTGCGCTGGCAAAGGCAAGAGGATTTGTTTACCCGGGTTCCGAAATCTATGGTGGTCTTGCAAACACATGGGATTACGGTAATCTTGGTGTAGAATTAAAGAATAACGTAAAACGTGCATGGTGGCAGAAATTTATTCAGGAATCCCCATACAATGTAGGTGTTGACTGTGCAATTCTGATGAACCCGCAGACATGGGTTGCATCCGGACATTTGGGAAGCTTCTCTGACCCGCTGATGGACTGTAAGGAATGTCATGAACGTTTCCGCGCAGATAAGATCATCGAAGACTTCAGCCAGGAGAATGGCATTGAACTTGAGAGCTCTGTAGACGGATGGTCTCAGGAAGAGATGATGAACTTCATCAAAGATCACAATGTACCATGCCCTACATGTGGCAAACATAACTTTACAGATATCCGTCAGTTCAACCTGATGTTCAAGACATTCCAGGGTGTTACAGAGGATGCCAAGAATACAGTATACTTAAGACCTGAAACAGCACAGGGTATTTTCGTAAACTTCAAGAATGTTCAGAGAACATCACGTAAGAAAATCCCGTTTGGTATCGGTCAGATCGGTAAATCTTTCCGTAACGAGATCACACCGGGTAACTTCACATTCCGTACACGTGAGTTCGAGCAGATGGAGCTTGAATTCTTCTGTGAGCCGGATACAGACCTTGAGTGGTTTGCATACTGGAAGAATTTCTGCCTGAACTGGTTATATTCTCTTGGATTAAAAGATGAAGAAGTTCGTTACCGTGATCATGACGCAGAAGAATTAAGCTTCTACAGCAAGGCTACCACAGACGTAGAGTTCCTGTTCCCGTTTGGATGGGGCGAGCTGTGGGGAATCGCTGACAGAACAGATTATGACCTGACTCAGCATCAGAATGTATCCGGACAGGATCTGACATATTTTGATGATGAGAAGAAGCAGAAATATATCCCATATGTAATCGAGCCGTCACTGGGTGCTGACCGTGTGGTACTTGCATTCCTGTGCAGCGCATATGATGAGGAAGTTCTGGATGCAGAGAAGAATGATGTTCGTACTGTCCTTCATTTCCATCCGGCACTTGCACCTGTTAAGATTGGTGTGCTTCCTCTTTCCAAGAAGCTTAATGAGGGTGCAGAGAAGATCTATCAGCAGTTAAGCAAGAAATATAACTGTGAATATGATGATCGTGGAAACATTGGTAAACGTTACAGAAGACAGGATGAGATCGGTACTCCGTTCTGTGTAACTTATGACTTTGAGTCCGAAAACGACGGAGCAGTTACAATTCGCGACCGTGATACTATGGAGCAGGTTCGTGTGAAGATTGATGAACTGGATGCATATTTTGCGGATAAATTTACATTTTAACTGAAAAAACAGCAAAGGAGCTGTATCGGATGGGAATCCGGGTACTCCTTTGCTGTTTTTTATTACAAAATACAGATTATAAAAATTCGTTACTGTTCACTCCGTTCTCAGCAACACGCTTCGCGATGCAGGAAATATGAACCTCCTTGTGCAATGCCCAAGG
>ENA-ORTH01001481-ORTH01001481.1-human-gut-metagenome-genome-assembly--contig:-NODE-1481-length-23315-cov-3.943465_pt1 | contig 23315 bp, 18 predicted proteins | sample MGYA00241914_ERZ509192 | MGnify/ENA primary metagenome ERZ509192 (study PRJEB26280, sample SAMEA2338826) | human gut metagenome | biome: human gut; feature: human-associated habitat; material: faeces... | reverse complement strand
GGGCATCAACTTCGACCGCACGTGGCTCTCGACCATGAGCGACATCGCCTTCGATCCGGACATCTGCCGCAATATCGCCGTGGACATCCGCTACGTGCTCTTCGTGATCGACCGCGTGGGCGGCGCCGGCTACCTTCTCGACGAAATGAAAATCCGGAGGTAAAAAGGCGCGGAAGCGGAGGTCGTAAGCGAAAAATCGTTATCTTGCTCCCGGAACACCCGAAAACAGACCCCATGAAACAGATCCCATCCGCCGTACGGACCGCGATCCTGTTGCTGCCGCTGCTCCTGTCGGCGGCCTGCGGCAAAGAGGGCGCGGGCGACGACCCGGTGCCCGGCAGGACCGGCATAGCGAACGCCTCCTGGGAGGAGGTCGAACAAATCGCCGCGTCGGGAGCGCAGAAAGCGTACACCTTCACCTCCCCCGCCCTCTGGTCCGCCGAAAGCAGCGCTCCCGGGTGGTGCGAGGTGCTCACCGAATCGGGCCCCAAAGGAAACGCGACGCTCCGGATCGCCGTGGCGCCCAACACCGGCAGCACGGCCCGCTCGGCGACCGTGCGGATCACGGCCGGAAACTTCTTCCCGGCGAGTTTCAAGGTGATTCAGGGATCCCCGACCGACGGCCCTGCCGTCAATGCCCGGGCGGATGCGGCGCTCGCGCGCTACTACCTCTGGAACGAAGCCTACCGGAAGGCGGAACGCGACCTGTCGATCCCCTACGCCGGTCCATACGACAACTTCGTCCACCATACGCTGATGGGGATGAGCGCGAACACGCTCGACAGGAAGTACGACGAACGGAGCGGAGGCTACCGTCTCTATTCCTACCTGCTCCGCACCCCGGCCTCGGGTGCGAAGGCCCCTGCCGCACGGAGCGGCGTGAACCACGGCATCACGAAACCCGCGCCGACACCGGGCTACGGCATCGGCAGCTACACGCTCGTCTCGTTCACCGACCATGACGGCCGCCCGACGGGCGGTATCGGGCTGTGCCCGACGAGCATTCTGCCCGGGTCGCCGCTCGAGAGGGCGGGATTCCGGCGCGGCGACATCATCGCCGAAGTGGACGGAAAGACACCCACGGAAAGCACCTACGCCGCGATCTTCACAAGCCTGCTCTCCCCGGCGGACGGCGCGGAGGTCGAGCTTACGCGCAACGAAGCCGATGCACGCCCCGTACGGGTCGCCGCCGAGCGGCTGGACCCGACGCCGATCATCCGCGCCGAGGTGCTCGACGGAACGCAGGTGGGGTATATCGTTTACGAGAGCTTCGACGCGGCCTATGACGACGATCTGCTGGACGCCGTAAAGCGGCTCAGGGAAGAGGGGATCACCGACCTCGTGCTCGACCTGCGCAACAACGGCGGCGGACATGTGATTTCGTCGAACATGCTCTCTTCCTGCATCGGCGGCGCGGCGTGCCGGGACAAAGTCTTCCAGTTCTACCGCTACAACGAGGAGTGCATGGCCTCCTGGGAGCAGACCGCCGAGCTTTTCGGACAGAAATACGACCCGGCAGCGGAACGTTTCTACGAGAAATTCTACGACGGCGACTATTACGGCGTCGATCTGACGGACCGCACGCTCGGACTCGGCCGCCTGTTCGTCCTCGCCACCGGCAGTACGGCCTCGGCGAGCGAGGCGCTCGTGAACGGCCTGCGGGGCATCGGATTCGAGGTCACGCTCATCGGCGAACGCACCAACGGCAAGAACGTCGGCATGAATGTCTTCGAATGGCGGGACCTGGAGGGATACGACTACGAATTCGCCCCCATCACGTTTCAGGGATACAATGCCGAAATGCGGACGGTGGACCCCGCAGGCATCGAACCCGACTTCGCGGTAAGCGAAACGGAGAGCGGCTGGTTCGAGGATTTCGGTCCCGGGGAACCGCTCCTGCGCAAGGCGCTCGAACTGATCGGGGCGGCCGTTCCCGCACCCGCCCCGACACGCTCCGCCGCAGTCGTCGGAGCCGTGCCGAGAGGCCCCGTCCGCAACGCCTCCGTCCATCCGTCGGGCATGATCGGCCCCCGCGGCATCGTCCCGGAGGAGACCGGGACGGAAAACGGGGAGAAGGCCGGGTGCGACAAAAAACAGCATTAACGGCCCAAAAATTTGGCGAATAAAAATTTATGCCCTATATTTGCACACCGAATCCCGGAAACGGGAGGTCAGCCCAGGTGGTGAAATTGGTAGACACGCTACTTTGAGGGGGTAGTGAACAATTGCGTTCGTGCAAGTTCGAGTCTTGTCCTGGGCACTTAAAGGCGCTGAATATCAGCGCCTTTTCTTTTATGTATGATGAAATCCCGGGAATCCGGTCAGTCGTCAGTCCCGGCAGGCAGTCTGAAGCAGCCGCTCCCGGCGAGAATCGGAGCGCCCCACACGCCCACACGTCCACACGCAAATAGCGCATCGCAGCCGCGATCTTGCTATGCCCCAATGCCTTCGAGATCGCTGCCAAAGGCACATCTTTCGCCTTGAGAAGATTCGCGGCGAAGGATCGACGGGCCGTATGCGCCGAGACCGGTTCGCACGCCGCGATGCGCGCCGGATCACCCGGTCCGTGCAGCGTTCCGGCCACTGCTCCGGTATCCGGCCGTTCGCAGACGGCAGACGAAGCAGTCCTTCGTCTGTCAGGAAGACCGGAGCGCCGCCTCTGGTCGCAGCAGGCAAATAAAGCGTCCGAACAGAACGGGATATGCCGTTCCGTACCGCATTCTCCCGCTTTCATCCGTTTTCGGAGAAATTGAAAAACAAATCGCTACTTATCCGTCGCTTTTCCGGAATCGGGGAAAAAGAGGCTTGGGAATCCTTCCGTATCCCGCTTTATCATACCGTTCACCTAAAATTAAAGTTTTTGAAATAGAAAAAGCCATCCGTATGTGAGCGAGTTTTTGTATATTTGAAAATGGATTCGGAAAACTGCGGTCGTCCGGACCGCCCGGATTTGAAAAAATGGAGAACCTGAACGCTCATTCGGCCGATTTCCGGCAATTCTTTCTGGCGCATTACGAAACGTTGTGCGTCCGGGCTTTCCGGCTGGTCCACGACCGCAAACTCTCCGAGGATATCGTGCAGGACGTCTTCCTGATGCTGTGGGAACGGCGGGAGGAGATCGACTTCTCGCGTCCGGTGCTGCCCTACCTGATGACGGCCGTACGGAACCGGAGCATCGATTGCCTCCGCAGCCGCAAGTCGCACGGCGAAGGCTCCTGCGGACTCGATACGCTCGACGGATATGTCCGCCGCCTGGTCGCCGACCGCTGCGAAGGGGAGTTCGACCTTTCGTGGCTTCGGCACGAGATCGACGACGGCGTATCGCAGCTCTCCGAGCAGTGCCGGCGCGTCTTTTTGCTGAGCCGGAAGGCCGGACTGAAGAACCGCGAGATCGCCGAGCAGCTCAACATCAGCGTCAAGGCCGTGGAGAAACACATCGGCATGGCCCTGTCGAAGCTGCGTCTCAGGCTGAGCCGCAGCGGCTTCTTCAGCCTGTTCCTCTGACCGCGCATTCTTTTTCCGGAAGATCCGCCCCGATTCCCGCCGCGCCGCATGCGGCAAGGGCCCGACCGCATGGCCGGGCCCTTGCCCTTTTTCCGGCGGAACGGACAATCCGCCCCTATTTCAGCGGGAACTCGTGCGAGTGGGTCACCGTCCCTTCCGGCCCGTAGATGCGGACCGTGATCCTGCCGTCGCCGACGTCGCACCTGAGCAGGCTCGCGTTGTCATTCACCAGCACCGGAAAACGAACTTCGTCGTTGGCCGGGCGGAACGAGTAACGGTGCGTATGTCCCGACAACATCACGTCGATGTCCGCATCGTTCAGGATCGGCAGGAACAGCTCCTCGAGGTGAATGTTGCCGTGCCAGGTTCCGTTCCCGAGCGGGATGTGCAGCAGCACGATGCGGGCCGAGGCATTGCGGAACTCCTCCGAGGCGACCGTTTCGCGCAGCCAGGCAGCCTCCTCCTCGCGGTATGCGTCGTAAGCCCCCAGCCCGCCGTATTCGATATCCGAATCAGGTTTGTCCTCACCGCAGTCGAGCATGAGCACCGCCACCGATCCGGCCATGTAGAGTTTGTAGTAGCAGCCCCCGACCTTGGGGAAATACTCCTGGAGGAAGTCGGCATAGACTCCGCGCGTTTCGTGGTTGCCGCGGTTGTAGAGGATCGGCGTCTCGGAGGCGAAGGCCCCGACCGAGGCGTCGATGAAATCGCGGTAGAGCTGTCCGGGGCTTTCGGTGCTGTTCGACATGTCGCCGTTGAAGGCCACGAAGTCGATCTGTGCGAAGTCGATCGGACGGCAGAGCCCGGCCATGCAGTCGGCCCGCCCGTGGATGTCGTTCAGAACGACGAACGAAAGGTCGCACCCCGACGCGGGGAGGGTCCTGAAGGCGAACGGCTGGCGCGAATAGACGTTCGACGCCGCGATGTCGCCGTAATAGACCTTGTCGTTGTATTTCCACTCGCGCACCTCCTGCGAGAAGATGCGGTAGCGGTATTTCGTACCGGGACGCAGCCCTTTCAGGCGGATGCTGTGCAGCGTTTTGTGGGCCTGTTTGCGTCCGGCGACGGTCTCGTAGCGGCGTTCGTGTTCCGCGGCGTAGAAGCTGCGCCCGTCGTCCTCGGCCACCTCGACCCACGAAAGGGCGGGTTTGCTGGTGGTCCAGACCACCGTGACGCCGTCCGATGTCAGGTCGCAGAGCCAGGGGCCGTGCGTGATCTTGAAATCCTGCGCCAGGAGGGTCGTACACGCGGCCAGCGCCAGGATCGTCGATAGGATTTTTTTCATGTTTATCCGTTTTTTGTAAGATTCTCGTCTCCGGGACCGCCGTTTCGGGACGTCCCCGCAGCGAAGACGGTAAAAATCCGAACCGGCCGTTTGCCCGGCGGGCGGTCCGGACGATGCGTGCGGGAGCCGATCTCCGGCCCGGGGTCACTCCTCCTCTCCGCCGTCTTCTCCGGAGATGTCCTCGTCGGTCCGGAAACGGATGTCGGCGATCACGGGACGGTGGTCCGAAGCATCGACGCCGTCTATCTGCTGGTCGCCCCGCGATACGACCTGGCAGTTCTGCACGCCGAAATGCTCGATCGGGGCGTACATGATGTAGTCGATCTTTCGGTCGGGGTCGTCCGAGGGGAAGGTGTACTGGTCGATCGGCCCCGTGTTCGTCAGGAACGAGGTCATCGTGGCGATGACGTTCGAACTCGGGATGGCGTTCAGGTCGCCGCAAAGGATCAGGTCGCCCTCCAGCTCCGTGTCGCGGATGCGGCGGATCTCGGCGGCCTGCACCAGCCGGCTGGCGTCGCCCGAGAGGTGGTCGAGATGCGTCGATGCGACGTAGAGGTCCTTGCCGTCGATCTGAACGCGGATCACGCACAGCGCGCGGTCTTCGCCGGGCTGTTCGGCGGCGCACGGCAAGCGGTAGCTGCGCGTTTCGAGGATCGGGTACTTCGACAGCACGGCGTCGCCGTACTCGCCCCCGTCGCGGTCGATGGCCTTCGAGAAGTGCCACTCCATGCCGAGCTTTTCGGCCAGATCGCGGGCCTGGTGCACGTCCTTGCCCGTGCGGTCGGTGAACACATCGACTTCGTTCAGGGTCACGAAATCGGGGTCTTGGCGACGGATCACCTCGGCGAGCGCATCCAGGTCGGCCGCATTCGCAGGGCTCGTGGCGCGGGCGCCGTAAATGTTGTAGGTCATCACGCGCAGGCTCCGGCCCTTGGGCGGAATGACCGCCTTGTCGCCGTATTTGTCGTTGTAGTTTTCGTCCTCGTTGCAGGCCGCGACGACGAGCAGCAAGGCCGCGGCTGTCAGTATTCTTTTCATAGTCGGTATTTCGTTTTAACGGTTCGTGGTGCGGGTCAGAACGCTTCGATGTCGGCGATGCAGGTCTGGTACATGTCGCCCTGCGTGGCGGTGACCGTTACGCGGAAATAACGCCCCGTCGCCTTGTGGTCGAGGTAAACCTCGTTCTCGATCCGGTTTTCGACGGTGAAGGTGCCGATGCGGGTCCAGGAGGCGTTGTCGTCGCTCACGTCCACGTTGAAAATGCGCGGATTGCCGCTGGCCTTGGGCGTGTCGGACGTGAACGGATCCGCACGGCCGCGGATCGTGAATCCGTGCAGCTCCTCGCTTTTGCCCATGTCGATCGTGATCCAGTGGGGCGGACCCGGTTTCGCGTCGCGCCACTGCGTTCCCCAATAGGTGCAGGGGATGTCGTCGATCGCCGAGGAGGCTTTGCCGTTGTCGTCGTATCCGGTCTGCGCCTCGGGCTCCTCGGTCGAGAAGCCCTCCACGCTCCATCCGCTCCGGTCGATGGGGCGGAACGGATTGGTCGTGTAGGTGCCGTTGATGCGCAGGTAGGCCGTGCCGAGCGTCGGACTGACCGGCAGGCCGGGCGTCACGCGCTCGATCGTCATCGGCAGCAGGAACGTACCCACGCCGTCGAATGCGGCGCTGTTGAGCCGGATCATCACGGGCGAAGAGACGTATTTCCCCATAGGGATCACCGCCCGGGTATCGTCGATCGTGTAGCAGGCTTCGGGCATGGCCGCATAAGAGGTCTGCTTCTCCTCGTTATAGGCATCGACCAGTTCGGCGGCCGTGCGGAATTCGACCGTGACATCGCTTTCCGGATCGCGGATGCAACTCAGGTTGGCGTAAACGGCGAACACGGTGTCGCGTTCGAGCGGGAAGGTCAGCGTGCTTTTCGAGTCGTCCTCCACGGCATTGACCGTGTAGATGAGCGTATAGGCATCGGGGTCATCGACGTTCAGGTCGCCATCGACCGGATTTTCGCAGGCGGTGACGAGCCAACAGCCTGCCAGGAGCGCCAGATATTTCGTGTGGTTCATGTTCGGATGTTTTTTGAGGATTTACCAGCCGGGGTTCTGCACGATCTGCGGGTCGCGGTTGATTTCGGACTGCGGGATAGGAAAGAGATAGAATTCGGGCCGGAAGACACGGGTCTCGAACACGGTCTTCTCGTAGAACGCCTCGTCGGTGAAGCTGTTGCCGGCATCGACGTTCATGCCGTAGAACGGCCCGGCGTCGGTCTGTTCGGCGATCAGCCAGCGGCGCGTGTCGAAGTAGCGGAGCTGCTCGAAGCAGAGCTCGATGCGACGCTCCAGCCGGATCTGCTCGCGCATGAGTTCCTGAGAGAGGCCCGACTGCACGGGACCGAGGCCGCCGCGTTCGCGAATCAGGTTAAGGTACTTTTCGATGTCCGGATTTCCCGGATCGTACTCGTTGAGCGCCTCGACGTAATTGAGCAGCATCTCGGCATAGCGCATCATCAGGAACGGCCGTTTGATGTAGTTGCTGTTCAGCGGATTGCTCGAAGGGGATACGTTCTTGATGGCGATGTATCCCGAGCGGGGGTAGTCCCACGTGCCCTTTTTGCCCGAACCGCCCGTATAGTAGAGCTGGATGCGGGTCTTCTGATCGCCGATCCAGTAGGCGCCGTTGAAGCAGATGTTCACGTAGAATCGCGGTTCGCGGTTGACGAACATGTTGCGCGTGCCGGCCGGAGCGAAGACCCAGCCCGATTTGGCGTCCTTATACTCCTGGGTCGAGAATCCCTTTTCCTGTTCGGCGGTGACGGCCGTACCGTCGTTCATGCGGAACGCATCGACGAGCTGCTGCGTCGCACCCATGCTCTCGTAGCCGCTGAACTGGCGGGGCGACGCCGAACGCTCCCAGCTCGACAGGTTGTTGTTGATGCGGACCATCATCACCTCGCTGTTCCAGTTCTCCAGAAAGACGTTGCGGCACGACATGTAAGGGTCGAGTGTCCCGTCGGAATGATACTCCTTATAGAGGTCGAAGATGCCCAGGTCGATGATCGCCTTGGCCGCATCCGCCGCCCGTTTCCATTTTTCGGGGTCCTTCGCAGTCGCGAAGAGGTGTTTGCCGTCCTTGTTCACGACGCCGGCGTAAGCGGGGTTGCCGTTGAACTGCGGGCTGGCCGCCAGCAGCAGCACGCGGCTCTTCAGTCCCATGCACATGGCCAGCGTGGCCCTCCCGTAATCCTTGTCGGCCTGCGAGGTGAAGTGCAGCGGCAGCCGCTTGTTGTCGATGATGTCGTCCAGCTCGCCGACGATGTAGTCCACGCACTCGTCGTAGGAGCTGCGGGGCAGGTTCATCCGCACGTCGTCGCGGTCGAGATCGCCCGGAAGCACCTCGTCGCCCAGCAGCACGCAGGGCCCGTACTGCCGCAGCAGGTTGTAGTAGAACCAGGCGCGCAGGAAGCGGGCCTCGTTCTTGTACTGCTCCACGACGAGGGGGCCGCGCGTGGGATCGTCCAGCATCTCCTGGTTGTCGCCGATGTGCTGGATGAAGTAGGTCGCCGAACGGATGCCCCGGTAGAAGTGGGTCCAGAACTCGTAGTAGTCCGACGAGGCGCTCCAGTTGCCGAGATTTATCTGATAGGAGTTGTAGTCCTCGCGGTCGTAGGTGACGTCCAGATCGTCCGAGCAGGGATCCCACGGAATAGGGCTCGTGCGATGGGCTTCGTTCAGAATGTAGCTGTAAACGGTGGCGAGGTATTTCTCCGAATAGGAAGTGCGCTGGAAGACCTGTTCGATGGTGATGCGGTCGTCGGGCACCTGATCGAAGAAGTCGTCGTTGCAGGCGGTCAGTCCGATGCCGCAGGCTGCCAGCGAAAGCAAGGTTATTTGGAGTTTCATATACATGACGGGATTATTAGAAGTTAAAGTTTATGCCCAGGCTGACCGATGCGATATTGGGGTATTTCGCGCCGCGTCCGTCGCCGAGTTCTACGTCCCAGATCTTGAATGAGCTGAACGTGAGCAGATTCACGCCCTGGATGAAGATGCGGGCATTGCTCAGATGGATTCGTTTCATCCAGCGGTCGGGCAGCCGGTAGGAGAGTTCGATGTTTTTCAGACGCAGGTAGTCGGTATCCTTGAGCCACCAGGTGCTTTCTTCGTAGTTCATGTTGATGTTTCCGATCGAGAGACGGGGATAGAAGACGTCCTGGCGGGGGTTCTCCTCGGTCCAGCGGTCGGTGACGTTGCTCAGCAGGTTGCCGCGGCTCGACCCCTGCGAGAAAGGCAGCACGCCTTCGCCGCTGAGCATGGCGTCCACGTGCGCGGCGCCCTGGAACATGGCCGTGAGCGAGAGGTTCTTCCAGCCCACCGAAAAGCCGAAACCGTACATGATCTCGGGCACGCTGCCCCAGCCGATAGGCACTTTGTCATACTCGTCGATCTTGCCGTCGCCGTTTACGTCCTTGTACTTGATGTCGCCGGGACGGGTGTCGCCGGTCTGCACGGGCGACGCCGCGATCTCCTCGTAGCTGTCGAACAGCCCGAGAGCCACCAGACCGAAGCGTTGCCCGACCTTGTTGCCGATGGTATTCTGCCACGGGTAGGCGACCGTGCTGTCGTCCTCGAGCACCTTGTTGCGGTTGAACGAGTAGTTACCCATCAGACTCAGCGACCAGTCGCCCCACGAATTGGCGTAGTTTACCGAGAGCTCGAAACCCTTGTTCTCGACCTTTCCGATGTTGCCGTAGGGATTGTTGATCATTCCGACATAGGAAGGAATGCTCGAACGGCGGAGATAGATGCCCTTGCGCGACTCCTTGAAGTAGTCGAACTGGAGGTTGAGCTTGTTGTTCAGCAGGCGCATGTCCACGCCGATGTCGGTCTTGTCGGCCACCTCCCACGTCACGTCCACGGCATATTCGTCGATGGCCGTCGTTCCGTAGTTCTGGTCCATGTTCTTGCCGAAGGTGTAGCTCGTCGAGCCGCTGTCGGTTACGGTGGCCAGGTAAGCGAACCGGCGGCCGCTGATCTGGCTGTTGCCGACCTGCCCCCATGTGCCGCGTACCTTCAGGTACTGGATGACGTTCGTGAGCGGCTCGAAGAATGCCTCGTTGGAGATCACCCAGCCCAGACCCACCGACGGGAAGAAACCGTAGCGGTTCCTGGGAGCGAAGTTCTCCGAGCCGTTGTATCCGAAGTTGAATTCGGCGAAATAGCGGTCGTCGAATCCGTAGGTGAAGCGTCCGGCCAGGCCGCGGAAGCGGTAGGGCAAGGCCTCCTCGACGTTGGTCGCCTTCGTGTTGATCTCGTCGCTCTGGTTGAAGAGCAGCATACCCGACACGTCGTGTCGCCCGAAGGTGTTCTTGTAATTGAGTGCCGCTTCGAGGTAGATCGTGCGGTCGCCCTTGGCGCTGAGGCTGTAAGCGAGGTTCTCGGTGCCTTGCCGGGTCTGTTCGTAGATCAGGTTGCCGTTGGCGTCGCGCCCCGTGGCGTGGTAGGTGTTGGGCGACTTGGTGAATCGGTTGGAGGTGTAGTTATAGGTGTCGAACGAGAACATACCGGTGACCGACAGCCCCTTGCAGAGTTGCTGCGTGACGCGGAGGTTCGAATATACCTGGCTGCGCCACTGGTTGGCGTAGCCCGTGGCACCGAGCTCGGCCACGGGGTTGAGCTCTCCGCCCGAGAAGGCTCCGAGCTTGCCGTCGGGATAGAGCGGGGCGATGTAGGTAGGCTGGGTGAAGTAGGCCGATTCGAAGATCGTGGCCTGCGCCGAGGCGGGATAGTTGGCGTTGGCCAGGTAGCCCTGGATGCCGAGTTTGATCTCGGTGGTGCGAAACGGATTGAGCGTCAGGTTGGCCGTGACGTTGTAACGCCGGTAGTAGGTGTTCGAATTGTAATCGGCGAGTTTCGTGTCCTTGTACATGCCGTCCTCGTCGTAATAGGCCAGTCCGATGTAGTATACGGCCTTGTCCGATCCGCCCGACACATTGACGTTCGCCGAGCGGTTGTGGCTGTAGTCGCGCAGGATCTCGTCCATCCAGTCCACGTTGGGGTAAAGGTAGGGATCGGCATGCGTGCGGGTCTTCTCGATCACCTCGCGGCTGTACAGCGCCCCGCCGCCGCGGGTCATCGAGGCTTCGTTCGACATCTCCATGTAGGTGGCGCCATCGACGAAATCGGTGATTTTCGTCGGCGTCGTGATACCCTCGGTGTAGCGCACGGTGAACTTCGGCCGTCCTTTCGATCCGCTCTTGGTGTTGATGATGATGACGCCGTTCGCACCGCGCACGCCGTATACGGCCGTCGCCGAGGCATCCTTGAGGATCGAGAAGCTCTCGATATCCTCCGGATCGACGTTGGAGAACGAGCGGGGCACGCCGTCCACGAGCGTCAGCGGTGCGCTCATGCTGGCCGTCAGGGTCGAGATGCCGCGGATGTAGATGTCCGCATCGTCGAAGCCCGGCTCGCTGGTCCGCTGCACGGAGACCAGACCGGCGACACGGCCGGCGAGCCCCTGCGAAAGATTCGCCACGGGCACCTTGAGCTCCTCGACCTCTATGCTCTGTTGCGAGCCGATGACGCTGATCTTCTTCTGCACGCCGTATCCGACCACCTCCACGGCATCGAGTATGGCGTCGTTCTGCTCAAGCACGACGTCGAGCTGGCCGCGTCCGGCAACGGCCACATCCTGTGTCTTGTAACCCACGTAGCTGAACTCCAGCACGTCGTCGGGCGACACGTCGATCAGGTAGTTTCCGTTGATGTCGGTGGCCGTACCGATATTGGGCCGCTCCTTCACGAAGACCGTCACGCCGATCAGAGGATCGCCGTTGCGGTCCCTGACCGACCCCATGACGCGCAGCGAAGCCCGCTTTTCGGCTTTGTCCGCCGCTGCGGCCCTGCCGATGACGATCTGCCGTCCGGAGAGTTTCCAAGTGTTTTCCGTTCCTGCGAAGAGCACCTCGAGCACATCTTCGACGGTTTGGTCCGAGACGCTGATCGACACCCGGCGAGAGGCGTCGAAAACATTGTCGTAATAGACGAAAATACAGTCGCTTTGGTCTTCGATGCGGACGAATACCTCCTTGAGGGGGACATTCTGCAGATCGAGCGAGATGCGGGCATCCGGGGCGGACGTCTGTGCGACGAGAGAGCCGAACGCCCCGATTGCGGCCAGCAAAAACAGGACTTTTATCCGTAGCAGACGGGATAATCGCTTATTATCGGGCACAGGGTCCCCGATATTGCCATTTTTGTTGTACATTTGCAATGAATTGAAGTTTAGAACAAGGTAACTTTTAGATTTCATTTCGTGCCGGACAGCGTTGGGGGACACTGCCCGGCTTTTTTCAGTTCGGGTTGCGGTTTTCCATAGGCATTCGGTTTGGGTTGTCGTCGTGTTCTTTTCGGAGGGTTTGTACCGAGGAGAGCCGGAATCCATTCTCGGAGACCCGGAAACGGATCGGGGCCGTGAGCGAGAGGATACGCAGCACCTCGCCGGGATCGTCGTTGAGTTCGAGTTTTCCCGAAATGGTCATGACACCGACTTCGGGGGAACAGTCGAACGTCCGGTTGTAATACCGCGCGAGCCGTGCGAGCACGTCGGAGAGCGGCGTGTTGTCGAAGCGGTAGTATCCGTGGATCCAACTGATGTAATCTTCGGCACGCACCTCGCGGATGCGGAACGTGCCGGCCGTGTCGAACGAAGCGCGCTGGTCGGGCACGATCCGGATGCCGCGCTCGGGGGCGCCGGCCGGCGCAACGCTTACCGATCCCGAGCGGAGCACCACCTCCTGAGTCCGGTCGCGCCCGTAGGAGGAGAGGTAGAACCGGGTTCCCAGCACGCGGACGTCCATTTTCCCGGTGTGCACGGTGAAGGGACGTGCGGCATCGTGGGCCACCTCGATATAGATTTCGCCTTCGGCGTAGATCTCGCGGCTGTCGTCGCCGAATGCCGAGGGGTAGATCAGCCACGATCCGGCATTCACCCACACGCGGGTGCCGTCGGCCAGCGTCAGAGTCGTCTGCTTGCCGTAGGGGACGAGCAGTTGGTTGAATGCGGCCACCTCCTTTTTCTCGATCGGCTCCCGGGCGTCTTCGTTGATATGGATCTCGGCGGCATCGTAACGGATCGAAGATCTCTTCTCCTCGATCCGCACCGTCTTCCGCTCCGAGAGGACGAGCCGCGCCTCCTTTCCGGTATAGACGGGGGCCTCCGCCGTTTGGACGAACTCCCGGATGTCAGGGATTTGCCGCTCCGCCTTGCCGCGGAGGAAGAATCCGGTGACCAGCAGCGCGGTGCAGACGGCCGCGCAAGCGGTTCCGACGAGACGCCGCCGGACCGCGCGGCGGCGCCGGACGGCCGGCGCAGCGGGACGCCCCTCCGGTCCTGCGATCCGTTCCGTGAGGCGGCGGTAGGCCGCTTCTGCATCGAAGCGGGTGTCGGACAAGTGCCTCCCGCCCCATGCGTCGTAGGCCTCGAGGTAGCTGTGGCGGTGCTCCTCCGAAGAGCGGAGCCAGTCGAGGAGTTCGGCCTGCTCGGCATCGGAAAGGCTCTCGCCGTCGAGGTGGCGGGCGATCAGTCGGTCGATATGTCGGTTTTGCGCGTCCATCTACCCTATTCACGGATCAGGGGGCCGAATCCCTACCTTTCCGGCCGAAAAAAGATTGCGCTCCGTCCGAAACGGAACGGGGAGCCGCAGCCTTTGCCGCAGCTCCCCGCCGTGTCCGTTCCGGACGGCCCCCGTTACCGGTAGATCCGGGCGGCGAATCCGCCTCCGGGGGCCATCCGCACCGTCAGTTTCTTGTCCGCGGGCAGAGGCTCCGTCCGCATCACGTAGTCGCAGGCGGCGCGGTGGGCGTTCCTGCCGTCGCTGAAACTCTCGACCTTCCAGCCGTCGCCCTCGAGGAACGAGAGGTCGAGCACCGCTTCACGGGCGTCCCAGTTCGTCAGCGCCCCGACGTACCACATGTCGCCCGACTGCCGGGCGACGGCGATCCGTTCGCCGAGCTTGCCGTCGAGTGCGACCGTGCGGTCCCAGACGGTCGGTACGGCGGCGATGAAGCCGAAGCATTCGGGCTCCTCGAGGTAGTTCGACGGCGAGTCGCAGAGCATGTTGAGCGGCGATTCGAAGACGATGTATTCGGCCAGTTGGCGGCAGCGGGTGCCCTGGCTCATCGGCTCCGTATTGACCGGGCGGTAGTTCCGCCGCGCAGCATTGCGCATGGCGCCCTGCGTGTAGTCCATCGCTCCGGCGACCATACGGATGAAGGGCATGGTGACATCGTAAGTCACCTGATCGACCGTCTCGGGCGACCACTTCATCTGTTCGAGACCGAAGACACCCTCGTAATTGACCACATTGGGCCACGTGCGGCTCAGACCCGTCGGCTTGAAGATGCCGTGGAAGTCGAGCAGCATGCGGTGCTCGGCGCAGACGCGTGCGGCGCGGTGGAGAAAATCGACGATCTTCTGGTCGTCGCGGTCCATGAAATCGACCTTGAAGCCCTTGACGCCCATTCGGGCGAAGTGGCTCACGACCTGTTCCAAGTCGCGTTCGAAAGCATGGTAACCGGCCCAAAGGATGATTCCGACGTTCCGTTCACGGGCGTATGCCACCAACCCGCGGAGGTCGATTTCGGGCACCACCTGCATCAGGTCGGCCTTCCCGTTCACGGCCCACCCTTCGTCGAGGATCACGTATTCGACGCCGTTCCGCGAAGCGAAGTCGATATAGTACTTGTAGGTCTCGTTGTTGATGCCGGCCTCGAAGTCCACGCCGTAGAGATTCCAGTCGTTCCACCAGTCCCACGCCACCTTTCCGGGCCTGATCCACGATGTGTCTTCGATCCTGGATTCGGGCGCCAGACGGTAGATCATGTCGTTGTCGAGCAGCTCGCGGTCCTCCCTGGCGACGACGACCGTGCGCCACGGAAACGCCCGCTTGCCGACGGTCGAGGCGATGTACCCCTCACGCTCGCGCACGAGCATCTGCAATCGGTTGTGCCCTCCCTGCTCCTCGCGCTTGGGATAGGGGGCGAAAACGCCGCGCAGTTCGGGCGTTTCGCCGTTGCCGCGCAGGTAGAGCCCCGGATAGCCTTCGAGATCGGCCTCCGTTATGACCAGTTTGTAGCCTCCGTCGAGCTCGACGAGCGCCGGGAGGAAGATCAGCCTTCCGGGGTTGAGCTCCGTGATCCGGGCCGTGGTGTAGGTGTTCTCGAACGAGTTGAAGAACTGGCTCTCGAAATCGAAATCCCTGCCGCGTGCGACATAGGGTACGACGGCCCGGCAATCCGCTGGGAAGGAGAAGGCAACGCATTCGTCCCCGATGCGGAGCGTACCCTCCCGGTCGGTGGTGAAGCGGTAGGCCAATCCGTCGTCGTAGAGACGGAAGACAAGGCCGAAGTCGCCGCGGAACGAGAGCGTCAGTTGGTTGTAACGCTCCCCGACCCGGCTTTTCTTGTAGAAGGGCGAGGCGATCGTCCGATCGACGGAGCTCTTTTCCGCCCGGACGACACGGGCGTTCCGCCCGAGCACCTCGCCGTCTTCGAGGGTCATGGAGACGGGTGACGGAGCGAGCAGCGGCGTGTCGCCGGCATCGAGAGCTACGCGGATCTCCTCCCCGACGGTCACCGTCGTGCGGAGGTTGCCGTCCGGCGAGGACAGCGAATAGATTTTCTGTGCCGCGAGGGTCGCGGGGATGCAGGCCAGGCCGAGCATCAGCAGAAGCGGTTTGAGGTTCATAGTCGGTTTCGTCAAACAAAATTAAGCAAAATACGATATTCCCATCGGGCGGCCTTTTCAGGCTGCTGTTCATTCTATTACACGGACAACCGACGCCATACCCTACGTCGTGGCGTCGATTTTCGGTCCGGAAACCGTACATTTCCGAAAAAACGCCGGGCGGAAGGCCCTGCGTTTCCGAATTTTCATTTCTATTCGTTACAAGAGAGACCATGCTGCTTATGAATGGCCCGGCATGTCCGACGGCACAACAATACAATCGGCATAACGGTTTCAGTCCCTGCTATGTTCCGCTTGCATTATGCGAGCAGGGCGACAAGGGCGCAGGACTGCATCCGTGTTCGGGTTTCCTAAGACCTACTTCAGGGGCCGACACCGGGCCCCTTCATTTTCCAGGGTGTCATGCTTTAACCCGAAACCGTCACGCATCGCCAACGGAACAGCAAACGGATATTGCTTGTCAGGAATATTCGATCCGGAAGATGATGCTGAAGAGCTTGATCCATGTCGCAACCAACCAATACCGACACGAGGAAGGACACACAAATCACGGATTGTCAACGAAACATATGAGATCACAATTTTTACGGTAGATTATATATTTAAAGAATGTCGACAAAGAAAACTCCCCGGAGTCAATGACACCGGGGAGAAGAGGTATGTTGCACGGTTTTATGTATCACAAACGGCGATTTCAGGGCATTTCTTGCTACGCAACAGGCATCCGCGATACATGGCAGAAAAGAAGAACAAACAACAATTCATTAACTGTCAAACACTTACAAATGATAAAAACATAACCTGGACCTATTCTTTATCCGCGTTATGTATCAATATATTTCAGTTGTTTTTCTTTTCATAGGCCACTATTTCGCAGTAATTGCTCTATATTTCAATGCTTTTTATTCGACAACATAAAAATATGAAATTTATTTCATGATATCAAATCTGACAAACTGTCATTTTTATGACAACGTTTCCCCGCAGCATCCTGCTCTATAATCATACTGTTCATTTCTCTAAAATAGCATAACAATCAAGGGAAGTTGTGTTTAGCCAATCATCCAGTTTTTGTCCATAACGTCGTCAGTCAGCGCTCGACACGCATGGGATTGTTCCGGAAATCCTCATACGACAACCGGATGCCCTCTTCCAACTCCGTTTTATAGGTCCAGCCTAATGCTGTGGCTTTCGAAATATCGAGCAGTTTGCGCGGCGTACCGTTAGGTTTCGTCGTATCCCACTCGATCGTTCCCTCATAGCCTACGACATTCGCCACAAGTTCGGTCAATTCTTTGATGGTAACCTCCTTGCCCGTTCCGGCGTTCACCGTTTCGTTCCCTGAATAACTGTTCATCAGAAAGACGCACAGATTCGCAAGATCGTCCACATAGAGAAATTCGCGCAACGGAGTTCCGTCGCCCCAACAGGTAACGCTTCTTGCACCAGACTTCTTTGCCTCATGAAAGCGGCGAATCAGGGCCGGCAGTACATGACTGTGTGTCGGGTGATAGTTGTCGTTTGGTCCGTAGAGATTTGTCGGCATCACCGAGATATAATCCGTACCATACTGACGATTCAGGTATTCGCAGTACTTCAGTCCCGAAATTTTCGCAAGCGCATAAGCCTCGTTCGTTAGCTCCAGTGCCGAAGTTAGCAGACAACTCTCCGGTATCGGCTGCGGTGCCAGACGCGGGTAGATGCATGATGATCCCCAATTGCCTCTCTTAGCTTTTAAACATTCACGCATGTAAAAAAATCTCCGTAAATCCTTTTGCTAAAAAGATTCCAATTTTAGACCGGAGATTTAAATATGTTCTACGAAAAATTCTCAGCCAACTTTTATGACGAACTCATCTACCACGGACATTTACCAATCCATCCACAGTTTACTGTCATATCGCCAACTGTCATTCAACGCCTCCGACAAGACTTTGTTGGAAAATACCATCAAAATGGAGTCCGTCTCCTCTGCTCTTATCCCATTGGCATATCCTTCAGGAATATACAATATCTTGCTCTCGTCAGCCGACAAGTGAAAGACTTCCGGCTGCAAGTCCAATGACGGATGCTCCCAATTGTCAATCTTCACGAAAGCCGTTGTGAACGAGCCTTTCACTGCATAAAACCATTTCTTTTCGTACTGGTGTGCATGCCAAGCTCTGATAATTGATGTGTCTTTCTGGTGGATGATATAAAAGCGTTCCACTTCTCTCATATCCCAACTATTTACATGGGAAATCTGGCCTCTGTAATCAACAGATATTCCACCTTCTATTATCCTGATCCTATTCATAATCAACTTCCCCAAAATAAAGTATTAATATCGTTAATGATTTTATTCCTGCTAAAAACAGTATTCAGCAATTGGGAGGAATTATCAAAAAATCTTTCCATTCGATCCTTCGGGAAGTCCAAAAATGCCTCAAATCCCCTTGCAATGTCTTTAATGTCCGAAGGATGTGCCGATATACCCAATTGGTATTCTTCCACTAACCTTTTCACCTCCCCTTTGAATATGGCAAATATGGGTTTATGGGTAGTCAGGTAAGCTTGAAATTTGGAAGGGATCATTATCTCATAGAGTGGCGTATCTTTCAGTGATATTATTAACACATCACTGGCTTCATAATAATCGGACATTTCCGAAAGCGGCTTCCTCCCCATAAAATTCACATTACAAATTCCCTCTTTAGTAACTATATCCTTCAGTTCTGCCAAATAGGAGCCATCACCTATTATGTTCAGAAAAACGTCCGAATGCTTCTCCGAACATTTGGAAAAACCCTGCACAATATTCTCCAAATTCTGTACTTTTCCGATGTTTCCGGCAAAAGTGAAATTGAACCTCCCTGGCAATGACCGCGTCTTCTTGGGGGCATATTCCATTAGCGACCAATTGGGAACGAATACGACCTCTTTGTTTGGCACATAACGATGAATGCGCTCAATAAATCCTTTGCATGATACTAATATATGATCGCAGTTCCGATATGTCCATCCGACAAAACGATCCAAGCAAAAGCCTAGCCAGCGAGTTCTCTTAAAGCCATAGTCATACACGGTTTCAGGCCACAAATCCTGCGTCCAAATTGTCACTTTTGCACCAAAGAATTTTTTCATCAGGATACCTGCCGTAGCCAAAGTGAGTGGGCCTGTTTGGTAAATAAATACCCTGTCGAAGCGGCGACCGATAAACAATATTATCCAAAAACTCCAGAATACAAAAGAGAAATAATTGAGAATCTTTATCAATGTACTTTTCTCATACCCTTGCCATACCGGAAAACGATGCACTTTAACTGTATTAAAATAAGTCGTCTGATATATTTTGTTCTTATATCCTTTATAGACTTTGCCAAATGGATAAGAGGGAGCACGGGTCAAGACTTCAAAATCATAATGTTCTTTTTCCCACTCCTCGGCTAAATCATTAATTAAAAAATCCTCCGGATAAAAAACTTCTCCTATTACTAATGCTTTTCTCTTGCTACTCATCAGCTATCATATATATTGTGCCATACAAATCTTTATGAATCAACATCCATTCGTATTGCTCCAATAACATAGACTCATAATCAGGAACTTTATAATCAAATTTTCCAGATTTTGCGATGGACTTATCTATTCCATTCCCGTCGAAAGGAAGAATCTCAATATCTTTGCGATTCCAAATCCTTTTAAACAGTCTCAACAGGTCGTATTTACTAATGCCTGTCCCATTACTTAATTGAACCAATCCGGTTTGATTCCGCGTGATTGCATAGTCTATTGCTTTCGCCAATTCCAATGTAGTGACACCGCTCCAGATAGCAGTCCTAAATCCATTGACAGAGCCATGCTGATTCATAAACCAATGGAACAACCCTTCGCCGTTCTTTTTCAATTCCGGTCCGATAATAGAGGTGCGTATGGTCAGGTCTTTGTCATTAATGATTTCTCCCAAAGCCTTGCTCCGTCCATACACATCATCGGCATCCCGAAAATCTTCTTCCGTATAATTCCCACGCTTGCCGGAAAATACGCAGTCCGTACTGATATGAATAAGTTTTGCATCTATTTCGTCAGCCAACTTTTTCAACAAATGCGGGAAATACGCATTTATCAGGATGGCGTTATCCGGATGCTCTTTTGAGCCTTTAACCAATACTCCTACACAATTCAATATAATTTCCGGTCGTACACGGTGAACCACATCTTTTACCATTTCCCTGTCAGACACATCCACTATGATACTGCTTTTAGTCAGCGGAGTGCGGAACACGGCATTGACAATCTCATACTTGCCTGTGCTTTGGAGATAGTAATAGACAATGTGTCCGGCCATGCCCGTGGCACCGAACAACAAAATCTTTTTCATCTTAAAAAACTTATTATCAGATTGTTTTATGCCATACTGTCCTATTTATATAATCGGTATAAGAGAGAATAATGCGGACTACTTTTTTCGACACATTGTCTGCTGAGTAGTCAGGAATGGAATGAATAACCTCTTTCCCATTTCCATATTGAGAAGTAACTACATCTATCGACTCCAGTATCCGTTCCGCATTCAACCCAGTCATAACCAATGTTCCTTCATCCATACCTTCGGGACGTTCGTGTGCCTGACGTATAGTGATAGCGGGAAAATGCAGAATGGAAGATTCTTCCGTAATTGTACCACTGTCCGAAATTACGCAGAAAGCATTCTGTTGTAGCTTCACATATTCCATAAAGCCGAAAGGTTTCATAAATTCAATCAGCGGATTGGCATTCACAAAACCGATTGACTCCAACTTCTTGCGAGTGCGCGGATGAGTAGAAACGATTACCTTTTTATGATACTTTTCTGTGATGGCATTCAAGGAATCAAGCAAATCAGCAAAATTTCTCTCCGAATCCACATTCTCCTCTCTGTGCGTACTCACAATGAAATACTCATTTTTCTCCAAATGCTCTTTCTCCAATACATTATTCCGATCTATCTCTTCTTTATAATACAATAACACCTCCGTCATCGGAGAGCCTGTCTTTATAACGGTCTCTGGACGCAATCCTTCCGCAATCAAATACCTGCGGGCATGTTCTGAAAGCGGCATATTAATGTCGCTTAGGTGGTCCACAATCTTGCGGTTAATCTCTTCAGGCACACGCTGATCGAAGCATCGGTTACCTGCTTCCATATGAAAAATGGGGATTTTCTGACGTTTGGCAGAAATGGCGGAAATACAACTGTTCGTGTCGCCATACAGCAAAAGGGCGTCGGGCTTCATCCGGTCCATCAGTTCGTCCGATTTTTGGATTACGTTGGCAATAGTTTCCGTTGCATTCTTTCCTGCCGCATTCAGGAAATAGTCCGGCCTGCGTATGCGCAGTTCTTGGAAGAATATTTCATTCAATTCATAATCATAGTTCTGTCCGGTATGTACTATGATGTGTTCCGTATATTTGTCGAGTTCGGCCATCACCCGACTCAACTTGATTATCTCCGGGCGAGTGCCGACAATGGTCATTATTTTCAACATAATATTGGCTATTGATTACTCACTCCTTATCTCACGCGCTTTGGCTTTTGTTTCCAATCCTAAATCTTCACGGATAAAGCGTAGTTTCATCAGCAATTCTTTCATACCCTCCACATCAAGACGGTGCGTGTTGTGGCTATGGTAGTCCTCCACCTTTGAAACCACTTCATTTCCTTTCGTAAAATACTTGTCATAATTCAAGTCGCGGGTGTCACAGGGAATCCGGAAATAGTCACCCATGTCGATCGCCCTAGCCATCTCCTCTCGGGTCACCAGTGTCTCATACAATTTCTCGCCATGTCGAGTACCGATGATCTTCACTTCCGTATCCAGATATTTTGGAGTAATCTTTCCGTATATCTCTTTCAGTGCCTGAGCCAATATATTTAGTGTGGCCGCCGGAGCTTTCTGTACGAACAAGTCTCCGTTATGAGCATGAGTAAAGGCATATACCACCAAATCCACCGCGTCATCCAGTGTCATCATGAACCGCGTCATGTTCGGATCGGTGATGGTGATAGACTTGCCATCTGTCATCTGCTCCACCCACAGAGGAATCACCGATCCGCGACTCGCCATCACATTACCGTAGCGCGTGCAACAAATAGTAGTCTTAGCCCCTTCTCCTAGTTCACGACCTTTTGCCACCGCCACCTTTTCCATCAATGCCTTGCTCATTCCCATGGCATTGATAGGGTAAGCCGCCTTGTCGGTAGACAATACAACTACGCTTTGCACACTGTGTTCTATAGCTGAATTCAGCACGTTTTCTGTGCCCATGATATTCGTACGCACAGCTTCCACCGGGAAGAACTCACAACTGGGCACTTGCTTCAAGGCAGCTGCGCTGAACACATAGTCCACTCCTTTCATGGCAACGTCCACCGATGATTTGTCGCGCACGTCGCCTATGTAGAATTTCACCTTGGGATTTTGTAGCGCATGGCGCATGTCATCTTGTTTTTTCTCATCTCTCGAAAAAATGCGTATCTCCCTGATGTCACTGCTGAGAAAACGGCGTAATACCGCATTACCGAAAGAACCTGTTCCTCCAGTAATCAATAAAACTTTGTTTTTAAATATGGACATGTTATCTTGTTATTATATTATGATAATACTTCAAGTGATTTTCGGTCATCCGTTGCGAGGTGAATTCCTTGTTTGCTTTAACACGGGCGGCTTCGCCTAACTGCTCTTTCCTGCTATAGGCCGATTCAATGGCTTGTTGCAGAGAATCGGTATTGTCAAGGGTGAAGAAACGAACTTCATTCTCATTGAATATTTCATGGAACACTGGAATATCGGAACAAACGATGGCCTTTCCACCCAAGGCTGCTTCCACCATGGCCATTCCGAATCCTTCGGAATAAGACGGCATCATATATATATCGAAATAATGCAAATAATTGCAGGGGAATTCCTGATAAGGGAAAAAATACACTCTGTCCGCAACTCCAAGTGTCTGAGCTTGTTCTTTCAGCATGTTGATCTCCGGCCCCTCTCCTATGACGGCAAAGGCATAATCTTGCAAGAATGGAAGGACCTGGATGACCTGAGCCAATCCCTTACAATGAACTACGAAAGCATAGGTTCCTAACAATTTGTTTGTGGATTTGACCTTTGTCAAGATTTCCGCGATTCTTCCATCCGTCTTTCCGTCTATTTTCATCACACAACCATTATGAATGGTAGTTATCCGGGTTTTGATGCGTTTTTGGTAGGAAGCCTTCAGCAGATTCGATATACTTATTACCCCGTTGAATTTTGACTGTATATAGCACCAACAAGCAGTAAATAGGCGAGCCATTATCGGATTGTACTGATCGCGAAAAAGATAGTAGGTATCCTGGTGGAGAGTTGAGACTATTTTTGCCCGGTGAATGTATTTTCGCCACCGAAATACGTATATATCGGGGCGCAGACAATGACTGTGAATTACATCATATCGATCAAAATCAATGGGAGTTCTCATCCGAATATGCCGTGTTGGGCATTTAAACGTCATCTTGGATGATGTTTCATCCAAATAAAAGATCTCAGGCTCATGCCCCCATTTTACCAAATAATCCGTTATATTCTTTACGACTACTATAGGGCCTTGATTACGCAAGGATGGAAGAATATAAGCTATCCTCATGGAACTCTATTAAAAATTTAATTTTCCAACAAAAAGAATGAATATTTGTCTTCATAAAACCAAATAAAGATGTAACGCACAGAGTAAATCAAAAAGTAGCAGGACAATAGAATCAAGAAATATCGTTTTTCGGTTG
>ENA-ORTH01001479-ORTH01001479.1-human-gut-metagenome-genome-assembly--contig:-NODE-1479-length-23354-cov-4.533371_pt1 | contig 23354 bp, 18 predicted proteins | sample MGYA00241914_ERZ509192 | MGnify/ENA primary metagenome ERZ509192 (study PRJEB26280, sample SAMEA2338826) | human gut metagenome | biome: human gut; feature: human-associated habitat; material: faeces... | reverse complement strand
GTTTTATCCCAGAGGCAGGAACCTTTCCCGTGTTGCCCCCGCCACATTAAAACGAAACCTGGCGTTGTTGAACGCCAGGCCTCGTAAGGTGCTTAACTTCCATTCTGCTCAGGATTTATGGGATTTCCAACTCAATTCCTGTTGCACTTGGCTTGACAATTCACTCCTGTGCCCGGCGGGGCTGCGGCTTGGATGAATGGGGAAGCCGCACATACCGCGGCGCTCATTGGCGCCCATTTCTTTTGACGACTGCAAGGGCAAAGGAGGGGCCTGCGGCTCTGCAAAGTGAAGTGTCCGCATTATCAACGGCTATGCAACGGGGATTTTCTAGCTTTTGTACCGCCTTTTTCCTCGTTATATGCAATTGGGTGATGAGGCTTACGGCGATACGAAAGCATTCACTTCCGATCACGGTGTTGCCGAAAGCACTTCTGAGCTCACAGAGGAAGAATACCGGTCTGCCAGGCGCACGGTCGTGTGCAAAAAGAAGAAACGCCTGCTGCCGGGCGCCTCGCCTCTCATCTACGCGCGGCTTCTGATGGAAGACGTTCGCGGGCAGGCGGCGGGAAGAGTCTTTGCTGCGGCACGCAAAATCGCCGCCCGGCAGGGGCAAAGCGTTTTGCCCCTGCCGGGCCTGGATGCGGCAACTGGAAAAGCCCCCATGGCGGGCCTGACGGCTGCCATGGAGGCCTGCCTGCATGCTGAGCGGGGCCGTAAGGCGAAAAAACAGCTCCCTTACACGGCCGGCCTTGGCTGTGCGGGGCCTTTGATATGCGGCATGCAGCGGCGGTGTCACACCTGCTCCAACATATCGGCGATGATGCCGCCGCCCAGCACTATGCTGCCGTCATAGAACACGGCGGCTTGGCCGGGGGCCGGGGCGCGCACGGGGGTATCGAAGCGCAGGGCAAGCGCCGGCCCGCCCGTCTGCACCACCGTGCAGGGCACTGCCGCGGCGCGGCTGCGCACCTTGCACGTGAACCGCTGGCCCGCTGCAAACGGCACTCCGCAGGCGGAAAAGGGCTGCTCCACCGTGATGCCCGCATACGTTTCGCCGCCTGCAGTGGCAAGCTGGATATCGCCGCCCGGCAGGATGCGGCGCACGAAAATAGGCTGGCCGTAGGCGACACCGAGGCCCCTGCGCTGGCCCACCGTGTAGTGAGAGGTGCCCCTGTGGGGGCCAAGGTCTTCCCCGGCGGGGCCGATAAAATGCCCGGGCGTATCTGCAAGGCCGCGTGCCGCAATGAACGCGGCATAGCCGCCGTCCGGGATAAAGCATATTTCCTGGCTGTCCGGCGCTTCGGCGCAGGAAAGGCCGTATTCGGCGGCCATGGCGCGGATATCTTCTTTTTCAAATTCGCCCAGCGGAAGGCACAGGCGCGAGAGAATGTCCTGCCCAAGGGCGTACAGCATATAGCTTTGGTCGCGCGCGGCGCTTTGGGCCCGTGCAATGTGGAAGGCGCCGCCGCGCTGCACCACACGGGCATAATGCCCGCTGGCAAGGTAAGGGATGCCAAGCCGTGCCGCTGTATCTGCCAGTGTGCGGAATTTTACAAGTGGGTTGCACGTCACACAGGGGCTGGGCGTGCGCCCGGTGCAGTATGCCCGGCAGAAGGGCTGCACCACGGCGTGCTCAAACGCTTCGCGCGCGTCCGCCACATGAAAGGGAAGGGCGAGCTCCCTTGCGGCCTGCCGCGCCTTTTCCAGCGCGGCTTCATGCGCGTTTGAAAACAAAATGAACAGCCCCTGTACCGCAAAGCCCTGCTGGCGCAGGATATGCGCCGTCACGGCGGAGTCCACCCCGCCGGACAGCGCCAGAAGCACGCCATCCTGCTGCTCAAAGGTGGAAAAACCTGGCGCGTTGCTGAATTCACCGCTCATAAAAACACCTCGTTTTCTGCAGATGCGCCGCTATTTGAATTTGGCGGCTTCGGCCACAGCCATGGCGTCGCAGCGCTCGTTTTCCCTGTGGCCCGCATGGCCCTTCACCCAATGGTAATGAAAGGTGTGCCCCTCGCACAGGGCCAGCAGCTGCGCCCACAGATCGCTGTTCAGGGCGGGCTTTCCATCGGCCTTTACCCAGCTGCGCTTCTGCCAGCCTTTCGCCCAGCCCTTTGAAAGCCCGTCAACGACGTATTTTGAATCGCTGCACAGGGTGATGTCGCACGGTTCTTTCAGCGCCTCCAGCGCGCGGATGAGGGCCATCAGCTCCATACGGTTGTTGGTGGTGCTTTTTTCCCCGCCTGAAAGCTCTTTTTTCAGGCCTTTATATTCCAGAATGGCTCCCCAGCCGCCCGGGCCGGGGTTGCCGGAACATGCGCCGTCGGTGTAAATATTAATCTGTTTCATGCATATGCTCCTTATTACAGCATCACAGCCGGGCAGCATGCCGGGCGCAGGCCGCGGCGCCGCCGTGTTCTCACCTATTATAAGGGAACAGGGCTGTGCTGTAAAGTGACAGTGCGGCGCAGGTGAGGCAGAGGGCCGGGCCTGCATGGCAACAAGTGGGAAAGCGGCCTGTTTAATGTCAGGCTTTTTATCCAATACTGCCAAAACAAGGGCGTAAAACTTGACAGCATAGCCAAAACAGCGTATGCTTGAGCCAAGTAGTTTGTTCGGAAAAGCCCTGTGGCGGGCCGGGCGGGAAACCGGCTGGTGTTCCTGCACGCATGCCGCCGGGGCGTTTGTTTTTATTCTCTGCTGTAAGAGGCGGAAGGGCTTCGGGCGTTCGGCCAAAGCGCCGCCTTCCCGCAGGGAACGAGAAAAATTTCAGGGACAAGATACAAGGCAGTACATCAATTTACAGCACCCGGCCGCATGGCGGGCCCAGCCGGACACACGGCCCAGGGAAGCCATGCGGGGCCAGAGCGTGTTTTATTTTGTGAACACGTTTTCAGGGCGCCGCTGTGTGCCCGCAGGGCACAGAAAAGGCGGTGCGCCCAGCGCGCAGGGTGCGGAATATGGAGGGAAAATATGAGTGAAAAACTGAAAAACGCACCCGCAGGTAAGGGCGCATACCCCGCGCGCAAGCAGCCTCAGCGCCGCCCGCGCCAGAACCAGCAGGGCCAGCCCGCCGCACGGCAGCGCCGTGCGGAAAGCAGGCAAGAGCCTCAAAAGACAGGCAATGCCCTGGATGTAAGTGCAGATGCGTCTGCGGCCTTTGCGGTGCAGTCTGCCGCGGGCAGGCGCATGCCGCGCGGCTATGCCCCGCGGCGCAGGCAGGCGCCCGGCGGCGAAGGTGCTGTGCCGGTGAAAATCATTCCTTTGGGCGGCCTTGGGGAAGTGGGCAAGAACATCACGCTGTATGAATGCCAGGGGGACATGCTTCTGGTGGATTGCGGCATTGTGTTCCCGGACAGCGATATGTACGGCATCGACCTTGTGATACCGGATTTCAGCTATGTGGTGGAAAATAAAGAGCGCATCAAGGGCGTGCTTATCACGCACGGCCATGAGGACCATATTGGCGCGCTGCCGTACCTTCTGAAAAAGGTGTCGCTGCCCGTGTATGCCACGCGGCTCACCATTGGCCTTATCAAAAATAAGCTGGAGGAGCACGGGCTTCTGCGATCGACAAAGCTTGTTGAAATAACCCCGAAGCGCAAGTTCCGCCTTGGCTGCTTTACGGTGGAGCCTATCCATGTGAACCATTCCATTCCGGACGCGGTAGGCTTTGCCATTGAGTGCCCGGCAGGCATCATTTTGCAAACGGGCGACTTCAAGGTGGATTATACGCCAATCTCCGGCGGCCCTACAGACCTTGTCACCATTGGGGAGTACGGAAAAAAAGGCGTGCTGGCGCTGCTTTCCGATTCCACCAACTCTGAACGGCCGGGCTTCACCAGCACGGAGCTGAAGGTGGGGCAAAGCTTTGCCACGCTGTTCCAGCGGGCGCAGAAAAAGCGCATCATTATTGCAACGTTCGCGTCCAATGTCTACCGCATTCAGCAGATTATCGACCTTGCCGTGGCGGCCGGGCGCAAGGTGGCCGTCAGCGGGCGCAGCATGGTGAACAACACCCAGATGGCGCTGGAGCTTGGCTATCTGCATGCGCCCGAAGGGGTTCTGCTCGATATTGAAGAGATCAACCAGTATCCGCCCGAAAAAATTGTTCTTGTGACGACGGGCAGCCAGGGCGAGCCGCTAAGCGCCCTTTCGCGCATGTCCTCTGCCAGCCACCGCAATGTGCGCGTGGGCGAGGGCGATTTCATCATCATCTCCGCCAACCCCATTCCGGGCAACGAGAAAATGGTGACCAAGGTAATAAACGGCCTTCTGCGCCTGGGGGCGGAAGTGATTTATGAGTCCATGTATGATGTGCATGTGTCGGGCCACGCCTGCCAGGAAGAGCAGAAGCTGGTGCTCACACTGGCAAAGCCCCAGTTTTTCATTCCGGTGCACGGCGAATACAAGCACCTGAAAAAGCATGCGCAGACGGCTGTTGCCGTGGGCGTGCCTGAACAAAACGTGTATATTGGTGAAAACGGCAACTGTATCATCCTCTCGAAGGACGGCATTCGCGAAGGCGAGCCTGTGCAGGCGGGTGCCGTGCTGGTGGATGGCCTTGGCGTGGGCGATGTGGGCAACGTGGTGATGCGGGACCGCCGCCACCTCTCGGAGGACGGCCTTGTCATTGTGGTGGCCGCGATAGAGCCCATTTCCGGGCGCGTTGTATCCGGGCCGGAACTTGTAACGCGCGGCTTTGTATATGTGCGTGAATCGGAGGAACTGATAGACGGCGCGCGCGATACGGTGCGTGCGGCGCTGGAGAAGATTACCCCGGGCGACATGCGCGATTTTTCCAGCGTGAAAACGCGCATACGCGAGACGGTGTCCTCGTATTTGTACCGGCGCACAAAGCGCAGCCCTATGATCTTGCCCATCATTCTGGAAGTGTGACGGCCTGCCGCCTGTGCGCGGTGCCGGGGAGGGAAGCACATTGAACAAACGCATCTGGACCGTGGACCTTACCATTCTGACGCTCGGCGCCGCGTGCGCTGTCCTGGCGGGCATGCTGGCGGCGGTGAAACCCATGCTGCTTGTTGTGGTGGTGCCTGTGCTGGCGGTGATGGGGCTTTTGCTGTTCTGGAACGTGAAGGCTCTGCGAAGGCGCATGGCAAAGCTTCTGCACGGCAGCGGCGAGAAGGCGCAGTCCACCTTTGCAAGCCTGGCGATGCCTGTGGTAGTGGTGTCCGGCGGAAGCATCGTGTGGTATAACGACGCCTTCTCGCAGGACGTGCTGGGCGGCGGCGACGCGTGCCTTGTGCCTGCGGGCCGGGTGATGCCCGGGCTGGACGAAAAAAAGGCCGCCGCCAAAGAGGGCCAGCCCCTGCGCTTCGGCGGGCGTCGGTGGACGGTGTACGGCAGCCGTGCCTCGGCGGACGAGGCGCTGTTTGTCGCATACCTTGTGGACGACACGGTGCTGAAAAACCGCGCAGACGAATACCTGGCCGCGCGCCCGGCGGTGCTGCTCATCGCCGTGGATACATACGACGAGGTGCTCAAGGAAATGAAAGACTCCGACCGTGCGCGCATTGCGGGCGAGGTGGATTATGCCCTGGAGCAGTTCGTGGGCCAGGCCACAGGCTTTCTGCGCCGCACTTCTGCCTCGCGTTATGTGGCGGTGGTGGAAGAACGCTATCTCAGCCAGATCATCGCCGCGCGCTTTTCCATTCTGGATACAGTGCGCGCCATTGGGGACGAGCAGGGCACAGTGACGCTTTCCATCGGTGTGGGCCGCGGCGGCGAGACGCTGCGCGAGGGCATGGATATGGCGGCACAGGCGCTGGATATGGCCTTGGGCCGCGGCGGTGACCAAGCCGCAGTAAAGACGGAGGACGGCTTTGCCTTTTATGGCGGCGTTTCGCGCAGCGTAGAGAAGCGTTCGAAGGTGAAAAGCCGCATCATCGCCAGCGCCCTGAAGGATTTGATTGAACAGTGTGAAGAAGTATTCATCATGGGGCACAAGCGCTCAGACCTTGACTGTGTGGGTGCCGCTGTGGGCATGCTGCGCTTTTGCAAAATGTGCAAAAAGTCTGCCAGCGTGGTGGTAAACCGCCGCCAGAGCTTTGCCGCAAACCTGATTCGGGAATTTGAGAAGGCGGGTTTCGGGGACGACTTCATCAGCCCGGAACAGGCGGAAAATGCCATCACAAAGGATACGCTTCTCATCATTGTGGACGTGCACATGCCGCAGATGCTGGAATCTAACCAGCTGTACGAAATGGCCGCAAACGTGGTGGTGATAGACCATCACCGCAAAGGTGTGGGCTATATCGACAACAGCGTTATCTTCTATCACGAGCCTTATGCGTCCAGCGCATCCGAGTTGGTGACGGAACTGGTGCAGTATGCCGGCGGTGAAAAAGAGGATAAAATGACGCCGCTGGAGGCACAGGCCCTTCTGGCAGGCATCACGCTGGACACGCGCAACTTTGCGCTGCACACAGGCGTGCGCACCTTTGAGGCTGCGGCTTACCTGCGCCGCATGGGCGCACAGACGCAGGAGGTGAAAAAACTTTTCTGCGACACGCTGGAAAGCTACACCTACAAGGCGAAGCTGGTGGCGGCTGCCCAAGTGTACGAAGGGTGCGCCATTTCTGTTTCAGACGATGTGCCTGCTGATATGATGGTGGTGGTGCCGCAGGCCGCTAACGACCTTTTGAGCATCAGCGGCGTAGAGGCCAGCTTTGTGGCTGTGGACACCGGCAGCGGCATCAATGTCTCTGCCCGAAGCATGGGAGACGTGAACGTGCAGGTCATTATGGAGCAGCTGGGCGGAGGTGGCCACCTTACCATGGCGGGGGCCCAGCTGCGGGAGGCCACGCTGAAGGAGACAAAGCAGAGGCTGATGGATATTATTCATGAATACCGCGAAAATCAGGGCGCCGAGGCCCGCGGCGCAAAAAACAGGGCGTAAAAAAGATCCGCCCGGCTTGGCCGTGCGGGTGCAGGGCGCGCGTGCGGCCGGTTGCCCGGCGGCGCGCTTTGTGCTATGATAGACAGGCAGACACGGCCGCTGCTGCGGCCGCGCACAGCGCGGGCAAAGTGCCTGCGCCGCAGAGGGGAGAGTGTATTTACCATGAAAATCGTGCTCAAACAGGATGTGAAATCCATTGGAAAAAAGGACGGCGTGTACGAGGTGTCGGACGGCTATGCCCGCAACTTTCTGTTCCCGCGCGGGCTGGCGGTGGAGGCCAGTGCCAGTGCCGTGAACGAAGTGAAGACAAAGGCTGCCGCAAAGCAGCACCACGCCGCAGAAGAACTGGCCGCCGCGCAGGCGCTGGCCCAAAAGATACAGGGGAAAACAGTGGCCCTGAAGGGCAAGGCAGGCCAGGGCGGCCGCCTGTTTGGCTCCATTACTGCCAAGGATATTGCAGGGAGCCTCTCGAAGCTTGTGGGTGAGCCGGTGGATAAGCGCAAGGTTGTGCTGGATGCCGACATCAAGGCCTTTGGCACCTATGAGGTGGAAGTGCGGGTGTACCCGCAGGTGGTGGCAAAGCTGAAGGTGAAAGTGGAAGAATGACGCGCAACGCGCGGCGAAAGGGGGGCCGGAGTATGGCCGCGGGCATGAATCTTTCCTTAGAGGCGCTGGGGGTAAACCTGCCCTATAGTATGGAGGCAGAGCAGGCCGTGCTGGGCGCCGCCATTCTGGATGTGGAAAATATCCCTAAAATGGTGGAGACCCTGCGCCCCGAAATGTTTTATGCGCGCCAGAACGGCGAAATATTTTCCGAAATCGTGCGCCTGTTTACGGCGGGCGCGCCGGTGGATTTTGTGACGCTGCTGGCCGCCGTGCAGGATGCAGGCACCTTTGCCACCGAGGAAGAGGCGAAGGTGTACCTGACGCAGCTTGCAGAAACGGTGCCCTCGCTTTCGCATATCGGCACTTATGTGAACATCATTGCCGAAAAATACCGCGTGCGCCAGCTTATCGGCGCAGCCAAGACTATTTTGGAGCAGACGGCGGAGGAGACGGACCCGGAACTTCTGCTGGAGAGCGCCGAGCAAAAGATTTACCAGATCCGCGCAGGGCGCGATTCCTCTGCGCTTTCTCCCATCTCCAGTGTTATCATCGATACTTTTGCTCATTTGCAGGAGATATCGGGCCCAAACCGCGAAAAATATCTGGGCATCCCCACGGGGTTCAATTATCTCGACACCATGCTCACGGGCCTTGGCCGGTCGGACCTCATCATTCTGGCCGCGCGCCCCGGCATGGGGAAAACTTCGTTTGCCCTGAACATCGCCACCAATGTGGCCAAAAAGCAGAATGTGCCGGTGGCTATTTTCAGCCTGGAAATGACAAAAGACCAGCTTGTGAACCGCGTGCTGTCCAGCGAGGCGGCCATTGACAGCCAGGCATTCCGCACGGGCCAGCTCTCCAGCGAGAACTGGCAGGACCTTGCACGCGTGGCCGAGGTGCTGGCGCATACCAATATGTTTCTTGATGACACCTCCAATATCACCATCCCGGAGATGAAGGCGAAGATACGCCGCATCAACCAGGACCCCGCCCGCGAGGATATCGGCCTTGTCATCATCGATTATCTGCAGCTCATGAGCACTGGCAAGCGCACGGAAAACCGCGTGCAGGAGATAAGCGAAATCACAAGAAACCTTAAAATCATGGCGAAAGAGCTGAATGTGCCCATTATTGCGCTCAGCCAGCTTTCGCGTTCAGCGGAAAAAAACCGTACCGACCACCGCCCTGTGCTGAGCGACCTGCGTGATTCCGGCTCTATCGAGCAGGATGCGGACGTGGTGCTGTTTTTGTACCGCGAGGCATATTATGACAACGGCGAAGAGGCGGACACCAGCATTGCAGAGTGTATTGTGGCAAAAAACCGCCATGGCGAAGTGGGCAAGGTAGACCTCGCCTGGGACGGCGCGCACACCCGTTTTACAAATGTGGATTATTCCCATATGCACTGAAAGGGCGCGCTGCTTTCGCGCTGTTTTCATGCGCGGCGCTTTTCCTGCGGAAAGAGCGCGGCGCTTTCTTTTTTGCCTGAAGGGGGCCATGGCGTAAAAGAAACGAAAAAGCCGTGAAAAAAGAGAAAAGCCCCCTTATTTTTTCATATGGAATATGATAAAATAAAGAATATCTATCCCACCGGGGCACGGGCTGCCGGGCAAACAGCATATACCGGGCGCGCAGGACGTGTGCGCCGGGCACAGGAGGTTCATACAATGAGTGAAAACATGCAGCAGGACGTACTGCGCGTTCTGCTCAGCGAAGAGGAGATCCGCGCCAAGTGCAAAGAGATGGGCGCGCGCATCAGCCAGGAATACAAGGGAAAAAACCTGATGCTGGTGACGGTGCTGAAGGGCGCTGTGGTGTTTTTGGCGGATTTAATGCGCGCTATCGACGTGCCGGCAGAAATAGATTTCATGGTGGTGTCCAGCTACGGCTCCGGGGTGAAGTCGTCAGGCGTGGTGAAAATTGTGAAGGACCTGGACGTGCCCCTGGCCGGCAAGGACCTTCTTATCGTGGAGGATATCCTCGATTCGGGCCTCACCCTCAGCTATATCAAAGAACTGCTTGCCAGCCGCGGCCCGGCCTCTATCAAAATAGCCACGCTGCTGGATAAACCCAGCCGCCGCAAGGTGGACCTGGTGGCCGATTACATCGGCTTTTCCGTGCCGGATGAATTTGTCATTGGCTACGGGCTGGATTACGATGAAAAATACCGCAACCTGCCGTATATCGGTATTCTGAAGCCGGAAGTATATTCCGTCTGATTGTACAGCGCGGCCGCTTGGGCTGCGCGGGGAGGCATACTTTTGAACAAAAAACCAAGAAGCATCAATGGCCTTGCTCTGCTGGCCATTCTGGGCCTTGTGCTGGTGTGGCTTATCATGACGGGCACAGGCGGGCAGACTTCGTCTGCAAAATACTCTCAAATTGTCTCGTGGTTCGAGCAGGGCGAGGTGACGGATTTTACCCTGAACCTGAAAAACGGCGAGATGAGCCTGACGCTGAGCGAGGCTGCCACACAAGAGCTGTATGACGCGCAGGCTGCCGCACAGCAGCAGGCTGTATCGCAGCCCAATGGCTCGCTGACGTCACTGTTCGGCGGCACGGGCGGCCAGCAGCAGGCGCAGCAGCCCAAGCGGCAAAGCCTTATTTATGTGGTGCCGGCCACATCTATCTTTTTGCAGAGCCTGCCGGACTATGTGGCGGCACACGATGCAAAATATCCCGATTCCCCCATGATATACGATGTGCTGCCCGCAGGGCAGACGTCTATCTGGGTGTCCATGCTTCCCATGCTCATCATCACTGTGGTTGTAATGGGAGCGTTCTACTATTTTGTGTACGCTCAGGGCGGCGGCGGAAAGGCCATGAACGTGGGGCGTGCCAAGGTGAAGGACCAGGCGGACCAGGGCCGCAAAGCCACGTTTGCCGATGTGGCCGGGGCCGATGAGGAAAAGGAAGAACTGGCCGAGATAGTGGAGTTTTTGAAAAACCAACAGCGTTTTAACACGCTGGGGGCACGCATCCCGCATGGCGTGCTGCTGGTGGGCCCGCCGGGCACGGGCAAAACGCTGCTGGCCCGCGCGTGCGCGGGCGAAGCGGGCGTGCCCTTCTATTCCATTTCTGGCTCTGATTTTGTGGAAATGTATGTGGGCGTGGGCGCTTCGCGCGTGCGCGACCTGTTTGAAAAGGCGAAAAAGACGGCGCCGTGCATTGTGTTTATCGATGAGATAGACGCTGTGGGCCGCCAGCGCGGCACAGGCCTTGGCGGCGGCCATGACGAGCGCGAGCAGACGCTGAACCAGCTTCTGGTAGAGATGGACGGCTTTGCCGCCAACGAGGGCGTTATTGTCATTGCCGCCACAAACCGTGCCGATATTCTGGATAAGGCCCTGCTGCGCCCCGGCCGCTTTGACCGTCAGGTATATGTGGGCCTGCCGGATATCAAGGGCCGCGAAGAGATATTGCGCGTGCATACGCGCAATAAGCCGCTGGGGCCGGACGTGGTATTAAAGACCATTGCCAAATCCACTGCGGGTTTCACAGGCGCCGATTTAGAGAACCTTGTGAACGAGGCGGCCCTGCTGGCCGCAAAGCGCGGGCGTAAGGCCATCACAGAGCAGGACATCGAAGAAGCAAGCATCAAGGTGATAGCCGGGCCGGAAAAGCGCAGCCGTGTGGTGACCGATAAGGATAAACGCATCACTGCCTACCATGAGGCGGGGCATGCTATCGTATCGTATTTCTGCAAGACGGCAGACCCTGTGCACGAAATCTCCATCATTCCCCGCGGTATGGCGGCCGGCTATACGCTGAACCTGCCGGAGGACGATCGCAGCCATCTCACCAAGGCAAAAATGTCTGAGCAGATTGTGGTGCTGCTGGGCGGGCGCGTGGCGGAAAAGCTGGTGCTGGACGATGTGTCCACCGGCGCCTCCAATGATTTGGAACGCGCTACAGACACTGCGCGCAGCATGGTGACGCGCTATGGCTTCTCAGAGCGTTTGGGCCCTGTGGTGTACGGCTCGGACCCGCACGAGACCTTCCTTGGCCGCGATTTCAGCTCTGGCCGCGGCTATTCCGAGCAGGTGGCGGCGGAAATTGACGGTGAAATCCGCGATATGCTGGACGAGGCGTACGAGACAGCCCGACGCATTCTTTCAGAGCATATGCAGCAGCTGCACACGGTGGCCGGTGCCCTGATTGAGCGTGAGAAGCTGACGGGCGCAGAGTTCCAGACGCTGATGCAGGGCGGCACGCTGTCGCCGGCAGACGCGCCCCGCGCCAAGGTAAAGCCTGTGCCTGTGGGCACACAGCCGGTGCAGCAGACGCCCGCTGTACAAGGCACGGAGGCGGCGGAAGAAGGCAGGCAGACTCCGGCGCAGGCTGAGGCTGCGGGCCCTGTGCAGGAAAACGGCGCGGCACAGCAGCCCGATGCGCAGGGCGGCGTACAGCAGGACGCCCCGCAATAAGCGGCAATGCCTGCATATTGGCGTCAGAATAGAAAAGGCCCCCGGCGGTTTTGTAAAACCGTCGGGGGCTTCCTTGTGTCACTGCTGAAACAGGCTGAAGGGGGGAAGGCTCAAACGAAAATCGTGGGCGCGGTGTAAATACGCATGGGGACGCCCTCATCATCTGTGACGGGGCAGAGAAATTCCCAGCCGCAATGCTCATAAAACTGGGTGTGGTCCGTAATGAGGTACAGCCGTGCAATGCCAAGGGCGTGCATGTCCCGCCGGGCAAAGGCCAGCATCTGCGTGGCAAGGCCGCAGCCACGCAAAGCGGGTTCTACATACAGCGCGCACAGATTGGGCGCTAAATCCATCCTGGGATGAAAGTCGTTTTCAATGACACCTGCCCCTGACACAATGCGGCGCTCGCTGTTCGTGGCAAAATACCACTGCGGGACGCGCGCCCCGGCAAGACAGGCGCGCATGCTTTGCATATATTCTGTTTGTGCAATGCCCCATTGCTCGCTGAACCAACGCGAAGCCTGCTCCAGATATTCCGGCGCCTCGCGCAGGCGGCGGAGCCTTATATTTTCGGGCATGTTTCAAAAGCTTCCTTTCTGGCCTTTCGTCCTTCCCATATTGCACCGGTGCGATGCAATTTTATCTATCATAGCACGAGAGCCTGGCTTTCACAAGGGCGCGCCCGCTGCGGGAATGAAAAAATACCCCTTCGCAGGCGAGGCCAAAGCGAAGGGGCATTTTATCTGGCTAAAAAAGAGAGAGGCGTCAAACATTCTTGCCGCCCTTGAGGGCTTTCATGCGAAGGTCGTGGCTCAAAATACGCTTGCGCATGCGGATGCTCTGCGGCGTCACTTCCAGAAGCTCGTCCGGTTTAAGGAATTCGAGGCTCTCTTCCAGGCTGAACTTTGAAACCGGCACAAGGCGCAGGGCATCATCGCTGCCGGAGGCGCGGGTGTTGGTGAGGTGCTTTGTCTTGCACACATTTACCGTGATATCCTCGCCTGCAGGGCTATAGCCCACCACCATGCCTTCGTACACCTTATCGCCCGGATTTACAATCAGCGTGCCGCGCTGCTGCGCATTGAACAGGCCGTAGGTTACTGCCGTGCCCGTCTCGTGGCTCACAAGGCTGCCGGTGGAACGGCCGGGCAGCTCACCGCGCCATTCGTCATAGCCGTCAAAAATGGTGTTCAGGATTCCCTCACCGTGTGTATCGGTGAGAAATTCGCTTCGATAGCCGAACAGCCCGCGCGCCGGAATGCGGAATTCAATGCGCATGCGCGTGGTGCCAAGGGGCGCCATTTGCTCCAGCTCACCCTTGCGCGCGCCCAGCTTCTGCATCACGCTGCCTTGGTACTCTGTGGGCACGTCTATTACAACGTGCTCCATCGGCTCCATCAGCTTGCCGTTCTCTTCGTGCGTCAGCACTTTAGGCGGCGAAACCTGAAGCTCATAACCCTCGCGGCGCATGGTCTCGATGAGGATAGAGAGGTGCATTTCGCCGCGCCCCATCACACGGAAGCTCTCTGTGGTGGCGGAATCCTCCACCTTCAGAGCCACGTCTTTCAAAAGCTCCTTGTGCAGGCGGTCGCGAATCTGGCGCGAGGTGACGAACTTGCCCTCTTTGCCCGCAAAGGGGCTGTCATTCACCGAGAAGGTCATCTCCACCGTGGGGTCGTTTATCTTCACAAAGGGCAGGGGCTGCACAAGGGCCGGGTCGCACAGCGTGTTGCCGATGGAGATATCCGTCAGGCCGGAGAATGCCACAATGTCGCCGGCGCCGGCCTCCTCCACCGGGGTGCGGCCGTTGGCCGCAAAGCTGTAAAGCGCCGTAATGCGCCCGCGCCTGGCAAGGTTTTTATCATGCCAGTCACACACGTTAACGTCCTGGCCCACCTTTATTGTGCCGTTCTCCACCCGGCCGATGCCGATGCGCCCCACGAACTCGTTGTAATCAATGGAGGAGCACAGCATGGCGAGCGGCGCGCCGGGGTCACCCTCCGGCGGGGCCACATAGTCCAGAATCGTGCGGAACAAGGGCACAAGATCTGTGCCCGGCACATCGGGCGAATAGCTAGCCGTCCCGGCACGGCCGGAGCAGAACACCATCGGGCTGTCCAGCTGCTCGTCTGTGGCGCCAAGATCCATTAGAAGAAGAAGAATCTCATCGATTACTTCCTTCACGCGCGCGTCGGGCCTGTCTATCTTGTTTACAGCAATAACGAGCGAAAGGTTCTGCTGCAAAGCCTTCTGCAGCACAAAGCGCGTCTGCGGCATGCAGCCCTCGGCGGCATCCACCAGCAGCAGCACGCCGTTCACCATTTTCAAAACGCGCTCCACCTCGCCGCCGAAATCGGCGTGGCCCGGCGTGTCCACAATATTGATCTTCACGCCGTCGTAGTAGGTGGCGGCGTTTTTGGCAAGAATGGTGATGCCGCGCTCGCGCTCGATATCGCCCGAATCCATCACGCGCTCAGCCACCTGCTGGTTTTCGCGGAACGCGCCGGACTGCTTCAGCATCTGGTCCACAAGCGTGGTCTTGCCGTGGTCTACATGCGCAATAATGGCAATGTTGCGCAAATTATTCTGTTTCATATTCAGCTTCCTCTTTTTGTAAGATATACCAAATTTCACAACAATATATTGTATAATACAGGGGTGCAGCTTGTCAAGGAAAAATGCCCGGAAACGAAAGGCGGCAGGCCGTTTTCAAAACATTTATGTTCAGCGATGCCGTGCTATGCGCTGTGAAAAAACGGCTTGCATTTTTTGAACAGATTTGCTATAATAATAAAGCTACATTTGCCTGCGCTGCGGGTATATATGCGCGGTTAGCTCAGCTGGTAGAGCATCTGCTTGACGTGCAGAGGGTCAGCGGTTCGAGTCCGTTACCGCGCACCAGGTTATTGTGCCGAAAGGGCATGTGGCATTGGATATGCTGAAAGGCATATCCTTTTTTTGTTATCCGGGCCGCTGGGGTACAGCAGCAGGGAAAGCGGTGGAATGCTTCCATTTCCTTTTTGGGTGAGGATGCCGCGGTGAAGACGATAACTATAAATGGTTCGCTTATGCTGTACAGTACCGCCCCATGTGTGTATTACAGCCTGCGCACGGGGATACACTGGCCGCAGGCCTTGCGTGGAATATCCTGCTGGCTGCGCTGCCTCTTTTTTTGTTCCAGGCTGTGTAGCACTGTCGGGTATCTGCTCTCAGATGGGCGGCAAAGCTTGTCTGGGTGTTTTTGCTGCCGAATGTCTTCTACATGATTACAGACCTGATTCATGTGCCGCCGAATATGGAATGGGTGAGGCAGATAGAAAACGGAAGCGCGGCAGTGCGGCACTCTGCGCTGCTGTGCGAGCGGATGCGCTTTTTGCTGCAGTGTTGGGCTGACAGGCGCTGTATCAGTTTGAACGCACTGTACCCGCAGCTTTCGGCGCAGCAGGCCGGTGGGCGTGCTGCGCCTGCCTTTGCCTTCTGTGCGGGCTTGGGGTTTCTATGGGGTGTTTTCTTCGCTTCAACAGCGGGGTTATTCTGCCCCCTGAACACCTGATACGGGCGCTGCTAAAGAGCGCGGACGCTTTTTCACTGCTTCTCGTTTTGGCCGTGGCAGGCGGTATCCTTCTTATATACATTTTTGCCGGGCGTTTCTATATAATAAAAAATGGTTATGGACGTGTTTTCAGCTGACCAAAACTGCCTGCAAAGATTAAGCATTATTTCCATATGGAAAGTGGAGATACAGAAATAGGCCGCTCAACGCGGCTTCTTTTTATATATAGCCATCTAACTAAGCAAGGTGGGTTGCCGAAAATTGGCAAGGCGATAGAACAGAAAGAAGGTCAATTTGTTAAGCTGAAAAGGTTTTTTTAGCGGGAAGTTTAGGTGTAAAACATGTTTTGCTTTAGAGAAGTTTACAAATAGTGAAGTGAAAAATTATGCATCCGGGACAAAATGGTTTATTGATCAAGGAAAGTTGTTGACTTTTCGCATATGATAGGGGTATGCTTAACATGAAGAATAGATAAAGCGCTTTATCTATATATTGAAAGAAAATATCCAGACAAAGAGAAAGGGGAATCATAATGGAAAAAGGCGGGAAACAAAGGCCAAAACATTTTTTTGGGAAAATGGCTAATCGATCTTTTTCATATTTGATGGTGCTGCCAGCGGTGATTCTGTTTACCTTTTTTGCAGTATACCCTTTTCTTGAGGGCGTCAAACTTGGGTTTTACCGCTGGGATGGCCTGTCCCCCATGACCTTCATTGGTATGGAAAACTACAGCAATATCCTGCATGACGAACAATACTGGTCGGCTATTAAAAATACATTCCTTTATGCAGTCGTGACTACGATAGCTAAAAATGTACTTGGGCTGACGCTAGCCATGGTGATGATGAAAATCACGCACGGAAAAGGCTTTTTTCGCACTATTACATATATGCCGGTCACATTTTCTTATGTGGTTTGCGGCATTCTGTGGCTGTGGATTTTCAACCCGAACTTTGGTCTGCTGAACAACTTTTTGCGGCTGATCGGTGCAGACAGCCTGATCATGGGCTGGCTCAGTGATTCCCGCATTGCAATTTACTCTGTAATGATGGTGGATGTCTGGCGCTGGGCGGGCTTCCATATGGTGTTGTATCTGGCGGGGTTACAGGCGATATCTAAAGATTATTATGAAGCGGCAGAGATAGATGGCGCAGGCTTTTTTGCCAAATTTTTTAAGATAACACTTCCGCAGCTGAACAGCGTTATTGTCTTGAACGTGCTGATGGCTGTGACGGGTGCACTTGTGAGCAACTATGATATTGTGAACGTTATGACAGATGGCGGCCCGCACGGCGCTACAGAAGTTGCACTGACATACATTTACCGCAATGCATTCAAATTTTACAATATGGGCAAGGCCAGCGCCATGAGTGTTATCTTGTTCGGTATCGCTCTGGTGTTCGGTATCATTCAAATCGTATCTATGTCGAGGGATGACAACTACGACAATTGAGGAGGGAACATCGTGAGGCAGAACGGATTGGAAAAGCAGTTGAGGATAAAACGCATTTGCGCTGCGACATTGAAAGCGATGTTCCTGATTGTGCTGTTCTTTGTAACAGTTTATCCAGTGGTATGGATGCTGTCTGGCTCGCTGAAAGGAACGCAGGAGTTTTATACGAATATTTGGGGTTTACCGCAGGAATGGAAGTGGCAGAACTATATAGATGCCTGGGAAAGGGGCGATTTGGGAAGAAAATATCTTAATTCAATTTTGGTTTTGATTGCCACGCTTGCCATTGTCATTCCGGCGGTATGCTGCGCAGCCTATGCGATTGCGCGCACGGACTTCCGTTTTAAAAAAGGTATCTATTTCTATCTTCTGTTAGGTCTTTGCATTCCCACAGGCGTGCTGGCTATTCCCATTTTTTCTGTTGCGCTGAAATATAAATTGGTAAACAGTTATTGGGGCGTAATTTTGTTTGGGGCAGCCCAATGTATGGCGTTCGGTGTGTTTCTTCTGCGGTCATTTTTTATATCTCTGCCCAAAAGCTTAGAAGAGGCGGCCATGATTGATGGTTGCACCCGGTTTCAGAGCTTTACCCATGTGATTCTGCCGCTGGCAAAGCCGGGCATTATGACACTGGTGATTTACGATGGAATCACTATTTGGAATGAATATCTGCTGGCAAGTGTATTGCTGCGGGACGGGGACAAAATGACGCTGCCGATGGGGATGAAGGCGTTTATGGACAAGTATGTGACGGATTACCCACAGTTGTTCGCGGCACTTGTAATTGTAACGGTGCCTATGCTGCTGATTTACTTTTTCGCTCAGAAATCCTTTATCGAGGGAATGACGGCTGGTTCCGTGAAGCAGTAGAGAGTAGAGAAGTGTTATGAGACGAATAAAACTGAAGGATATCGCAGAGTACACTCATATGTCCATGACGGCCGTTTCTCTTGTTTTGAACAACAAACCTTGTAAGATATCGGAGAGTTCAAGACAAAAAATTCTGCAGGCCGCAAAGGAACTGAATTATTCGCCAAACCGTCTGGCAGTGGGGCTGGCGACACACCGTACACACACTATAGGCCTTATTGTTGGCGATATCAGCAATGTGTTTTTTTCCATTCTTGCAAAAGGAGTGGACTGTGCATGTCAAGCGGCTGGCTACAATGTGATGCTTTGCAACTCGTGGAACACGCACGAGGGCGATATGCACATGATTGACACCTTGGCAGATTCCGGCGTGGAAGGCATTATCTATTGCATGAGTGACGACACTACGCAGGAAGACGCGCTGGAAAGCAAGCGGAAGCTGCAGCAGTACGGTATCCCGTTTGTAGAGGTGGACAGCGACTATACCCAAAACCATATCCTGTTTGACCATGAGCAGGGGGGCTATTTGGCCACCCGGCACCTGATTGAGCACGGGCACACGAAAATTGCCTGCCTTATGGGCCCTGTGCAGATGCAGGGCACGAATGGCCGTGTGGCCGGCTACCGCCGCGCGCACAAAGAGGCCGGCCTGCCCGTGGACGATACCCTGATGACGGTGGGCGATTTCAGCATGGAATCCGGCGCGGCGGCAGTGAAGAATCTGTGGGGCAGAGAATTTACAGCCATTTTCGCCGGAAACGACATGATGGCGATTGGCGCGCTCAAAGAACTTCGTACGGAGCATATTCGCGTGCCGCAGGATATTTCCATTGTGGGATATGACGATATCCCTGTCAGCGAGATGCTGGAAGTGCCTCTCACAACCGTGCGCCAGCCTATGGCAGAGATGGGAGCCACAGCGGCAAAAAATTTGATTGGAATTTTGAGGGAACCCAAAAAGACGATGGAGAAAAAAATCTTTTCTCCGAAACTAATCGTCCGAAAAAGCGTCCGTACCCTTGTAGGATGACGCACTGAGAAAGGAGTTTGCGAAAGATGAATAGACCGGTGCAGTATCTAACTTATGTGGAAGACACATTTTCTACGCAGGAGACAGATGGGCTGGAACAGCTTCTGAAGGAAAATGGGTTGGCCGGAACAGAAGTATTTATGAATTATGAGGGCAACCGCAGCCAGTCGCTTCTGTTCGATTCCGAGGCAAAAAAGGCTGAGGTGATAGAGAAATACAAAAGGCTGTGTGTAAAGCGCATACACTGTTCCTACTGGTCATACCCCACAAGTTTTTTGAACAAGCTGCATTACCGTGAGCTTGTACAGCGGCAGGACGGGGAAGAAGGTATTTACCGCTATTATGGTGATTTGACAGGGGATCACATGTTTGCGCGCTGGATGCAGGAATATGAGCTTGCGTGCGAGTTGGGGGCACAGGCGTATGTGTTCCATGTGATTGACTATGCGGCAATTGACGGCGCATGGGAATTCACAATTACCCGCGAGCAGGTGTTGGACGCCATGGTGCGCATGGTGCAGGAATTTTTGTTACGGCTTGCGGGCAAAGGCCTGCTTTCTGCCGGGTCCCCGGTAATAGAGCTGGAAAATGCCGGCTGGGGCCTTGAATACGGTGCGCAGCGCTGTGAAGACTTTGCGGAAATCTTCCGCCAGGTGTACGACCCGTTCGATAAGTTGCGTGTGAGCTGGGATATGAACCATCTGCTGCACGCCATTGGCAAAGCGCCGGATGGAAAGAGCGCTTGCTTCATGCTTCAGCCGTTTGAGATTACCCCCAGAATGCAGCGGCTGGAGGAAGAATTTGGCGCGGACCCGAAACTGTTTGCGGAAAAATGGGTTGAAATGAATATTCTGGACCCATCCGTCATCCGAAAGACCGGTTGCCTTCATCTGTCAGATTGCGAACTGAAGCACACAGAGTATTTCCGCAATGGGCGCCTGCAGGGCGAGTACGGAGAAAGAATCGACTCTTTAGAGACAAGGCAGGAGAAGGAGGAGTACGGTGTATCCATCGTGCTCGAAAGGTACGATTCACATGTGCCAATGGGTGATGAGCGCGGGGTGTATACGGCGCTGGCCGTGCGCCGCTGGATAGATGAATTGATGCGTGAGAACAAGGGCTTTGTGCTGTTGCATGAGTTGAAGAACAGTAGTCCCATCCGGCCTGCGCTACGCTGCCAAATGGAATTTTTGTGGAAAGAGGATAAAGAGGTGCTGTGAGATGAAGTTTGAAGATGTATTTCATGTGAAAAAGCCTGTTATGGCAATGCTGCACCTGAAGGGCAAAACGCATGAAGAGGTTTTGCAGCGCGCCAAACGGGAGACGGATCTGCTGTTCGGCGCTGGTGCAGACGCCGTCATTGTGGAAGATTATTTCGGGGACGAGCAGGACGTTGTGGCCGTTCTGGAATGGCTTCAAAAAGAAAGGCCGGATGCCTTGTACGGTGTGAACCTGCTGGATCAGTTTGAAAAAAGCTACCAGCTGGCCGAACAGTACGGCGCAAAATTTATGCAGGTGGATTCTGTGGCCGGCCATCTTTCGCCAGAAGATGATGCGGAATATGGCGCGCTGTGCGAAAAATATCATGAAAAGGGTACGGTTCTTGTGTTGGGCGGCGTTCGGTTCAAATATAAGCCCGTCCTCTCCGGGCGTAGCCTTGAGGAAGACCTGCGTTTGGGAATGCAGCGCTGCGATGCCATTGTCGTCACGGGCGAGGGCACAGGCATGAACACAAGTTTGGAGAAAATACAGGAATTCCGGGATATCATGGGCGAATTCCCGCTGATTGTTGGCGCGGGGCTGACGGCGCAGACGGCCGGGCAGCAGCTTTCCATTGGAGACGGGGCCATTGTGGGCTCCACGCTGAAGGATACGCGCACGGCCGAGGGCGACGTGTGCAGCGCTTATGTGGAAGAGTTTATGGCACAGGTAAAGCAGCTGAGAGAAGGATATTGATATGGAGTATCTTGTGGGTGGCTACACCATGCTGAATGACTTTGATTTGAAAGACGGCCGACAGTTGAGGGACGTACTGGGCGGCAGCGTGTTTTCGGCGGCTGGCATCCGACTGTGGCGTGACAGTGTAGCATATATTGGGGCGGCAGGAGAAGATTTTGACCAGTATTATGGTCCATATTTTGAGGCCAACGGAATCAAAGTGTCGGTAAAAAAGCCGGTGAAACATACCCTGCGGTATCAGATGAAATATAATGCGGACGGAAGCTGGGAGGAAAGCTGCCGGTATGGCGAGGCCTATGAGGAAGATGCCTCGCGGATGTGCGCGCTGGATGCATCGCAATTTGCCCCCTACTGCGATGAAAATACAAAAGGGATTTATTTGGAGGCTTCGCTGCACGCGCCTATCACAGGACAGTTCGGTCAGTTGAAGCGCATGATGCCAAACGGAAAATTAATGTGGGAAATTACAACGGGAGACCTGCTGGCCCCCAAGCGCCATGCGCAGGTGCTAAAAAAAATTGAAGAAACAGATGCATTTTCTATGAACTTGAATGAGGCAAAAGTATTTTTTGGCCTTGATACATTGGATGATGTATTGGAAGAACTGCACAAAATTGGAAATCCCTGCTTTTTCCGTGCCGGTGAGAAGGGCGCCTATATGCTGCAGGACGGGCAGACAGTTTTTCTGCCGGCTGTTGGCACAGCAGAAAGCGTAGACCCCACGGGCTGTGGAAATTGCTCGACAGCGGCCTCATTAGTGGGCTTTGCCGAAGGGCTTGGCCCTTGGCAGACCGTTGCTATGGCAAATGTGGCGGCGGGTTTCAACGCACGGCAGTATGGCCCCTGGCCGCTTGTGACGCCGCAGGCGCGCAGTGAGGCCCGGCGGCAAAAAGAGATGCTTTTGCAGCACGCCGCAAAGGCATAGGGCTGCGAAATACAGATGGCACAGCGGCCCCAGACGGGCTGTGTGCCAGTGAGAAGGAAGAAACGGCAGTTAACGCTGTTTGAGTAAAAATTATTTCAAGGAGGAGTAAAACATGTTAAAGAAGAGTGCCGCTTTGATCACATGCCTGATGTTGGCGCTGAGCCTGCTGGTGGGTTGCAGTGGCGCAGACGGTGCATCCGGCACTGCCGGCGGCGGGGAGATTGAGATCAATGTGCTGAGCGCCACGATGCGCCTTGACGCCATGGTGGACGGCTGGGAGGAAATGATTACAAAATTTGAAGAGGAAAACCCCGGCGTGAATGTGAATTTGGAAATGCAGGAGTGGGAGGCTATCCCGCAGTATCTGGCTCAGGCGAGAATGGCCGGCGAGCAGATTGATATCATTCGCACTACTGGCGGCCAGATCCGTTCCACATTGGCCCCAGCGGGGGCTTTGATGGAGCTGTCCCAAGTGGTGGAGCCTATCAAAGACCGCTTTGAAGAAGGCACACTGGACGTCTATAACGTGGGCGGTTATCAGTGGGGAATCCCCTACAGCGAAACGACAGTGAGCTGTGTATATTATAATAAGACCATGTTCGATGAACTGGGATTGGAAGAACCGAAAACATTGGACGAGCTGCAGCACTGTGCTGACGTCATCCGTGAGGAAAAAGGGATTGCGAATCCGTGGATCCATCAGGGGGCGATTCTGGGCTATTGGCAGATGTTCTTTGAAGAGACCTATGCGCAGACGAGCCACAATGAATCTATTGCAAAGGCGGAGGACTGGCTTTCCGGCAACAGCAGCTTTGTGAATGATGAGACGATTGAAGCGTTTGCCATGATTGGGGAACTGTTCGAGCGCGGTATTTTGACCAAAGACAGCCTCAATACGGATGACACAGGCATGAAGGCGCTGTTTGCCCAGCAGGAAGCGGCTATGTTCTATGGCGGGACATGGGAGTATGCACCTGTTTTGGAAATCGTGGGCGATACATTTGAAGTAGGCGTGTTCATGTTCCCTGAAATGGCTGACGGCCTTGTGCCCCAAGGTAGCGGCGCTGCAGACGACGGCATTGCCGTTGCCTCCAACTGCAACAAAGAGCACTCCGATATGGTAGTGAAGTTCCTTGAATTTATGACACGCCCGGAGAATGCACAACTTACTATTGGCGCTACAGAGCCTATTTTGCCTGTTATCAAGGGCGTGGAGGCTGTAGATATGCCCTGTGCGGAAGAGCTGATGAGCTTTGTGCCGCAGAATATTATGTATATTGACTGGATGCTGCCCGCAGAGATCAACGATGCGCTTGGTAATGCCATTGCTGGTGTGGCATCTGGTGAAGTGACGTCTGAACAGGCTGCTCAATCTGTACAGGATGCATACGAGACAGTGGTGCGAGAAAAAAATTACAGCTATGACTGGTATAATGACTGGACGGAAGAACAGTGGGCGGCGGTGGAGCTGAAAGCCGACTGACAACGGCAGCGAAAGCGTTTAAAGCTATTCAAATGAAAATTGCCAAAAGGGGCCGCATAGTGCGGCCCCTTTTGTTGTATATCGAAAACCACTCGCTAGGCGAGTGGTTCAAAAGAAGACTAATGTCGA
>ENA-ORTH01001468-ORTH01001468.1-human-gut-metagenome-genome-assembly--contig:-NODE-1468-length-23529-cov-3.189955_pt1 | contig 23529 bp, 17 predicted proteins | sample MGYA00241914_ERZ509192 | MGnify/ENA primary metagenome ERZ509192 (study PRJEB26280, sample SAMEA2338826) | human gut metagenome | biome: human gut; feature: human-associated habitat; material: faeces... | reverse complement strand
CTCAGCTGGGAGAGCATCTGCCTTACAAGCAGAGGGTCATAGGTTCGAGTCCTATAGGTCCCATTTATGCCGATGTGGCTCAATTGGCAGAGCAGCTGATTTGTAATCAGCAGGTTAACGGTTCGAGTCCGTTCATCGGCTTGTTATGGTTATTAAAAGTCATAATTAAATATGGGTGGATTCCCGAGTGGCCAAAGGGGACAGACTGTAAATCTGCTGCAACTTGCTTCGATGGTTCGAATCCATCTCTGCCCATTAAAAAACCTCAAGTCGTATGACTTGAGGTTTTTGTGTTATTCTGAAATTATCATTTAATTGGCCTGCGCCCCGGTGGCGGTAAGTACAGACTCCCATGCCATCATATCAGGCCAGTCCTTTGTATCAAAGCCATCACGGATACATCTGCTGTAGTAGTCCAGCTTGTTTCGTATCGGCGAATCATCTGTGAATCTTGCATCATCATAAATGCCGTTAATATAATCGTCTATCGCGGTTCCGAATATTTCAGAGCGGTCCTCTGTTGCAAAGGTCATGCCGTAGGAATCAATGAAATACCCGGATATGTGGCTCGATGGATCATCCGGATTGTAGTTTGCGTAGCTATCATCATAAGAGAAGCTGTCAGGGTTAAAGCTGTTCCATTTCCCATCAGAAAACTCGCTCTTGCCATCGTAGGTGTGTATGAATGTAAGCCTCTGGTCAATCAGATGGGAAATCTCATGGCCTACAGTGTAGCTGAAATCCCAGCTGTAGTTGCAGTTTAGAACCATCACATTGTGGTTATTTATTATATTTACGAATCCGCTTGGCTCATTTATCATATCTGAGTGGTCTGATGAAATATCACCGCACAGATAGATTCGCATGCCTCTTATATCGCCATAACACAGCTGTGTGAAAAAGTCATCAGGAAAACAGCCAAGTATTTCCTCAAGCGCATCAAGAGAGACTGACAGCTTATCCTTGTTCTTGAATTGATGGATATCGTAGTAATCAATTCTCTTTGGTACCTCAGGCCCGAAATATATGGAAAAGCCGTATTTCTGTTCAAGCGCTGTGATACGTGCATTTATGTCGGATAAATCACCCCAGTCATATGAAGCGGTGTCGGGAATCAGAGTGACCTCATCGCCGTATGTATTGTAGTCGGAATCCTTCCCGGCCTCCTCCATAGCCTCTTGATTTTCATCGGTACTGTCAGCGGGGTCTATGGCAGAATATGGGGATACATATGAGCCGTCATCGCGCAAGGCCTGTAGCAGTGTATCACAGTCATTGTATGACGTGATTTCGGCTTTGCTGTCATTCTTGCCCTTGTCGAGTGACCAGATGAGAATTTCCGGGTTGCACTGCGCTGTGTACAAAAGCATCATCACACAGTTTGCATCAGGCAGATATACCGAGTTGGCAGAACAGTAGGTCTTGGTATCGGCTGCCGCAGAGTCTGATGAGCTGTCGGACATTTTGCCTGTGCTTCGTGTTGTCGGGTTGTATGAAAAGGATGAACTGACACCGGTGGCGGGTGAATATTTATAGTAACTGATGATGTTGTCCGAGGATAAATCCTGGCATCGTATGAGCATGTCACCATCCTCTGCCAGAGTCACATCCACCACATCCGGCAGTGAAAAAAAGCTGTTTTCTCCATCGGATGAATGATAGTTCCAAATATTGTTGGCCGTATCTGCCTCGATTACAAAGCCCTTTGAGTCGACACACGACATGGAAAAACTTTGTCCTTCGTAGGTTGAAAGCACTGTGTTATCGTCAATCCTTATATCAGAGACTGCATATTTGTAGGTATCGGGTGTGACACCTGACACGAGAGCGTATTTTCCGTCAGCGGAGGTGGCAATCTGTGAGACATCATAATAATTGCCGGGATTCGGAACATCGCCATCATCAGAATCTGATGTATCGCAATTGCCATCATAGTCCTCAGGATTATATTTGCAGGTTTTTATCTCCTTTAAATCCTTATCATAGATTGTTGCCCTGCCGGCATCGGAATTGATGAGCCAGAGTCGGTCACCTTTTATCATGTAGTCATCACAGTCGGTTTTGTCGTGGGTGAGGCTTGCCGTGATTTCATTGGACCAGGGATTATATACATCAAATGAATACTGAACGGATTGATCATCGGTCTCTAGGATGGAATTATTGTAGCTGCCCTGTCCTACCATAAGGATGTTATCACCAAACTGTCTTGTATCATTGTACGGCCGCCCCTCAAAGGCGACATTGTGCAGGATAGACAGGTTACTGCTTCCTTTAACACTTGTGGTATCCTCCCAAAACGCAGGTGATTTGTGCAGAATAGCCTGCTTTTGTGCGGGACTCTTAAATAGATAAGAGACATCCGAAAAAGAACAGGCTGTCATGGAGATTGCACTGAAAAATACCAGCGAATATGTAATTAAAGTAGTTACATGTTTGCGTTTGAACAATTTTGCCTCCTTTGGAAGGTGGTGTATATGCAGGCTATTCCTCAGCAGCATGTGCGGTGGAAACTCGTGCAGTAGATTCTCTTTCAATCAGCCTCGGACGTAGCTGTGTGCGGCTGATTGGAATATGGTGAATGAGCGAATTCAATATAATATATGCACAGCGGCCCAGATCATTACACTCCTGTCTGACAGTGGTAAGAGGAGGGGTAAGGGCTGCGGCAAACTTGACATCGTCAAAGCCGACCACACTTATATCATTTGGCACATTGAAGCCGTGCAGCTGGCACTCGGAGATAACACCCTTTGCTATAGCGTCGCTTCCGCAGAGGATAGCGGTGGCACCTGCTGCAATAAAATTTGAAACGTAATATTGTGCGGTTTCAGGAATATAGTAGCCGTGTCCCATGAGCTCCGGGTAGATTTCAAGACCTGCATCGCGCATAGAGTTTTCAAAAGCTTCCTGACGCTGATCCGAAACCAAGGAAAAAAGAGAACCATTGATAAAGGCAATCTTTTTATGGCCCAGATTGTGCAGATGCTTTACAGCCATGTCAATGCCCTCGTAGCTGTCGGTGCCTACATAGGCTACATTGGGATTGTTTTCTATATAGTTATCAAACAAAACTGTAGGCATTGTAGTATTTTTGAGCTGCTGCATCCATTCATCGTGAAGAGCAAAACCTACCAGAAATGCGCCACAATAGCCATTCTTTAATATATATGTATCGTATTTTTCTTCTGCCTGAAGCTGAGGTGTGACAGGGATGATGTCCACGTCCCATTTGTGCTTAAAAGCATTCTGTTTGAAACCAAGCACTACATCATATCCGAACTCATCGATAGACTCGTAGTTCATATTTTCAATAAACAGAGCCAGCTTGCGGTTTTCTACCTTTCTGGAGCGCTTTGTGCTGTAGCCCATTTCGACAGCAGTGTCTAAAACTGTCTGACGAAGCTCCTCACTTATATCGCTGGCACCATTTAATCCCTTTGAAACAGTGCTGATTGATACGCCCAGCCGGGCGGCAATATCCTTAATAGTAGCCATAGTATTTATCCTTTCTTATGTGATAATTAAATTATACATTTACTATCAGAAATAGGCAATATTTTCTGTAATAAATTTTTCGAAAAATATCTTTGAAACTGTGGTAATAACTACCAAAAAATGAATGTAAATTACGTGAAAAATGGCAAAAATGAGTTTGAAACCACTAAAAAGATTGACAAATCTGACAATAGGAAATAAAATAATCTCAGATACGAAAAAAATAGAAAATTTTAGGAAAGAGGAATGGTAATTTGGAGGCCAAAGAAAATCTCAGAGGCTCCGGAATACTTCTTTCAATCTCGAGTCTGCCGTCACCATATGGTATAGGTACTCTTGGGAGAGAGGCTTACAATTTTGTTGATCTCCTTGGTGATTTGAAACAGAAGTACTGGCAGGTTCTTCCGGTAGGCCCCACCATATTTGGCGATAGTCCATATCAGCCATCATCAGGCTGTGCGGGCAATATCTATTTCATCGATTTAGATAAGCTGGTAGATGAGGGGTTGTTAGAGAAGGAAGAGATCCTGGGGTATAACTGGGGCACAGACGAATCAGAAATTGATTATGCAGCATTGCATCAGAACAGATGCAAGATTTTACAAAAAGCGTTTGAAAGATTTGATACAAATGCACAAGAGTTTCAGGATTTTGTAAAAAAACAGTCGGAGTGGCTTGAACAATATGCACTATTTATGACACTGAAAACTGACAATTTATACAAAAATTGGAGCGAGTGGCCAAGCGAGTATAGAAATACGCAAACGGTTGCGCTTGAAAAGTACCAAAAAAAGAATTATAATACAATTACTTTTTGGAAGTTCTGTCAATATAAATTCTTCGAGCAATGGGAGGATTTAAAAAATTATGCTAACTCAAAAGGCATCTACATAATAGGCGATATCTCATTCTATGTAGGATATGACAGCGTAGATGTGTGGGCAGAGAGACAACTCTTTATGATGAGCGCAAACGATACACCAGAGTATGTTGCAGCTGCCGGTCCTGATAAATATTCAGAGAGCGGACAGGTGTGGGGCAATCCAATGTATGAATGGAATGCCATGAAGGAGGACAACTTCTCATGGTGGAGAAAGCGAATGCGTGTATGCAGAGAGCTTTTTGATATTGTCAGGATTGATCATTTCGCAGGAATTGTGAAAGCATATGCGGTACCGTACGGACAGGATAAGAGCCTATCCGGGAAATGGTTCAAGGGACCGGGACGCAGGCTTGTCAATGCAATTAACGAAGAGCTTGAAGGGGTTAATGTAGTGGCTGATGATTATACATCAGCAAGCCTTTTACCGGGAGTGAAAAAACTCCTTGCAAAATCTGGCTGGATGGGAACTAAGGTCATGATGTTTGCTTTTGATGGTGATCCGACAAACGAATATCTGCCACACAATTATACCGATTCACATGTAGTTGCATATATTGGCACACATGACAATGAGACGATAGTTGGTTCATTCAGTGACAAGACAGATTATGAGCTTGCTTATCTGTATGAGTATCTGAATATTGAAAATAAATCACAGGTTCCAAATGCTCTTATCAGGGAGCTGTATCACAGCACCGCAGAGCTGGCGATAGTCCAGATGCAGGATATATTAGAGCTTGGAAATGAGGCAAGGATGAATTATCCTTCGACAGTCGGACATAACTGGAGATGGCGCATGACAAGTAAGCCACACAGATTGGACAACGAAAAGATAGCCTGGATTAGAAACATTGCGGTGGTTTACCGCAGATAATTAATTTGATATAAGTTGCACGGCAATTTATATATATACTTTTTTACATTTTATATTCAAAAAGGAGAGGAAGATATGAAGAAGAAAGTATTAGCATCTTTACTTTGCGCTTCTATGGTAGCAACAATGTTTGCTGGATGCGGAAGCGGCAACGGAGGAAATGGAACAGAGAAAGCCGACAAGAAGGACGGCGGTAAGGAGACCATTACAGTAATGGGACCTGCAGAGGATTTAGACGATGCACAGGGCGCTTGGCTTAAGACAGAGTGTGAGGCATTCGCTAAGGCAAATCCTGATTTCAACATCGAGTTCAAGTATGTTACATCATCTGAGAGTGATGCAAAGGACGTTGTTACAAAGGATCCTAAGGCAGCAGCTGATGTTTACATGTTTGCAAACGATCAGCTTGAGCCATTAATTAAGGCTAATGCTATTGCTAAGTTAGGCGGAGATACAGCAGAGTATGTTAAGTCATCTAACTCAGAGGCTATGGCTGCAACAGTTACATATGATGGAGACATCTACGCAGTTCCTTATACATCAAACACATGGTTCATGTACTATGACAAGAGAGTCTTCTCTGAGGATGATGTAAAGAGCCTTGATACAATGCTTACAAAGGGTAAGGTTTCATTCCCATTTGATAATGGCTGGTATCTCAATGCATTCTATGCAGCAAACGGATGTACAATCTTTGGAGATGGAACAGACAAGGCTGCCGGATATGACTTCAGTGGAGATAAGGGTACAGCAGTTACAAACTACATCGTAGATTTATTTGCAAATCCAAACTTTGTAATGGATAACAATGAGGGATCACTTGGTCTTGCTGGACTTAAAGATGGTTCTATCAACGCTTACTTCAATGGTAACTGGAACTATGACAAAGTTAAAGAGGCACTTGGTGAGGAGAACGTTGGTGTTGCAGCTCTTCCTACAATCAATATTGGTGGAAAAGACTGCCAGTTAAAGGCATTCTTAGGATCTAAGGCTATCGGTGTTAACCCTAACTGCAAGAACCAGGAAGTAGCAGTTAAGCTTGCAGCATTCCTTGGCAGCGAGGACGCACAGCTTGCTCACTTCAAGTTAAGAGGACAGGCTCCTGTAAACAAAGATCTTGCAACAAACGAGGAAGTTGCAGCAGATCCAGTAGCAGCAGCTATGGCTAAGGTTTCATCTGATTGTTCAGTAGCACAGCCTATCATTGATATGTCAGGTTACTGGGATGCAGCTACACCATTCGGTGATGCTTTCCAGAACGGTGCAGAAGGTCAGATTACAAAGGACAATGCAGCTCAGAAGACAGAGGACTTCAATACTCAGCTTAATGATTCTCTTAAATAATTAAGTAGATCAGATTATGATTCCAAGGTTCCGGGTAGCCGGAATCTTGGAATAAATTAGTTTAAAGGATTGGCATATATAATGCATGCCAGGAGGAAAAGTATGTTAGGAGCAAACAAAAAGAAAAAAGTTTCGGAATTTGCTACTCCGTATACTGTTGGCAATGCCCTCACAAAAGGCGGAGCTACAGTTAAGCTATCGGCACTCGTAATGGGACTTGCCAATATGGCTCATAAGCAGATTATAAAGGGTCTGATTTTTCTTGCTATAGAGATTGCATATATAGCATATATGGTTAGCGCTGGTGCTTATTACATTTCCATGCTGCCTTCACTTGGCTGGAGAAAGCAGGAAGAGGTATTTAATGAGCAGAAGCAGATTTATGAATATGTTGCGGGCGACCAGTCAGTATTATTACTGTTATATGGCGTCATAACAATTGCCATCACAGTATTATTTATTTACATGTGGTGCGAGAATTTAAAGAGCGGATATAAGGCAGAATGCCTTTCAAAAGCTGGAAAAGAAATCAATTCTTTTGGCAAAGATGTCAAGGATTTATTTGATAAAAACCTACATAAGACACTTATGTTTCTCCCACTTATGGGAATATTTGTTTTTACCGTTTTACCATTGCTGTTCATGATTCCAATGGCCTTTACAAATTATTCGGTAAAGGGTGATCATCTGGTATTGTTCGACTGGACAGGCTTCGCTTCATTCGGACAGGTGCTTGGACTTGGTGGTAAGCTTGGTAAGATATTCTGGAGAGTACTTGGATGGACAATCTGCTGGGCTGTATTTGCAACCTTCCTTTGTAACTTCCTTGGACTCATTCTTGCTATCGTTATCAATCGTAAAGAGACACATTGCAAGGCTTTCTGGCGTACATGCTTTGTTATCTCAATTGCGGTACCGCAGTTCGTATCACTCCTTGTAATGAGACAGATGTTCCAGCCACAGGGTGCTGTTAATAACCTGCTTTTGGAGTGGGGCTGGATTGATAACCCGCTTCCATTCTGGACCAACACTATGTGGGCGAGAGTTTCTGTTATTCTCATCAACTGCTGGGTAGGTATTCCGTATACCATGCTTCAGGTTACAGGTGTATTACAGAATGTGCCTTCAGAGCTTTATGAGGCTGCAAAGATTGATGGTGCAAACGCAGCACAGATCTTCTTTAAGATCACACTCCCATATATCATGTTTATCATGGGACCATATATCATCACACAGTTTACCGGAAATATCAACAACTTCAACGTTATCTACCTGTTATCAGCAGGAAAGCCTACACCTGTCGGAGACAGTGCAGGAAAGACGGACCTTCTGGTTACGTGGTTGTACAAGCTGACTATTGATAATCAGGAGTACAATATCGGTGCCGTTATCGGTATCCTCACATTCATTGTACTTTCTATCGTAGCGCTTGTTACATACAGAAATACAAAATCATACAAGGATGAGGAGGGATTCATGTAATGAGTAGTGTAGCAAAAGCAAAAAGACCTATGTCTGCCGGACGTGCTAAGAAAGTAGCAAAGAATTCCCTTGTTCATATCATTCTTGGAATACTTGCTGTAGTATGGCTGTTCCCGATTTTCTGGATTATTATGACAAGCTTTAGAGCTGAGAGTGGTGCTTATACAAAGTACTTCTTCCCACATGGCCTTACATTTAGCAACTATACAAGGCTGTTCACAGAGACTACACTGTTGAACTTCCCGAGAGCATTTTTTAATACACTGTTTATATCAGTGTTCTCATGCATCATTTCAACAGTATTTGTACTTTCTGTTGCGTATTGTATGTCACGACTGAGATTTAAGATGCGTAAGCCTTTCATGAATCTGGCTATGATTCTTGGATTGTTCCCGGCTTTCATGTCAATGGTTGCCGTATACTTTATCTTAAAGGCTATCGGACTTACAGAGGGTAGCGTACTTCGTCTTTCACTGATCCTCATATACTCAGCAGGATCGGGAGTAGGCTTCTATATCGCAAAGGGATTCTTTGATACTGTGCCTAAGTCTCTTACAGAGGCTGCCATCCTTGACGGATGTACACAGTTTCAGGTATTTCACAAGGTAATCCTGCCACTCAGTAAGCCAATCGTAGTATATACAGTGCTTACAGCATTCCTTGCTCCATGGCTCGATTTCGTATTTGTAAAGGTTATCGTTGGTCCAAACGACAAGTATTGGACAGTATCTCTTCTCCTTTACAACATGCTTGAGAAAGAGTTTATAAACGGATGGTTCACAAGATGGGCTGCTGCTGCAGTTATTGTATCAATACCTATCTCAATACTTTTCGTTATCATGCAGAGATTCTACGTGGATGGACTTACAGGAGCTGTCAAAGGCTAATTTGGTTTTATTTGGGCCGCTGCACTTTTGTGCGGCGGCTTTTGGTTTATATTGGGTTGTGGCAAACTTAGCATTTTCAGGTTGTGGGGTGCCGGCATGGCACACAGTATATTCCTCAGAAAAATATGAAGTCAGCCACGGGCTTTCTTCGCTGCTTGGATTTGGAGATATGAGGTGTGTGGCTTGTTTGTGGGGCATGGTACCCCGTGGCAGTTCATATTTTTCTTCGGAACACACTGTGTACCCTCCGGCCGGAGGGTACCGTGTGCTAAGTTTGTTGCTACTTTGTGGAAGATGTGAGAATTGAGTTAACTACATACTTATGAGTAATGCTGGCTGCGTTGCAGCGTCGCAAAATATCCGGTGGACGATTGTTCAGTGCGTATTGAAATGGAGTGTGGAAAAAGCACGAGAATCGTATATTTTAGCGAATATGTGTAGTGATTTTATAGATACAAATTTGCTCAGAATTTAGTTAAGAAAAGGAGTGCGTATGATTAATAATAAAATAGGCGGCCGCAATATGGTCGGCAGGGCTGTGAATAGATTGGCGGGCAGGCTGACTGCTGTGGCATTGACGGCAGCTATGGCGGTGTCGATGCTTGCGGGATGTGCTGCGGGTGGAAAGAATACCGAGACGGCAGCAAAGAAGGAGTACAAGCCTTCTGCTATGGAGCAGATGAATGCGAAAAATGATCCTAATGTGATTCAGGACAATTACAGGACATGCTATGAGGTGTTCGTATACAGCTTTTTTGACAGTGACGGTGACGGCATTGGGGATTTAAAGGGACTTACAGAGAAGCTTGACTATATCGAGGGACTTGGCTGCAATGAAATCTGGATGATGCCTATTATGCCTTCTCCTTCATACCACAAGTATGATATTACGGATTATATGAATATTGACAAGCAGTATGGTACTCTGGATGATTTTGATGCGCTTATTACGGAGTGTCACAAGCGAAACATCAATGTGATTATTGACTTTGTAATAAATCACACATCTAACGAGCATCCGTGGTTTAAGGCGGCTGCTGATTATATCAAGTCGCTTCCTGATGGGGCAGAGCCGGATTCTTCGGAATGTCCTTATGTTGATTACTATAATTTTAGCAAAACCAATACCGGAGGCTACAACCAGCTGCCGGGCACGAATTGGTATTACGAGTCACAGTTTGTAGACAGCATGCCTGACCTTAACCTGCAGAGCGAAGCTGTAAGAGGGGAGATTGACAAGGTTACATCCTTCTGGCTTGACCGCGGCGTAGATGGCTTTAGACTGGATGCTGTGATTTATTACAATAATAATAACCAGACCGAGACTATAGATGACCTCACATGGCTTGTAAACAATGTGAAGAGCAAAAAGGCCGATGCTTATATGGTTGGTGAGGGCTGGACTACATACAGAGAGTATGCGAAGTACTATAAGAGTGGAATTGACAGTATGTTCAACTTTGATTTTTCACAGCAGGATGGATATATTGGAAAGGTGTTAAATGGTGCAGCAAATCATGGTGCCAGCACATACGGCAATGCTTTGGTTGATGTGGAAAATGAGATAAAGAAGTATACAGACTCATACATTGATGCACCTTTTTATACAAATCATGATATGGGACGCAGCGCAGGATATTACAACGGAGATAATGCCGAGGAGAAAACCAAGATGGCACAGGCTATGAATCTTCTTATGCCCGGAAATGCTTTTCTGTATTATGGAGAGGAAATCGGCATGAGAGGCACAGCCAATGATGAGACGAAGCGTCTTGCCATGAGATGGAGCGGGGATTCAAAAGCTAAGGGAATGTGTGTGGGACCTCAGAATGCAGAAGAAACCGAGCAGACATATGATACCCTAGATAAGCAGATGGAGGATCCATACTCTATTTACAACTTTGTGAAGCAGACAATATCAATAAGAAATGCTTTCCCGGAGATAGCACGAGGTACAAATACCTTTGAAAAAGATCTGTCAAATGATAATGTGTGTATATTCACAAGAGAGTACAATGGTGAGAAAGCAGTGCTTATATTTAATCCATCAAAGGATGAAGCAAGTGTGGATGTGTCATCGCTTGGAGTAAATGATGCTGTTGCAATGCTTCAGACTACAAAGAAAGCACCATCATATAAGGATGGAACGGCAAAGCTGCCGGCGTATTCGGTGCTTGTTTTGAAGTAAACTATATTTGATGAGAATAAAATTTAATAGTTTAAAGGAATTTGAAGAAGAAATATGAAAAACCGCCCGACTGGGCGGTTTTTTCAGCTATACCATTTCATGAAGCATATCTACAATCACTTCTCTGCAATGAGCTCCGAGATGCTTTTGTTCCTCTTTACTGAGTGCTGCCGGATCAATAGGAGTGCCGTATCGGATAACCACATGCCTCTTTTTGACCCATGGAAGGTGATCCTCGAATATTTCATTTGTTCCCATGATTGCCATTGGCACTATCTTGCATTTGCTCTTTGTGGCAATCTTGAAAGTACCTTCTTTGAAAGACTGTACCTCTGTCAGGTCATCTTTGTTTTTGCAGCGTGTGCCCTCAGGAAATACACATATGCTGATGCCGGATTTGACCTGATCTATGGCTGCAAGCACGACCTTTAGTCCCTGCTTGATGTCATCGCGGTCCAAAAACAGGCAGTGCAGGCGCTTCATCCAGAGACCCAGCACCGGTATTTTTGCGATACTCTGCTTTGAGATGTAGCCGGTCAGGCGTGGACATCTGGAGTAGGTGATTATGATGTCAAAGAAACTACGGTGATTTCCTATATATAGTACAGCCTCGTCCTTTGGCACATTTTCCTCCCCTATAAATTCAATGTCTGCTCCGCTTAGGAATATGATGACACGGAAAGCCCACTGTACCAGGCGAAGCTGTGCCATATCGGCCCATGCCGGGGCAAATTTGTGTATTATCCACATGGCTCCGAGCACCGGAAGACCGAGCAGAAGATAGAAAAATACGAATATTACGATTAAAACTGAACGCATATTTGACCTCTCTTTTTCATAATCTATATAAATTGTAGTTCAATATTTGATATTATATCATATCGTAAGCGATATGATAAGAAAGAGAGGAAAAAATGTCAGAAAAATTGAGAAAATTTCTGGTGATGGCTGCAGGTGTGCTTGTTATATTGGAAACGACAGTGATTTCGGGCTGCCATGCAAATATTTCAGGCACAGAGAGTGACAGGATGGTTGAGTACACGGTGATCTGCGGGGATGAAATCCCGGAGGAGTTTAAAAAGCAGATAAATGAAAACAAGGCAAAGGCGATGAAGCTGACGTACAAGGATGATGAATATTTATACATAGCGGAAGGCTTTGGCACAAAGGAGACAGGTGGCTACAGTATTACGGTTAACCAGTTTTATGTTAAGGATAAGGCAATGTATTTTGATACGCGTCTGATAGCCCCGGATAAGGGCGAGAAGGTCAGCAATCAGGCGAGTTATCCGTATATAGTAATAAAGACGGAATTGAGTGAAATGCCTGTTGTGTTTGAGTGAAAATTTCGTAAATTGTGTTAAAAGTTGCGAAAAAACTGACAATCAGTACTAATGCCCTATTGCTATCACTGCGATACTTTGCTATAGTAAAGTTACTAGATATTGTGGTGACATATTTATATATTCAAATATATTGATTGATATAATTGTTGATTAATTTGACCTGTTTTATATTTATACAGAGATTGATTTCATATATATGACACCGTCGTTACAATACTGGTTACCATGAGGACTATAGTTATGTGCCAGTGGGCATATCCACAATAAGGAGGCTTAAAATGGAACAGACAGAAATTAGAAAAGTCAGAGCATCGATTCACCAGCAGTGTGGCAACAGGGTAAAAATCCAGCAGGATCTCGGCCGCAACAAGGTTGACATTCAGGAGGGTGTTATTCAGCAGGCATACCCAAGTGTGTTTACGGTTCTGATAGATGATGAGTTTGAGCAGAATCCGCCACAGCTCTTATCTTTCTCCTACACTGATGTGATTACAAAAGATATAAGGATGCAGCTTTGCTAGTATCATGAAGTAAAGATGTTGCATCTTTATTATAATGATCATGAATTTAAATATTTGCATCTGCATAAAGTTACTCCATCTTGAATATGTATTTTATATACATATTTGAAGTGGGGTATTTTTTATGGAATTAATTACACAAAAAATCAGACAATGCATAGAAAAGGTAAAGGATATGTCGCAGGTTGGCTTCGACAGGGATTATGTCATAAAGGACAACAAGCCTGATGTTTCCAAAGTGGTTTGTCAGAACGGGCAGGTAAAGCTTGACGAGATAAAAGCGTCAGGCGAGAATATCTGGCTGAGTGGAAGCATTGAATTTGAAGTGCTGTATACGAGAGAAGAAGTTTTTGAAGGCGATGAGCCGGATGAAAATATCGGCGGAAACAGAGTGGAGCATATAAAGGATGCAATACCGTTTCAGGAGAAGCTTGTTCTTCAAGGAGTCTGCGAGAAGGATACAGTTCGTGTGTATACCGGGCTTGATGAGCTTACGGTTGGGGTTATCAATTCGCGAAAGCTCTCGGTCAGAGGCATTATAAGCGTGGAGCTTTATGGAGAGAGGGAAGAAAATCTTGAGGTTGCACAAAGGATTGATGACAAGGACGTGGAGCAGCTTATGGGGCAGATGAAGGTGCTTAAGCTTGACAGTGTTGTAAGGGATATTGTCAGAATTAAAAATGTCGTCACCTTGCCAAAGACCAAGCCGAATATATGCAAGCTCATATCAAGTCTTGTTGATATGAGAAATCTGGAGTATACATACGAGCGTGACCATATCACACTGACAGGCGAGTGCCATGCGTGTATAGTGTATCTGAGTGAAGAACAGGAAATTTGCTGCTTTGAGGTGCAGGAGGGGTTTTCAAATGAAATACGCTGCGAGGGTGATAATGCCGGAAATATTGCCTGGCTTCGCACACAGCCTGCCATGCATCAGGTTGAGGCGGAAAATGATTATGACGGAGAGCTCAGGCAGCTTTCGATTGAGGCAGCGCTTGCGGTGGATGGAAAGGTCTGGAGTGAGGAAACAGTAGAGGTGCTCAATGACATGTACAGCGTATCATGTCCGGTAAAACCTGTGTTTGAAAAGATGAAGGTATGCAGCCTTCTTATGAAAAATGACACAAAATGCCGTATTTTGGAGCAGTTGTACAGAGAAAACAGCAAAAAGAGAATTTTAAGAATCTGCGGTACAAAGACGCAGGCCGCTATTGCACAGATAAAAAATGCAGACACAGGAATTATTGTGTCAGGTGTATTGCAGGTGAACTGTGTGAATATTGTGGAGGATGATGGCTGTCCGATAGAGATGCATACAGACTCTGTGCCGTTTGAACAGTTTGTTGAGATACCCGGCATGGATGCCCACACCTGCTGCGAGGTAAATCTACAGGTAGACCAGGTGCAGGTCAATCTACTCGACAACAGCGAATATGAAATTAAGGGTGTTGTCAGCATAAACGCTATTGCCCTGCAGCAGGATGAAGTGTCAGTCATAACATCGGTGGAGCAGGAAAAAATAGCGTCTGATACTGAAGAGGAAGCAGCTCTGGTTGGCTATATAGTGCAGAAGGATGATAAAATGTGGGACATTGCAAAAAGATACCGCACCACTGTTGAAAACATAATGGAAATAAACGCTCTGACCTCAGATAGCATCAAACCTGATGATAGACTTATAATAGCGCGCATGTGAATCATAAATTAGTGGCAAAATACCTTTTGACCTTTTAATCATATCATTATATAAAATGTGGAAAATTCTGTAAATTTACAAAAAGATGTGGAAAAAAGATTCATTTTGTGCGATAATATATCCGAATGTATATTGAACATAAATTGTGGAAGGAAAGGTCAATCTGACCGTCGTATTACAGGAGGAATAAAATGAATCAGAAATGGACACGTGCTATATGTACTGTGTTAACATCGGCACTCGTTTTTACAGGACCGGCAGTAGAGGGCACTACATTTAGCGGATACATAAACAGTGGACTTGAGAAGGTATATGCCAAGACACAGAAGCAGAAGGATGCAGAGAAGAAGAAGTCACAGGCTGAGCAGAATCTCAAGGATAAGAAGAATGAGATTAATGGTCTAAAGGATCAGCAGCAGACTACTGCTGATGATATAAAGAATAAATCTGCAAAGCTTGATGAGATTCTTGCAGCACAAAAGAAGCTTCAGACAGATATCACAAATAAACAGGCAGAGATAGAGCAGAATCAGAAGGATCTTGCAGCTGCTCAGGAAAAGCAGCAGGAGCAGTATGACGCCATGAAGAAGCGTATACAGTTCATGTATGAAAATAGCGCTGAGGACAATATCTGGACAGCAATTATTGAGTCAAATGGTATCACAGATATGCTCAATCGTATAGAGTACGTGTCAGATGTATATGATTCGGATCGTGCTCTTATGGATTCTTATCAGGCAGCAGTTGAGCAGGTGAAGGAGATTGGTACTAAGCTTGACAACGACATGAATGAGCTCACAGCCATGCAGGATGACTATGAGAAGCAGCAGGCAGATGTCGAGGCGGCTATAGTAGCTCTTGAAAACCAGAAGGAGCAGTATGCAAGCCAGATAGCTCAGGCACAGCAGCAGGCAGATAATTATCAGAATATCATTACGGCACAGGGCAAAATCATTCAGGAGCAGGAAGCAGCGGCAGCAGCTGCAGCCGCTGCCAGAGCGAACAGCTCATCAAGCAGTCCAAGCTATGATGGTGGTGGAGCCGGTAAGGGCGGAAGTATTGCCAGTGACTATGCAGCAGGCGGTGGAAAGAACCCGGGTGCTTCAACAGGAGTTTCAGGAAGCTCTGTAGTATCATACGCTATGCAGTTTGTGGGCAATCCATATGTATGGGCTGGAAACAGTCTTACAAACGGTGTAGACTGTTCAGGCTTTGTACATGAGGTATATGCACATTTTGGTATCAGCACACCGAGATATTCACAGGCATTTAAGTCTGTGGGACAGGCCGTATCCTTCGATAATATACAGCCGGGAGACGTAGTGGTATATCCGGGACATGTAGCTATATATGCAGGTGGTGGTGTTATAGTGGAGGCACAGTCCACAAAGGCAGGAATCACAGCAAACAGAAGCGTACAGTGTCATACAATACTTGCTATACGACGTCTTGTATAGGATGGTTAGGAGCCGATAAGTATATTTATTATACTTACCGGCTCTTTTTCTATCACAAAGAGCTGAATGGTTACCAATAAAGTAAGGGCGTAAGACGCGGACATGCCACGACCCAATGTTAGTAACCGGCAACAAACTCATTGTAATAAATAATAGCAATTTCCACCCATAAGGTGTATTATAAAGATAGACGGCACCAATTCGCACAAAACGAACTAGCAAGCCTGTAAATAAAGTAAGAAAAGCAGGAGGAACAAGCCATGCAGATGGAACAATTACAAAAAGACATGATTGCAGCAATGAAAGCAAGAGACAAGGTAAGAAAGGATGCTATATCCTCACTTGTATCGGCAGCCAAAAAGGCGGCAATAGATGAGGGCTGCAGAGACAATATACCGGAGGAGCTTGTCAACAAGGTCATTCTTAAGGAAATGAAGTCTGTGAAGGAGCAGATTGACACATGCCCTGCAACAAGAATAGATCTGCTTGATGAGTACAATACCAGATATGCAATCTTTGAGGAGTACGCTCCTGCAATGATGTCGGCAGAAGAGGTAGAAAAGGAGCTCACAGAGCAGTTTTCGGATGTAATTGCAACAGGAAACAAAGGACAGATAATGAAGGCAGTCATGCCGCATTTCAAGGGCAAGGCTGACGGAAAGGTCATAAATCAGGTGGTTGCAAAGCTTTGCGCAAAATAAGAAAACACATCATAACAATTATACTTGCAGTGCTGGCTGTCATGGCCGGCGTGTAGGCATATATATGCAGGGCTTGACAATGCCGATATAACGGATTATGATTTCTCGGGAGGCAGATATAAGAAGCTGCTGGAGAAAAATAACTATAAAATAAAAGAAAAAGTGTGGAAAAGAGTCGATATGGGAAACGTTACTCTTGATCACTAGAAAGAAGATTTTATGTCAACAAAAATTGGAAGAAATGACCCTTGCTGGTGTGGCAGCGGAAAGAAATATAAGACCTGTCATGCGGCATTTGATATGAAGCTTGAAAAGCTTGCTGAGGCACATCATAAGATACCGAGCCATTCAATCATCAAGACACCTGACCAGATAGCGGGAATCAAGGAGAGCGCCAAGATAAATGTCGCAGTGCTCGACTACATAGGAGAGCATATCCACGAGGGAATGAACACAGCAGAGATTGATAAAATAGTCTATGATATGACCACCAGCATGGGCGGCATCCCTGCACCGCTCAACTATGAGGGTTATCCTTATAGCGTATGTACATCAGTAAATGAGCAGGTTTGTCACGGATTTCCTTCAAAGGACGTCATCTTAAAGGATGGTGACATCATAAATGTAGACTGTTCTACAATTTTAAACGGATATTTTTCGGATTCATCAAGAATGTACTGTATCGGAAATGTAAGCCCGGAAAAGAAAAAGCTCGTTGAAGTCACAAAGGAGTGTGTGGAGCTTGGACTCAAAGAGGTAAAGCCGTGGGGCTTCCTCGGAGATATGGGACAGGCGGTGCACGACCATGCATTTGCAAACGGTTACACAGTAGTGCGTGAAATCGGTGGACACGGAGTGGGACTTGAATTTCACGAGGATCCGTGGGTAGGCTACAACACCAAGCGCGGCACCGACATGGTCATGGCACCCGGCATGATATTTACCATCGAGCCAATGATCAACATGGGCAAGGCCGATATCTACGTAGATGACAAGAACAACTGGGAAGTATACACTGACGACGGACTTCCATCAGCCCAGTGGGAAATCATGGTACTCGTCACAGAGGATGGCCATGAGGTGCTGAGCTGGTAAACCGGTAAGTATTACGAGAGTGCTTTTATAAAAGGATATTATTTCATAGGTGATAACATTATGAAGGGCGTGTGAAAAACAAAAGTGTTTTCACACGCCCTTTTGTATAATCCCATACAGAATCTAGTAAGTGAAGCGTTAGCTTCGGGAGAGCATTTCTGCATCCACGGACATGGTTTATAAACTCATAGTAGATTGCTTCGCATAAGTACCCTAAATTTACCGGAGAGTATGCGGTGTGTTTCGAAGAAAAATATAAACTGCCACGGCGTTCCATAAAATGTGGATACGATAATTCATAGCAAACTATCAATAAACTATCCGCAAATGCTGCCGTGGCTGATTTTATATTTTTCTGAGGAATATACTGCATGCTAGGCCGGTATCCACAGCCTAGATATGCGAAGCCCTATAAAGCGCAGTACCATAAGCGATGCACTATGATGCGTCCCTACAGATTTGTATTCACCCCATTTATGGTCGCATTCTCATTCTCCCTCATAGGAATGACGAGACACTTCTCCCCATTGATGACCTGCGCATGAATCTGAGAAGCCTTCTCCGGCTTTACATGAAGCACCACATCATAAGTCTTAATTTGGGCAGTGTAATTATCAATCTCTTCCTGCTTCTCAAGAAGCTGTGAAGTGCGCTCTTCAATCTGATTATTTTTCTCCTGGATAACAGAATCCTTCTCCTCAAGCTGCGCATTTTTTTCATTGAGCTCGAGAGTTAAATCGCCGACCTGGCTCTCAAGAGCAAGCTTTTCCACGCGGATTTCATTAGCTGCAAGAGCCTTTGAATCAATGACATTGGCTGCGATAGGCGGCTTGTTACCGAAGGCCTCATTGACGGATTTTTCAATGCGTGAAATCTTTTCCTCAGAGACATGGCAGTCACTAAGCACCTTGTTCATAGCCTCGCTGTCGAGAATGAACGGATCGTCGTCATCATCGTGAGTCTCAGCGTAGTCATCGGCCATCTCGGACAGATTCTGCTGGATATCAAGCAGCTTGTCATCAGTGCTCTCGTCCTCGGCACCTAGCACATTTCTGACGATTGAATGAAAAGCCATCTTCTGCTCAGTAGCTGTGCGCTCCACACCGCAGCCGAGACCGTTTGTCATAAACTCAGAGTGAGGCTCCTTGGTATTTTTCGTATAGAAAAGAGTGGAGTGTATGTCAGTGCTCCTATCGTTGAAGGCAGGGAATAAAAAGCCTGTCTCAGGAGCGCCGACTACCCAGTCTCTTATGCGGGCTCCGATACGCTGCTCCTTTTCCAGATAGCCAAGGCCCGGTTTTGAAAGTGTGACAGGGCAGATGGCGCAGAGCATGTATTTGTACACCTCCTCGGACTCATCCACGTTGATGTTGTCCTTTGTACGTGTCATGACATCGTAGCTGTCGAGATACAAAAGAATCAAGTAGTTTCCGGCCTCATCGTAGGTGTCGATGACCAGATCATAGTATGTATCGAGCAGAGTCTCATCATTAAGCTCGCTGTCGCGAAGCGCCATGAGAATCTGCTGGCGGCCTCCGACCTCTTCCTCCTCAAGCGGAAACTGCAGATTGAGCAGGTTGTTTCCGAGAGTGCCGGAAAGCACCTTGTTTGAAATCTCCAGATATTTGTAGTATTCATCCTCCTCCAGAGTGAGAAATTTGCCACCGAATTTGCAGACCTTTTCATGGTTGCAGTCCACGTAGCAGCCGACCAGACGACTGAAGGTTGCCTGGTCTTTTTTTAATCTTCGTTTTAGTTCCAATACTTCTTTTTTGTTCATATTATCCTCGCATTATTTTCATACCATTCAAAAATTTACGTAATCACATTATATGTATGGAATAAATATTTGTCAATTGAGCGGCGCCTTTTATGTCCCGCTGTCAATCAAGAAAAAAGATGACAGACAAACCACAAAATGCTATAATTTAGGAAATCAACGGATTATGATATAAAGGCTGACACAGAGACATCCACAGGTGTCTCTGTTCTTGGATTGAGGCATAAATGGAGCAGAAAATGACAAACAATCACATTACAATAGGCATTCTCGCACATGTAGATGCGGGAAAGACAACCCTGTCAGAGGCCATGCTCTACAGCACCGGGCAGATTCGCTCACTCGGGCGCGTGGACCATCAGGACGCGTATTTGGACAACGATGCGCAGGAGCGTGAGCGTGGAATAACCATTTTTTCAAAGCAGGCAAGGCTTGATATTTCGCGTGGCACAAATGCGGCAGATACAGCACATACAGCAGATGTAGCACGTACGGCAGATACAGCTCGTACATGGCAGGTAGTCATGCTTGATACACCGGGGCATGTGGATTTTTCGGCAGAGATGGAGCGTACCCTTCAGGTACTCGACTATGCAATACTTGTAATCAGCGCAACTGATGGAGTGCAGGGGCACACGCGCACACTGTGGAGACTTTTAAAGCACTATAACGTGCCGACATTTATTTTTGTAAACAAGATGGATATGCAGGGCACGGATGCGGAGAAAGTGCAGGCAGAGCTAAGGAGCGAGCTGAGCGATGGCTGTGTGGACTTTTCTTCACAGGATTTATTTGATGAGCTTGCCATGTGCAGCGAGCCTCTTTTAGATGAATTTATGGAATCGGGAGAGCTTGCGGATGCACATATTGCGCAGGCGGTGGCGCAAAGGGACGTGTTCCCCTGCTTTTACGGCTCGGCACTTAAGCTTGACAGAGTGGATACGCTGATTCAGGGGCTTTCGAGGTTTATGTGTGAAAGAAATTACCCTGACGATTTTTCTGCCCGCGTATACAAGATAGGCAGGGATGACAGAGGCAGCAGGCTGACATTTTTAAAGGTTACCGGAGGCTGTCTTAGAGTCAGGGACAAAATAGAGTACAAAGCGCATGGCGGTGACGAGGCGAAAGGCCTTTTGATTGAGAAAATCGACCAGATAAGAAAGTATTCCGGCGAAAAATATGAGATAGCTGATGTGGCAGAGGCGGGTGAGATAGTTGCTGTCACAGGTCTTAGCTCGACATTTCCGGGACAGGGGCTCGGGGTTGAGCAGCAGTCCAATATGCCAATCCTTGAACCGGTACTAAACTATAGGATGATTCTGCCTGATGATGTAAATCCGGCTGCATTTATGGAAAAGCTAAAGCAGCTTGAGGAGGAAGACCCACAGCTTTACATAGTGTGGGTGGAGGAGTTTAAGGAAATCCATGTGCAGCTCATGGGACAGGTGCAGATGGAGGTGCTTGTGCGTCTCATAAAGGACAGGTTTGGTGTTGTTGTCACGTTCGGACCGGGCAGCATTGTATATAAGGAAACGATAGCAAGGGCTGTCGAGGGAGTAGGACATTTTGAGCCGTTGCGCCACTATGCAGAGGTGCATCTGCTTTTGTCGCCGGCGGAGCGTGGCAGCGGAATCACAGTCACATCCACCTGCAGTGAGGATGTGCTCGACAAAAACTGGCAGCGCCTCATAGCCACACATGTTGAGGAAAAGGAGCACAGGGGTGTGCTCACAGGCTCAGCGCTTACCGATGTGAAGGTCACTATTCTTACAGGAAGAGCACATGTAAAGCACACGGAGGGAGGCGATTTCCGCCAGGCTACATACAGAGCAATCCGCCAGGGACTTAAATCCACAGAGAGCGTGCTGCTGGAGCCGTACTACAGCTTTATCCTACAGGTGCCGATGGAGTATGTCGGCCGTGCAATGACAGATCTGGAGCAGAGATTTGCAAGAGCCGAGAGCCCGCAGTTTGCCACAACCGCTGCGAGGGAGATGGCAACAATTACAGGAAAGGCACCGGTTGCGACAATGCAGGATTATGTGAGTCTGGTGCATGCGTATACAAAGGGGCTCGGGCACCTGACACTGGAGCTGTGGGGTTATGATGAGTGTCACAATCCTGCGGAGGTGATTGCGCAGATGCACTATGACAGCGAGGAGGATTTCCGCAATCCGACAGGCTCGGTATTTTGTGCGCACGGCTCAGGCTACGTGGTGCCGTGGGATGAGGTCCCGGAGCATATGCACCTGCCGTATGTCTACCACGGAGATGAGTCTGAGGAGACACTTGCAGCGAGTGCCCGCACACAGAATGCATTTTCAGCGGAGGATGCGCAGGCGCTTGCCGGAAACCGCCGCAGGACGAGCTTTGAGAAAGCTGTTTCAGGTATGTCATCAGTGGAGCTTGATGCGCAGCTTGCAGATGTTTATGCCAGGGAGTTTGGCATGGGCAAAAACGATATCGCAGATGATCAGAGGCGTAAATGGTCAGGCAAAAAGAAAAATGAGTATGAAGGTCTAAGTGGTAAACCGCGCACCGTAAAGCATGATAAGCACGGCAATCCGATTTATCCGAAGAAATCCCCGGGGGAAGAGTACCTGATAGTTGACGGATATAATATAATATTTGCATGGGAGGATTTAAAGGAGCTTTCACGCATAAACATTGATTCGGCGAGAGATGCGCTGAAGGATGTTTTATCGGATTACCAGGGCTATAAGGGCTGTCATCTGCTGCTGGTGTTTGATGCGTACAAGGTGAAGGGCAATGCCGGAAAGAGAGAGACCTTCCACAATATAGAGGTTGTGTATACAAAGCAGGACGAGACAGCCGATGCATTTATCGAAAAGACTGTGTTTGGCATACGTGACAGGTACAAGGTAACAGTGGCAACCTCGGACGGACTGGAGCAGCAGACGGTCATGAGTCTGGGGGCACTGCGAATGTCAGCCCGCGAGCTTAAGGAGCATATTGAGATGACGAAGCGTGCCGGGATGGAGGCATTTATATCAGGATAAACGGTCATGAATGGTAACAATATGTGCATAAAGAGATGTTTATAAAGACATTTGTATGTCATAAGCAGAGATAAGGAGACAAGAAAATGGTAGTAAACGAAAGCATGTACCAGCTCGGAAGCGTGCGCTCAGCAATCAGGGAGCTTTTCGAGTATGGTAAAAAAAGAGCAGCAATTGTAGGTAAGGAAAATGTATATGATTTCTCAATAGGAAACCCGAGCATACCGGCTCCGCAGATAGTAAACGACACAATAAAGGAGCTTGTGACAGATTATGATTCTGTTGCGCTGCACGGATACACGTCAGCACAGGGAGACGTGGAAACGAGAGCGGCGATAGCTGAGTTTTTGAACAACACACACGGCACACATTTTAATGCAGACAACCTTTACATGACAATGGGAGCAGCTGCATCGCTGTCAATCTGCTTTCGTGCATTGACAAGTGATGCATATGATGAGTTTATTACCATAGCGCCATATTTCCCGGAGTACAAGGTATTTGTGAATGCAGCAGGAGCAAGGCTTGTAGAGGTGCCTGCAGACACAGAGCATTTTCAGATAGATTTTGAGGCTCTTGAGGAGAGAATCAATGCGCACACCAGAGGTGTCATAATCAATTCACCAAACAACCCATCCGGCACAGTCTATTCTGAGGAGACCATCAAAAAGCTCTCAGACCTCCTTGAGAAAAAGTCTAAGGAGATAGGAAGACCGATATTCATTATCGCAGATGAGCCGTACAGGGAGATAGTCTA
>ENA-ORTH01001467-ORTH01001467.1-human-gut-metagenome-genome-assembly--contig:-NODE-1467-length-23548-cov-3.239859_pt1 | contig 23548 bp, 17 predicted proteins | sample MGYA00241914_ERZ509192 | MGnify/ENA primary metagenome ERZ509192 (study PRJEB26280, sample SAMEA2338826) | human gut metagenome | biome: human gut; feature: human-associated habitat; material: faeces... | reverse complement strand
TGGTTGCTCAGCCCGCAGTTCACTTCCTCGAACACTCAGTCCTCGTTCATGAAGCGTTCGCCGTCCTCGTTCACGAACAGGAACGGCTCGTCGAACATGGGGCCGGAGTCGAAGTCGTGCATCATGTGGGAGTGGCCCACGGGCACGAACCCGGCGCCCACGGCCATGGACATGAGGATGCCGTCGCCGGTGTTGGCGCCTTGCGGCGTGTAGATGAACGCGTCGGAGCGGTTGCAGATGGGAGCCCAGGCGTCGACCATCTCCTGGTTTCCGCTGATGTCGCCCGTTGCCAGGATAACGCCCTTGGATGCGTTGAACTGCACGTACTTGCCGTCCTCGCCGGTGGCGATAACGCCTGTGATGCCGCCCTCGGCATTGCCAACCAGCTGCTCGGCATGCGTGTTGAAGAAGTATTCGGCTCCGCTGTCGGTGGCGGACTTGTTGAGCGCCTCGCCCAAGGTCCAGTTGACTTCCTTACCATCGGGGCGCACGGTGCCCACTTCGTCACCCTTCACGAACGAGACGGCATCGGGATAGATGCGCCAGCGCTCAGGGAGCGTCTCCCAACCGTACTTGGCCGTGCCGGACAGGGCGGACACCATCGAGATGCCCTGCTTGCCCACCATCTCCTCGATGTAGTTGAACACGGGACCGGTCTGCTCGGCCCAGGTGCGCAGCAGATTGTAGTTGACCGTCTGGTTGGACCACTGATACAGCAACATGCACGCCGTATCGATGTCGATGTTCACGCCGTTCTCAAGCTTCCAGTTGCTGCCGATAGCGGCCACGTCCACGCCGCGAATCTGAATGCTTTCGGTGCGCTCAAGCAAAGCGACCTTTGCGCCGTTGCGCGCCGCCGCCTCGGCGGCCGAGTTGCCCGCGAGGCCGCCTCCGACGATGACAATGTCGTAGTCCTTCGTCTCAGCGATATCGGTAATAGGCTCGGGCGCGACTTCCCACGTGTGCTTGCCGATGCCGTTCGACGAACCCGCAGCCGACGTCGAACCGGAGCCTCCCTCGGAAGCGGCGGGGGCGCATCCTCCCAGCGCGGCAGCCGCAGCGGCACCGGCGCCGGCAACGATCGAGCCTTTCAGAAACGTCCTACGTGAAATACCCATGTCTCATCCCTTCCCGTAACCTTCGCACGCCCCTTGCGTGCAAAGCGCTTCTTCAAGCGCCCTTGCAGTCTAGGGATGAAAGGAAGCGGGCGAAACGCACGAATCCTGCCATTTTCCGAAAGATCGCAGGGTTCGTGCGACAAGGGCGACTCGGTCGCATGAATCGTGCGACTATGCGTTTAGCACCAGGTCGATCAGCTCCTGTCTGCTGTGCACCCCCATTTTCTGGTAGATGCGGCGAACGTGGGTGTTCACCGTGTTCTCGGATATACCCAGGCTCTCGGCAATCCATGGCTGCGTGCGGCCTACCGCCAACAACCGAATGATCTCCTGCTCGCGCTGCGTGAAACCCCACTCCTGGCAGCGCTCCTGCAGCACGTCGTCGGGCCGATCCTCGACGTTGGGAGAAACCTCCGCAACCGGGCGCACGAGCACCTGAGGTGCGAACAGCTCCCACACCTCCTTGCTGGTAAGCAGCAGCACGATGGCGACCGTCATCAAGTACCCGACGAACATAGCCTCCTCGTAACCATGAGCGTTCGTGGGCATCGCGAAGGACAGGACGATGGCGATCGCAGCTCCCGCCGCATAGCACGCGCCCACCGCCAGCCGCATGACGGCGATAGTCTTTACCGGCTCGCTCGAGCGCGTATGGGCGACCTGCGAGAAAATGACCCAACTGAGCACGTCGAATACCGTATATCCTCCGATAATGACAGCTCCCGACGCTTCAAACGACTGACCGTCGTACAAAAACGGCATGAGCGAGAAACCGGCGACCATAGCCAGCAGCCCCAACCGATACATCCAGCTCGCACGCTTCGGCGCAACGAGCACGACCAAGAACGCGACCACCGCCACCATACCTCTGACAACCTGGATCAGAACGCCGCCGCCTATAGCCGACTCAACCGCTTGCGGGGCGAACGACGCAAGATGCTGGACGTATCCGAAGCCGATCATGATGAGCATCACGGCGCCAAGGGCTGGCAGCGACACGCCGAAGCTGGAGCGCAGGCGCTCGGCCAGGTTCTGCTCGGACGATGTAGTCAATTCGTTGCGGAAGCCATAGGTGCTGAGTTTCGGATCCACTCGAGCGAGCATGAGCAGCGAAGCCGCCGGAAGCAGCGCGAAGAAGCAGGCGGAAGCCACCGGGATCATGAGAAGCAAAGGGACGTCGACCACGAACGCGAACGCGAAGCCTCCCGCGACGTAGACCATGGCGCTGCGAGCCCCGTCACTGCTGTAAACCGCACCCCACGCCAAGCCGGCGAATCCCATGAAGATGGCGCAGAGCACGGCACCCGCGAACAGCAGCGTCCAGCTATCAGCGAACCCCGCGCATACGAGCACCAGTGAACCGACGGCGCCTGCGACCGCAACCGCCGCCATGATCTTCTTTCTCGCCAACAGCCGGCGCATCGCGTCGCTGCGACGCATTGTGACCACGTACAGCGGTACGCCGAATGCGAATATGCAGATCGCGGCGATCTCCGACATGAACCCTTGTTGGCCAGACGGACTGAAGAATACGCTCATGAATAGAGCGTCGAACCACGCCCACAGGAAACCGGAACCGATAATAGCTTTTACATCGAACCGCGCGAAACCTTTGCGAACAGCGAACGGCATGCGATCCTCCCCCTCCTGGGCGCATTATAGTGGAAGACCGTGAACCGTGCGCAGCGGAAAGCGAGGACGACGGCGCTGCCAGCTTCACTCGTCGTGCTTCGTACGGGCGCCGTCAGGGCGCTCTTCGATTCGCTCGCTCTTTTGAACAACCAGCGCGATAAGCTCCTAGCGCGTACGGACGCCTGTTTTCTGATAAATATGTCTGATATGGGTTTTCACCGTGCTGTACGAAATGAATGCATCCGCCGCTATCGTCTTAGCGGTTTTTCAGCAAGATGGGTGAGGATACCCTCCGCGCACCGGTCGGCTCCCGTTCTCGAAGCGCGATGACGGCTCCTACCCTTCGCGGTCGGGTATACTTGACACCGGCTCATAGACGTTCTGCGAAAGAAACGCACATGGAAAACCGCAAACTCATCGTGCTCGTCGGCTTGGGATACGGAACGTTCCTTGCCGTTAACATCGCTTTCATGTGGGGAGGACTGTCCTTCGCGATGGAAGCCGACGAGTCCGTGCGCAACCTCTCCCAGCTTTTCCGAATCGGCGCCACGGTCGCCATAGCACTCGCGCCTCTGACGGTTCTTGCAATTGCTGTGCTTACCGACTTCCGACGCTCCAGTCGATCACTCCGCGTTGTCTTCACCGCTCTCTTGGCTCTTTCGATGGCAATGTTTTTGGCCGCATCGTTGTGGTGCCCTTCGGCATCCGTCGTTTTCCTGATTGTCGGCGCGGTGTTCGGCATTACGAACGGCATGTACTTTCTACTCTGGGGAGAGGTGCTCTCTCGTTTGGAACCCCGGGCATCCTTCGCAGCCATGCTCATCATGGGAGGGGTGTCGAGTTTGTCCAGCATAGCCCTCTTCCAGATCGAGGGTTTCTTTACTCCCAGGATAGCGGCGTTCGCCTTGCTCGTACCCGCCTTCCTGCTCTTCGAACACTGCGCCAACGCCACCGAGGCGCTTTCTGAAAAGTCGACCGTGCACGCTCCGCGGTTAGGAAAATCCCCTGCGCGTTCGACGCTGCGCCCGGTCTTGGTACCGGTGCTCAGCGTGGCCGCCTTGGCCTTTGAGTTCAACGCTATCCGCGAAGTGGCCGCCAGCAACTTCAACGGCACGCTCATCAACACGCTGTCGACGGCGGGAGTGCTGCTGGCCGCCGCGATACTCGGCGTTGCGTCGTTCGTCAAGAAGCGGCCGCCCGACATCGACAGCATATATCCCTGGGTAGCGCTCGGCTTGGCAACGCTACTCATTCCCACGCTCTTTCTCGAATCGTTCTACTGGCCCGTTCTCACGGCGCTCGTCAGCATCGCGTACACGTTCATGGAGGTTCTGCTTCGCACCATTCTGGCAAAGATCGCGTACACTAGGCGCGACAACCCGTTCATCGTGTTCGGCTTCGGTGAAGGTATGGTATTTTCAGCTATCGGGCTGGGAACGCTCGTCGGATCGCTCGTGTACTTGAGCGGCCTGTCCAAAGACGTGCTGGTCGCCATCGTGCTCATGGTCTGCATCTACCTGCTCGTCTTTCCTTTTGTCCTCGGCAAACTGGAGACGAAGAAGCGCCTATCCGACTTCGAAGGGGCGGCGCGCGGCAATTTGGAAACGCGTTGCGCCGCCCTGGCTGACACGAACGGCATCAGCCCGAGCGAGTTGAAGGTGATGGTCCTGCTCGCCCAGAAGCTGAGCTACGCCGCAATCGCACAGAAGCTTATGCTGAGCGAGAACACTGTGCGCAGCCACTGCAAATCGATCTACCGGAAGCTCGCCATCCACAGCAAGCAAGAGCTCTACGACCTTGCAATGCGGAAGCCCTGATAGCTGTTATTGCACAAGCGAGCCCTTCGCCACAGCTGCGCCCAGCAATGCGCCGAGCGTGATGCAGCGCCCATGGCTCAGCCCGGGAGCGCAGATGGGATAGTCGTTGGCGAAGAAGTTGCCCTGCACGTTACCGCAGGCGAACAGACCCTCGATCGGGCGCTCTTCAGAGTCGAGCACGCGCAGCTGATCGTCCACATTCAACCCTCCGGGAATGACCAGCAGTTTGGCCGGCACCTGCGAAGCGTAGAACGGAGCTTTCGCAATAGGCTTCAAGCAGGCCGGATCTTTGCCGAAGTCTTCGTCGACGCCGAGGTCGACGAGCTCGTTGTAGCGAGCGACCGTCGCCACAAGCGCATCGGCAGGAACATCGATCGTTGTCGCGAGCTCTTCGAGGGTCTGGCCCTCGAACGTGGCGCCTTCATCGATACCCATCTGCACGATTTCAGGCAGGGGCGGCACGGCATCGGGTGTCATGCTGCCGTCCATGAAATACTTCGTCAGCGAGCCGGCAGTGTTGAAGTTGTACGTGCTCAGAGCAGACATGGAAGCCATCTGGCTCTCGTAGTCCGCGTCGAAGATGGTCCAGACAGTGCGTTTCGCGCTGCTCATCACCGCATCGGTAATGCCGGGCAGCGTTGTGTTCTCGTCGGCGAACCGCTTTCCGTTGGCATTTACCCGCAAGAAGGACGCAGTACACAGCGCACCGCCGCCTTGGATGGGATGAACCATGGGGCCATGATTGCCCGGCTGCATGGAAGCGCCCGCCCAGAGGGCCATGTTGATGCCGTCGCCCGTGTTGGCCTCGGGAGGAATGTAGGCGGTACCGTGCACGCGACCAACCAGCGGACACCACTCCGCCACCATGTCCTCATTTCCGCCATAGTCGCCCGTCGCTAGGATCACGCCTTTGGAAGCAGTGTACTTCACATACGAGGAACCCTGCGAAGCCACCACGCCAATAATATTGCCGCTCCCGTCTTTCAGCAGCTGTTCGGCCCTTGTTTTGTAGTACGACGCGCCACCGTTGGCAAGCGCGCGCTCCTGCATCCAGCCGACAAGGGCCTCCATGCACTCATGCACCCCGTATCCCGCCAGGTTATGATCGGTCGGATACGTGCGCGTGGTGAAATCGGGGGCATTCGCTGTTGCAGACGAGCCCATGCCCAGCACGAATTCGGCATCGTGATCGGCTGCAAGGTCGATTATGCGATCGAACACCTCGCCGGACTTGTCGGCCCACAGTTTGATGAGGCTGCCGTTCGCTTTGTAGCCCGATGCCTTCACCAAATCGCTGACCAGCTGGCCTTTGTCGATCGAAACGCCCGCGGCCTTTTGCACCCGCGTGTTCACGGCGGCCATATCGAGTCCACGTGCGCTCGGCTGCGACATCTTTTCGATGATGACCGCCTTCGCTCCCGCTTCGCACGCGTGCATGAACGCCGTCATACCGGCCACGCCGGCTCCGATGATGACCACGTCCGCCTCAACAGTTTCGGAGATGTCGTTTTCAGGAATAGGGTCGGGTACGGTTTCCCATGAACGGGCCTTCGTCGTCCCTGCCGTTGGCGAATCGTCCGCACCGCCTTGCGGCGCACATGCAGCCAGCGAACCCGCTCCCGCCAAGGCTCCCATGGTGACAGCACCTTTCAAAAAGTCGCGTCTGTTGATGCTCATGTTGTCCTCCTCCGTATTGGTCAATCAGACGAGATGCATTCTGCCCGGGAGGAGGCCGACGGCAACCACATTTCTAGGGTGAAACCATGGTTCACCCTAGAAATGTGATCGGAGATATAGAAAAGAGAGGGTCGATAGTCCAAGAGACCGCAAAGCTCATCTTATTCGACGAATTCGAAGCGGACAATCTGTCGAAACTTGAGTTAAAGGCCTTCAGTAAGTTGCCCGACCGTGAGGTCGAAACCATTTGCAATACGCTCAATTGTTTTAATGCCGACGTTAATCTCGCCGTTCTCTATCGCAGCAAGATAGCTCCTATCAATGCCGGACGCTTCTGCAAAAGCACGCTGTGTCATACCGCGCTCATCGCGCAGCTCTTTTATCCTCAAACCCAGCGTCGTCTTGATATCCATACCGAAGACGGTAAGGAAAGCTGCTAAACTAGGGTGTAGCAAATCAACAACAAATTGCTTTCTGATGCCAAGGAGTTCAACATGCCGGTAGTCTGGCGCCTCGATCGCATCATGGCCAAATACGAGATCAGTCTTAAGCAGCTAGCTGACCGAGTAGGCATTACTCAAGTTAATCTGTCTCGCATTAAAACTGGAAAATCAACAGCGGCACGTTTCTCGACGCTCGGCGCTTTATGCGAGGCGCTCGATTGCCAACCAGGGGATCTGCTTGAGTACATTCCCGATGCGTCTTTTAATAAATAGGAAGCATGACTTGACTTGATCGATGATCACGATCTCTTGCCCGCATGCGCGTGCGGCCGCGCAACTGCCGCCACAAAAACGAACTGCGAAAGCGACGGTGACCCGTCGTGTTCCTCGAAATATGCCGAGAGCTCGTCTTTGTTGTGGATGCCCAATTTCTGATAGATATGAGAGATACGCGTGTTAACGGTGCCGAGGGAAAGGTACAGCTCCGCTTTGATTTGGGATCGCGATCGACCTAAAGCGAAAGCACGAGCACCTCCTCTTCCCGATCGGGCAAGCTACGCCGCGATTATATTACCGACGAGGTATACGATAAAAAGACTGGCCACGATATCGGTTCCCCAAAGGTGGTATGTACAAGGGAGTCACGATCAAGCGGTACAACGAGCTAGCTGCAGCCGGCTACGATGAGGACTTCCATAAGTCGCCAACTGGTTACGAATCCCCCCCCGCAACCGGTCGCCGCATGCGTCAGCCCAAAAGGCCTTGATGGGCGGAGTTTTCAAAATCTTCCACCATATCGGCAAGTTCCTGCCGCGAATGAATATCCACCTTACGATAGATGCGCTTGATGTGCGTTTTCACAGTGTTGGCCGAAATGCACAGCTCTTCGGAGATTGAGGGAGCGTCCCTGCCGAGCAACACCATGCGCAGCACTTCTTCTTCACGGCTTGTAAGCCCGTACTCTTCGGAGACGAGAGCCGCAAAATAGTCCCGACTTAAAAGCGTTGAAGGTGCTCCTCCTCCGTCATCGCCTTCCTGTCCGCTTCCCAAAACGATGTCGGAGTCGTATGCGCTGCCATCATGCAAGCGAGCGGCTACCAGCAGAACCGCGAACACTGCGAATACCAGAACGTACATCCCCACGCCCGTATAGTCGCGCGGCAGCAATCCCACGACATATCCGAGCGTCGGAAAGATGTTCACCACGCCTGCCGCGGCAGCGTACAGCCCCGAAGCCGAGAACCCCTTGCGCTTCGCAATGGAGGCGCACAGCGGCATGAGCAGTATGAGGCAGAGGTTGAACGCAGCGCTCACGATACCCATGCACAGCACCTGCAAAACGCCGGCCACGAACGCTTGCAGGACTATCAGCAAGCAGGCAATTGGACAGAGCAGGCGAAACACCCATGCAACGCTGAAGGAGCGCACACCCGGCATCGACGCCGCCAACAAAACGACCGAAACGGCAAACGCCTCCCCGACGGCGAAGAACATACTGGCAAGCGCATCCAATCCGGCGACGGTCCATGAGTATTGGTAGGCGAACCCCAACGCCCCCGCGCAGATGATCGGAACGAAAAGGCCTTTGATACCGGAAAGCAAGCGGACGTTATCGCGCTCTTTCTCGCCCGAGCTGTTTTTCGCAGGCATCGCAAGCTTTACAGAAAAACCGGCGGATAAGACAAGGAAAAGGCATTTGGTGACCAGCACCGCCTCCGCCGATTGAAAGGCGCTAATGAAGATAACGGCGAACGATGCCATAAGGCTGCCTGCCAGAATGCAGAACTGAAAGCTGCGCCTGTCGAACAGATAAGCGACTCCTGCCCAGAACGCGAAAAGCACCGCGAACGAGGCGCCCGTCCCAACGTGCAATCCAGTCATAATTCCGAAAGGAATCGTCAGGATACCATGGTTGTGCAGGTAGAATACTCCTTGGCTCACCACGATTGTTCCTGCGGCGATCAATGCCAAACCAAGCGGAACACGCTTGATGCCGCGCGGCAAAAGCGCTGTAGCAACGAGAAAATACGCCATGAAGAACGCCGTGTTCTCCACGATGCGCGAGGATATCGTCTCCGTAGCTAATTGCTGATACCCTTGAGAGACGAACACCTGCGTTGCAGAAGCTACGAATGCGGCATATCCAACGACTGCCACAAATACCCTTTTCCTCGAATCCATGCCAGATCTCCCCGTCTTGCACAATTCCCTGACCCGATTGTAGCGGAGCGGCTTTGTTTCGCAGGCACGATCCGTCACCCACGCCGGGTGATCTTTCGGCACGCACCCGCCAAGCATGGTTACAGGCCGGCAATCGACGAGTACGGTTTGTGTCGTCTGTTATCGAAGGGAAGGGAAACCTATGAAACTCACGCGAAGGAATTTTTTGCAGGGAGCAGCGTGCGGCATTGCCGGAACAACGCTTGCAGGCGTCGTCGGCTGCTCACCCCAGGGCCAAACAGCATCCGACCAAACCGCCGGCGAGGGCGGAGAATCCGCAAGCGCTACGGAAGAAAAGGATGTCGCCCAAACCTACGAATGCGACATATGCGTCGTCGGGGCAGGGTTTTCCGGCATGATAGCAGCGGTACAGGCGCATGAAGACGGAGCGAATGTCATCGTGCTGGAGGCGGCCGATATCACAGGCGGGGCCTCGGCGAACGGCGTAGAGGGGTCGTTCGGGGTGGATTCAAGCCTTTCAAAGGAGCTCGGCATCCAAGTGGATTTGAAGAACATCCTCATGAGCGAGATGGAGCAATCCCAATGGCGCGCAGACGGCCTTGCCTGGCTCGAGATGATGGAAAATTCTGGCCAGAATATCGATTGGCTCATTGAGCAGGGTGTAAAGTTCGACAAAGTGGACGACTACCACGGCAAGGACTATCGAACCTTTCACTGGTATCAAGGCGGCATCACGGAAGGCTATATCAATCCGATGACGGCCAAACTAGAAGAACTTGGCATCCAGGTGGAGTTCTCGACCAAAGCCGAGGAGCTCATCCTCCACGATGGAAATGTATGCGGAGTGTATGCGCAGAATAAGTCCGAGTGGATACAGGTCAATGCGAAAGCCGTCATCTTGGCCACCGGAGGATTCGGCGCGAACTATGAGCTCTGCTCGAACATAGGCTACCCTGCCGATCGGCTCCTATCCGTCGGATCGCCTCATGACGACGGGTCCGGGCATGACATGGCCATCACCGCCGGCGCAAAGGATTTCGCAGATTACGCAGCCGACAACTGCGGCTCCATCATCAAATCGTTCTCCTTCAGTATGACGAATCTCGGTTTCTGCATGGCACCTCAAATTCCATGGATCAATGAAAGCTGTGAGCGATTCTATAAGGAGGACAACTGCACGGTAAACCTCTCGCTGGCGAATCCGCCGAAATGGAACCAGGAACGCTCGTTCATGATCTGGGACGAAGCCATATTTGAAGCGTATGCCGCCACCCAGGAGGACGACATGCGCGCCCTCTTGGAAAGCGCGCTCGCCTCGGGTGAGGGAGACGTATTCAAAGCGGACACCTTCGCCGAGCTCGCCAAGGCCGCCGACTTGGATCCGGACCGGCTTGAGAGCTTTGCGAACGAGTACAACGCCATGTGCGCCACGGGCAAAGACGAGCTCTGGGACAAAGATCCTCGATTTCTCGTCCCTTTGCAGAATCCCCCTTACTACCTGGCTCAACCGATCAACGCCATGTTCACCACTATCGGAGGCGTGGCAACCAATCGCAATGCTCAGGCCATCGATGCCGACCATCATGCAATCGAGGGGTTGTACGTGGTGGGCGTGGAAGGCTGCATGCTCTACCGCAATGTGTATACCATCGGCACGCCTGGCTCGTGCAGCGGCAATTCCATCAATACCGCGAGAACCGCCGCGAAACACGCAGCGGCGAGACTCTAGATGATCGGAAGCAGGTGCGATCCTTCGCGAGAGAGCACGACCGGATGGTACCGGCAAAGCTTTAGAGAATCGGAAGCAGAGTGCGGCCCCTCCCCGAGCGCCACCGCTTCTGCTTTCTCGCCAGTACGCGGGGGCCGCATCTCATCGATGCGGCCCCCGCGCTTTCGCCCTACAGGCTCTTGATTTCGCCTTACAGGCTCTCGCCGAGAATCGTGCGGACGGCATGGCGCGCGTAGGTCATCGTCCTTCCGCTGGCCAGACCCGTGAACAGGTTGGGATACGAGTGCGCGAAGAATCCGCCCGACACGTCGCCCACCAAATGGAGGCCCGTGAACGGCACGCCTTGGGCATCGACCGGGTTCAGATCGGTGTTGACATGGACGCCGTCGAGCGTGCACAAGAGCCTGCTGCACGTGCGCAGCCCGTAGTACGGAGGCTGATCGAGCGCGATCAGGCGATAAGGTTCTTTGTAGAAATCGTCGTCATGGCCCTTGGCGGCAAGCTCGTTGTAGCGCGCAACCGTTTGGGCGAACGTCTCGGGAGGTATGTTGAGTTTTGTCGCCAGTTCTTCGGGTGTGTCGGCGCTCTGCACGAAGCCGGCTTGCTCCCATTCGGCGATAGTGTCCGGCAGCGTTTCGTACTTGCCATCGGACGGAGCTCCATTGGGATACGGGTAGTGGCGCGCGCAGCCGACCGTTTCGAACTGCTTCATGTGCTCAAGGTAGTTGGCGTCCCAAATGGTGCACCAACAATGCTCGGGCTGATAGGCCGCCGCATGGACAATGTAGTCGTAGGGCGCCGATTCGTTGGCGAACCGCTCGCCGTTCAAGTTCACCTTGAGCCACGCCTGCGACCCGAACCGGACCTGCTTTTTAAGTTCGGGCCATCCCAGGCCCTCGGTGCAGGTGAGAGGCGTCTCGTTGGGATACATGCCGGTGCGATCAAACACCATGCACGCATGGGTCTCATCGAATGCGGCTCCCATCCACAAGCAGGCTTTGATCCCATCCCCGGCGGTCAGGCCGGCCGACGTGTAGCCTGCCGGCATGCTGGCAAGCGTCTGCGGCTGGAGAGCCCGCAGCATGTCTATGTTGTGCTGGTATCCGCCGGTTGCCAAAATGATGCCCTTCGTCGCCTTGAAGCGGATCACCTTGCCGTCGGCATCCTGGGCGAGAGCGGCGGTAACCGCGTGATCGTCGTGCTCGAACTTCACGAACGCCGTCTCGAAGCGGAACTCGCCGCCCAGTTCCTCCACGTACTCGGGCCATACCACCTTGCTCGTCCGCTCAGGGTCGTCCCATACGGGGCTGTGCCCGGATTGGAACTTGGGATAAGCGCCGGGATCGTCGAACGTGGCGGAGTAGCCGCCCTCGAACAGCAAGTGCCCGACGTTGCGTCGTTCAAGCAGGTCGGCGTACCAGTCGATCGCTTCGTAGCTTTCGTCCAACCACAGCTTCACCAGACGCTGGTCCATGTCGTTGGCGGCATACATGGTGATGTAGTGCAGGCACGCTGCCGGGTCGGGGCTGTTGTTTTCTGCCCGTTGCAGCTTCGAGCCGATGCCTCCAACATCGTCACGCACCATGCCGGCCGCGCCGGTCTTTTCGATCGTGATGGTTTTCAAGCCCTTTTCCAGGCAGGTCATGGTCGCCACCATGCCGCCTGAACCCGCGCCAATGATGAGAACATCCGTCTCCACCGTTTCCTCGGGCTCGCCAACATCGGGCTCGGCGCCAAGCCAGTCGGCCGCGGATGCGGCGTTGGCGGACGATCCTGTCTGGGTGACATCGTGCGAGCCGTCATCCGAGGCGCTGCTCGACCCACCGCCCGATGGCGAGCAGCTTCCCAAAACACCGAGGGCTGCAATGCCGGCTGTTCCCGCAACGGCCCCTTGCAAGAAGCTTCGGCGCGTCAGCTCATGTTCCATCTTCCCCATCTTCTCCTCCTTCAACGTTCTTAGAAAGCGCGCGGCCTCATTTCGAACTACGGCCGCTGCGCCTGCGCAGCTAGCACGTTACGATTCCTCCGATGTGCTGTCACTCGGGCGCGTGGATCGGCGGGGATGATCTTGCTCATCCCCCCTCATCCTTCTCCATCTACTACCCATTTCATCAGGTAATTCCATGCCTAACGAAAGCTTCGACTCGACGGATCGTCACCGGCACTGCACGTATTTGCTATAGAATGGGAACGACGGCATGGGAGGGTCCTATGGGGATATGCTCGACGTCGAAACAGCCGGGGCGCGATTCCGCCCCTCATGGAACCGGAGATGGCAAGACCGTCGGTCTCTTTGCCCGGCTGCCTTCCATCCCTCTTGCTTTTCTGGGGTTCGGCATCTATCGCGCGTGGATCGAACTAGCCTTCGTCGGATCGTTTGTCGATTTTCCAGCCACGCAGTACAGCGGACATGATTGCTTCGATCTGACGATTCTTGCGACGGCGCTCGTCTTCGTCGCCGCCTCGCGGCGTCTCGGCACCCTGTACAACCGCAAGGTGCTCTACGGAGCGTGCGGGATCTCCTTGATCGGATCCACGCTGGGGCTGTTCGCTTCGCTGTACGCCCCGGAGTATGCCGCGACGCTCGCCGTGCCCTCTGCGGTGCTGGGCGGGTTCGGCATTGCCTTGAGCATCCTGTTCTGGTCAGAGCTGTACTGCTGCCTCAATCCAGTGCGCGTCGCGCTGTATTTCTGCGCATCCATTGTTGCGGGAGCGATGCTCATCTACATCTGCCGAGGATTCCTCATGCCGTGGCTTTTCGCTGCCATGCTGATCATGCCCCTCGCATCGCTCGCCTGCCTTCGAGCGAGCTTCCGCTCCCTCCCTCCCGAAGAACTCCCGCATCCGTACCGGGGTAGCTTCTCCTTCCCTTGGAAACCGATTCTGCTCATGGCCTTGTTCGCCTTCGCTTACGGATTAAAAGAGTCCTCGCTCTACGCAAGCACGTTCGGGCCGCATTCGGCATTCGGCACCGTCGTTATGGCATCTCTCGTATTCGTCGGCGTGGTGTTTCAGGGCGGCAAGTTCGACTTTAGGGTGATCTACCGGTTCGCCCTGCCGCTCATGGTGGGAACGTTCCTCATCCTGCCAAGCCTGGGATTTCTGGACAATGCAGCGGCTGACTTCTGCTTGACCGGCGCGTACACCGCCTTCTCCATCCTCATCATGATCATCCTGACCAGCCTGAGCTTCCGACAGGGCATATCCGCCATTTGGCTGTTCGGCATCGAACGCGCCATACGCGTCTCGTTCAACATGCTCGGACGGCAAACGGAATCGCTCGTTTCCGAAACCGATTTCATGGGCGGTCTTCCTCCGGACTTCGTTCTGAACGCGCTCGTCATCCTTCTGGTAGCCGTACTCACCATGATGCTTCTGACGAGCAAGGGAATGCCGGATCGCTGGGGAGTCGCCTTTTTCGATAGCTCCGAGGACGCCGACGAAAGCTATCTCGTCAACGACCAGCATCTTGCGGCGCTGTGCGGAAAGGTGGCGAAAGAGCGCCTGCTCTCGCAACGAGAAGAGGAGGTGCTGTTCCTGTTGGCTCAGCGAAAGTCGATTGGCGCCGTTGAGAAGGAACTCGTGGTGGCCAAAGGAACCGCGAAGACCCACATCAGAAACGTGTACCGCAAGCTTGACGTGCACTCGCGCGACGAGCTTGTCGAATACCTGGAAATGCACGACTGACGTTGCGACGACACCTGCCATCATAGCAGAGCCCGGCGGCGCGGACGCAAAAGTCATGCTACAGTATCGATGCCCCCTCGCCGATGTCTGTCATCGGCGAAACGAAGCCAGCAAGGAGAAATGCGTGCAAGAGGGTTCTGTATCCACGTTCGTTCGGGAAGCGAAGGGCCTGTGCGTCGATGCTTCGGCTGCGCTCAAAAGCAACCTCCTTCTCGTACTTGGAAGCATCGCATGGTGGGGCAGCCATTTTTTGTTGCTCTGGAACGTCCCCATCGCAACGCTCGATTCGTTCATGAGCGGCTATGACGGCAGGTTCGTGCTCACCATCGCAGGAACCGTCGTCGCCCTCGGAGCCTTGGCCTTGCTTGCATGGCGCAAGCCGAACCTCAGCTTGTACGCGCATCCCGCCTCGTATGCGATGTTCGCCGGCTGCGCATCGCTTGCGCTCGTGCTGCTCGTGATACCATCCATCGTCGAAGCGGGCGCCTTCGCGGGCGCCGTCGGCGCGTTGCTTTCCGGTATCGGGAACAGCTTCGCACTGGTCCTGTACGGCGAGCTGCATGCGCGCATGGGCTACCGCTTCGTACCGCTGGCCTGCGCGGTCGAGACCGTCGCAGGGGTTGTCGTGTTCGCCCTGCTCTCGCAGCTGCCGATGATCGCGGAAATGGTTGCAGCCGCAATGCTCGTGCTGATTGCCGCCGCCCTCTATTTCACCTCCGCTCGCTCCCCTGAAAGATCCGCAGACGTTCCCGCTCCGACGCGCGTCGATATGACCGTGCGGTCATTGGTGGCCCTCGCCATGCTCACCGGGTTCGCTTACGGCCTTCTGCGCACATTCGCTATCGGAGGTCTCGAAGCGGCCAGCATGCGTGCGGGAATGACCTCGGAAGCTATCGGTACCTGCCTGAGCGCACTTCTATTGGTCGCCGTCTTTTTTCTCCAATACCGGCAGTCGCTTTTCGAGCAGTGCCTGTTGTTCGTTGTTCCGCTCGTGGCCACAGGGATGCTGCTGATATCGGTACAGGGAGTGAGCGTGGTCGCCCCTATGGCCGTCAACACGGGGGGTTTCGCATGCTTTTTCAACCTGATGTGGTATTTCGCAGCGGTTTTAGCCGCACGCAGCACACGGCATCGCGTTACTTTTCTCGTGGCATTGCTGTTCTTCGGCAGCCAATTCGGACAGCTGCTGGGAGCATTGGTGCCCGTGCAGTTCGCCAATGCGTTTTCCAGCGGACTGATGTATATGCTGCTGCTCGTCCTAACGCTTTTCCTCTACTGGCGCGCGAAATCGCTTCGAAGCGCTGCGGAGGCGCCGAATCAAGCGGCGGCGTTGTCCGCCGTTTACGGAGAAGACTCAGTGAGCAGCCAGTCTGCTGTTTGGGTGAAGCAGTTTGGCCTGAGCCCCCGTGAAGCGGAGATAGCCCAGTTGCTCGTGCAGAGGATCCCCTATAAACAGATAGGCGAAGAATTGTTCGTTTCGGGAAACACGGTGAAAACTCACGTGCGCAACATCTACAAAAAGGCTGACGTATCATCGCGCGAAGAGCTGCTCGAAAAGCTGAACGACCTCGCGAAAAAAGGGTGACCCCGGAAATTTCTTTTTATTCTTCCTGATCAAAAGTACTATTTGAATTCACACTTTATTCGCGATTGCCGCATGCGGCAATGGTTCCTAGAATCCTTCAACGGTTTCGAAGCAATCGAAGAAGGAGGGAATCGCCATGAGCGATAGTTCGAGAAATCTTGATCGGCGCACGTTCTTGAAGGGGGGACTCGTTGCAGGCGCAGCCGCAGCAACCGGCTCCATGTTGGCGGCGTGCTCGCCGCAGTCCACCGGCGCATCCGGCGCGCACGACGATGCCGACGGCGGCACGACAGCTTCCCCGGTGGGCGCCGGCTATGCCAACCCCGACGGCGTAGGCATTCCAGTCAATCCCGACTCGACCGAGGATGTGGATGTCGTCGTCATTGGCTCCGGCATGGGCGGTTTTACGGCTGCGATGCTCACCAAGGAGCAGGACCCTGATGCAAAGGTGGTGATGCTTGAAAAGCAAGACGCCCTCGGCGGCAATACGAACTTCGCCGAGGGCGGTGCCGGATTCCTCAACATGTCGCCGGAAGAGGCGCGCGCGGCGGTGCAGGCGGATATGATCCAGCGCAATTTCGTCGTGGACGCATCGCTGTTCTACGCGCTGCGTACCCAGCAAGGAGATTGCGCCGACTGGCTGTTCGGGAAGCACGGAGTGCGGGTAAAAGACTACGGCAGCGGGCAGCCCCTCTACGAGGGCGGCACAGGCGCATCCGCCATCGCAACGCTCACCCCGCAGGCCGAACAGCTGGGCGTCGACATCCGCACCGGCTCCCGCGCGTTCGCGCTCGTTTTGGAAGACGAGTATGCCGTCACAGGCGTGCAGTACAAGGCTTCCGACAGCAGTGTCGTCCAGCTTAACGCCAAGGCCGTGGTGATCGCATCGGGCGGAATGAACAGCAACCCCGAGCTGCTCAAGCTCTATTCGAACGTGGATCTGAACAAGGTCATGCCCCTTGGCGTCGGGCAGGACGGCGACGGCCACCTCATGGTGGAGCAGACCGCGCATGGACGCACCGGGCTGCAGACTATCGATGGATTCTTCGCGGGCATCGGCACGGCCGACGATCCGTGCGGGTTCGACTCCGACCTCAACACGGCTGCCGGATTCCAGTTCTCGAGCGTCTTTGTGAACCAGTACGGCAATCGCTTCTACGATGAGTCGTTCGGCTTCAACACCGGCTCACAGCTGTTCTTCACGTGCATCCCGCAGGTCGTCTTGTCGCAAAGCCAGGCGTTTTCGCTGTTCGATGAGTCCTATATCCAGAGATGGGAGGCCGGCGAATGGCAGAACGGACACAACGGATTCGATAGCGCCACGAAAAAAGGAACCCCGCTCGAAATCCGATCGAACATCGAAAAGGTGCAGGACAAGGAGTGGTTCTACCAAGCCGATACCATCGAGGAACTGGGGGCGGCCATCGCGTCGGACGTGGAGAGCTTCGATGCGGCGGGATTCGTCAAAACCGTAGAGGCGTACAACGCCGCTGCGGACGGGGCTCCCGACGAGTACGGCAAACCGCAGGAATTCATCTGGCCGCTCAAGACCGCCCCGTTTTACGCGGCAAAGGTCGGCGTGAACGCCTACAACACCAACGGCGGCATCCACATTAACACCGATGCACAGGTGGTTGACCCCAACGGCAAGGCCATCACCGGCTTGTACGCCTCGGGCATCGCCACCGCCGGCTGGGACAGCCAGGTATACGGCGGCGGCACCAACCAGCCTGTAGCCCTGTGGTGCTCCTGCGCGGCAGCGCGCCATATCGTGGAGAGTCGTTTGAACAAGACGGTCGCCGAAGACTGGATGGGAGATATTCCCATGGCATCGATTCTGGGGGAAGACTACGCGAACGCCAATCCGCTCGGTTGAGTTTTCGACCGCCCCGTCCGCAGCTGGAATCGACCGCCCCGCCCGCAGGCGGAAGAGAGCAAGTTTATCGGCGACTCCGCCTATGGGAAGGGGCGGAGTCGCCCCCATCGCACGAGCGGCCGCCCTCCCGTCGCGCATACGGGCGCGGGCGGCTGCTTCGCGCGTGGCGCGTGCGGGCGGCTGCTTCCCACATGCTGCATGCCCTGCGAGCGGCTACACCCCGCGTGACGTTGCGACGGGCGGCTGCTTCGCGCGTGGCACGTGCGGTTGCCCCTCCCATTACGCGTGCGCCGTTGCGGTGGCTGCCCCCTGCGCTCTGCGCCATCAGCCGGAGCGGGCGCGCTTAAATCTTGTACATGTACTGGAACACGTCTTCGCGCTGGATGATCACCTGGACGCCCAGGTTCTCACCCACGGCCTCTAGCTTCTCCTGCACGGTGTTGAAATCGGCGACCGCGGTATCGAGCGTGGTGAGCATCGTCATCGAGAAGATGTCGTCGAGGATGGTCTGGCTGATGTCGTCGATGTTCGCGCCGCATTCCGCAAGCGCCGTCGACACGGCGGCGACGATGCCACTGCGATCCTTACCCAGAACCGAGATAACGCACTTCATTGGCTGATCCCTTTCGCTTTGTCCTCGTGACTTCAACCGGCGAGTTGGTGGCCGCCGGACGGCGTCTTATTCGTTCTTCATCCATAGTACCTGATCGCGAACGAGTGTTTCACGTGAAACATCCGATGTGCACACGGACGCTGCGACGGCGCTCAGTCCCTGCGCGCGAAGATGAGCGACAGGGCCTCGGCGCGGGTGGCCTGGCTTCGCTCGAACGCGCCGCGGACGGCGCTCGTCGTGGTTTTCGCGCCGGCCTTCTTCACGCCACGCATGCTCATGCACAGGTGCTCGGCCTCTAGCACCACGATGACGCCCTGGGGGTGCAGCTGCTCGATGAGCGTGTCCGCGATCTGCGACGTGAGGCGCTCCTGCACCTGCGGGCGCTTCGCGAACACGTCCACGAGGCGCGCGAGCTTCGACAGCCCGCAGATGCGTCCATCGGCCGCCGGGATGTAAGCCACGTGCGCCATGCCGAAGAACGGCACCAAGTGGTGCTCGCACATGGAGTAGAACGGGATGTCGCGCACCAGCACCATTTCCTCGTGGTGCTCGTCGAACGTGGTGGCGAAGTGCTCGGCCGGGTCCTGCTTCAGGCCCGCGAACACCTCCTCGTACATGCGCGCCACGCGCGCCGGCGTCTCGCGCAGGCCCTCGCGCTCGGGATCCTCTCCTACACCTTCAAGGATGAGCCGAACACCTGCTTCGATTTTCTCTCGATCCATCGGTCGCCTATCGTCCATCTATTCTCTGTTTTTGCCTTCATTCGCCCGCGCGGAACTATGCCGTGCGCGCATCGTTCGCATGCATCATAGCACGACCAAACAATGCGCCGTGCCGCACTGCGTCGCGACCGGCGCCCACCTCCTGCGTCCGTGAAGCGAACCGCGAGCGCACGCGACCCACGTCCGCCATCGTCACAAACGATGGCGACCCGCTCCCAGCGCCGTGGAGCGCGGCCCGAGCGCGCACCCCCGCCTGGCTCATGGACGAATCAGGTATAATCTGCTTTCGTACTACAAAGGGGAGGCACGGTGGACACGCAACCGAGCATAGCCGAACGATACTTCTCGCTGGGAGGAGCCAACTATATTGGTCTAGGCTTCTATTGGGCGTGGCTGTTTATAACGTTCTACACATCGGTTCTTCTGCCCCCATCGACAGATCAAACCATGAGCGGTCTGTGGAACTGGGCCGCATGGGCCCATGCGCTCACGCTCATCACCTGCGCCCTGCTCGCTCGACGACTCCAGCCGTACGCGCTCAGACGTTCTTCCATCGCCCTCTCATCGCTCGCAACTCTGGGCGGGACCCTGCTGATCCCCCTGGGATCGCTGCTTTTGGGAACGGCCTCGCCCGTGGCGGTCGTGCTTGCCACCATCGGCGCCCTCGTCACCGGCGTGACGACCGCCTGGCTTGTGCTGGCATGGAGCGTCCTGTACAGCCGACGCGGAGCGCGCTTCTCGCTCTTCGGGATTATCGCTTCGTACCTGCTGGCCGCCCTCATCTTCTTCCTCGTGCAGCTCATGTCTTCGCCGATCGCCATCGCCACGACTGCGCTGATGCCCGTTTGCTCGGCCATTCTGCTGTACGCCGCAAGCCTCGATGCGCCCGTGAATGGAACGGTCGACGCGCCAGCAGATGAAACCGATAGCTCGCCGGCAGGCGCCGACGGCAATCCACCCGCGCACCGACGCGCCGAAACGACCCGTCGCTTCGCCCCGCGCCTTATCCTGCCGTTGACGGCCGTGTTGCTGTACGCGCTGTGCGGCGAGGTGCTGCGCGGATTCGCGACGGCGCCCGGCGACGGGACGAACCTCGACGACATGGGGAATCTCTACTTGCTAGGAAGCGCTGTCGGCGTTGTCGTCATGGGCATCATCCTGGCCCTCATTCCCCGGTTCGCGCACAAGAAGCCCTCCGAGATGCCCGGCATCCGCGTCACGCTGCTCATCATGGCGGCCGGGTTCCTGGTCGCCACGCTCACCAGCACCTCGTTCTTCTTCGCCTACGCCGTATTCGGCGCGGCGTTCCAGTGCTTCCGCGCGCTCGTATGGATGTATAGCGCCGATGTCACCGAACGCACCGGCGCACCGGCATTCGCCGTATTCGGCGCATCGCAAGGCTGTGCCGCGTTGGCCGTGGTGCTCGGCGTGCCTATCGCTTCGTCGCTCAATCAGGCAGTTTCGGTCGGAGCAGCTCAGCTGCCGGTGATTGCATCGGTCGCCGTATTCCTGATCTTCACCTCGGCGGTGCTTGTCGTCAACCCGAAAGACCTCGAAACCGCCTGGGGCCTCATACCGCCCGGAGCGGAACCCGATACTGCGACACGCGCGCAGGCGAAGGGGGATGACGCCCCGTCCGACGCCAGCGCCCTGTGCGAAGCCGACGCCCCGTCCGGCGCCGGCGCCGAAGCCACGTCCGAAGCCGACGCCGGCGCCCTGTCGGAAGCCCACGCCCTGTCCGATGCGCGGGACGGGACCGTCGGCGCGAACAGCGGCGCATCTGCGGACGATCCAGCGAACGACGATGCGCTTTCCTTTCTGTCCGACACCTACGGCCTCACGGCCCGCGAGTCCGAAGTGGCCCGGCTTTTGGCAAAGGGACGCAGCCTGCCCTTCATCCAAGAGGAACTCCACATCGCGCAAGGCACGGCACAAACGCACCTCGTCCATATCTATCGCAAGCTCGGCGTCCATTCGCGGCAAGAGTTTCTCGATGTGGTTGAATCTCAGACATCCCCTTCAAAATAACGCAGGCTCGATTCGACCTTCGTGTATCGCTCGAACAGTACGACATGACGCCAGGCTACGTATCGCCTGTTCATAAACAGATTTCTGGCGCATCGTATGGATCGTACGATCGCGCATTTACCAAAAATCGAACAGTTTATCGGACGACAGGCGCTCCTGGTTCCCGCATGATGCCGACAGACGGCGAAACGCTGCCGTCGCGTGCATAACCATTTTTGGGAAGGGGATATCATGCGCAAGGAACAACCACTTGTAACCAGGCGTTCGTTCATCGGCTTGGGAGGCGTGGCCGCAGCCACCATCGCAGCCGGCTCACTTGCCGGATGCGCTTCGGGTTCCGGCTCGTCAGGATCATCTGGCGGCGACAAGGCAGCGACGCCAGCGGAGTCGACCGACTACAAGGCGGCTCCGGCGCCTATCGCCGACGACGACATCAAGGAAACGGTCGAGGCCGACATCGTCGTCGTCGGCGGCGGCATCTCCGGAGCCGTTGCGGCGGCAACCGCAGCCGAAGCGGGCAAGAAGGTGGTCGTGCTGCAAAAGGCCGAGACGGCACTCTCGCACGGGTCGGGCGCAGCAGCTTGGAATTCGAAGGCGCAGCTGGAGGTCGGAGCCGACTTCGATCCGTGGGACGCCGTCACCGAATGGACGCGTCAGGGCGAAAACCGTGCCGACCTCGACCTTCTGAAAACGTGGATCTATAACAGCGGGCCCACCATAGACTGGGCGACCGCGCTCACCAACGACGTCGAAGGCGTCGGCCCCGTGATCATGACCTATCAGCCCGGTATGGAATATCCCGACGAGTACAACAAGTGCTTCCCCACCGTGCACATGTGGACCGGCCAGATGCAGGCGCTCGCCCAGTGGCTGCTCGATTACGCCGAAAAAAACGGTGCGGAAGTGCGCTACAGCACGCCGGCCGTGCAGCTCGTGCGCGACGACGACAATACAGGCCGTGTGAGCGCCGCCATCGCCGAGGGATCGGACGGCTATATCAAGGTCACTGCCGCCGATGGCGTGATCCTCGCTGCGGGCGATTACGGCAACAACCCCCAGATGCGCGCCGAGTATCTACCGCATGCCGAAGGCTTGAAGTCGGCCTACACTCGCCCCGACATCAACACGGGCGACGGCCAGCTCATGGGCATGTGGGTAGGCGGTTTCATGCAGCTCGCGCCGCATTGCTCTAACATCCACTACGACCCGCCCATCGACGTTCCCGACATCGGCGGTTCGGGCATCCCCTGGCTGTTCGTCAACAAGAACGGCAAACGCTTCTGCAACGAGGACATGCAGTACGGACAACTGTATGCGCAGGACATGAATCAGCCCGATTACCTGCACTTCCAGGTATTCGACGACAACTTCCGCACCGATTGGACAGACATGGGTTCCGGCATGATGAAAAAGGAGCCGCCCGTCGATATCGTCGCCAGCATCGAGGCAGGCATCGAGAAAGGCGACGTATTCACAGGCGAATCCATCGAGGAATTGGCCGCAGCCATGGATGTGCCCTCCGATGCCCTGGCCGCCACGGTGGAGCGTTACAACCAGCTGTGCGATGCCGGCTACGACGACGACTACGGCAAACAGGCCGGCCGCCTGAAGCCCGTCCGCAAGGGCCCGTTCTACGCCGTAGCCCGCAGGCCCGGCGTGCTGTGCACCTTGAACGGCATCATCACGAATGGCTCGTGCCAGGCGCTTGACGCGAACCGCGAGGTCATCGAAGGCCTGTACGCCGTCGGCAACTGTCAGGGCAACTTCTTCGGCGGCCTCGAGCACCAGATGGTCATACCGGGCATGAGCCTGGGCCGCGCCATGACCACCGGACGCGTTGCCGCACTCGTGGCCAGCGGTCAGGATCTTACCAAGGGCCGCATCTAGCGAAACCGTTGCGCCGGCCGATCCCGCATCCCCGGATCGGCCGGCCATCCGCCTCGCACGACACACGACTGGCGGACAAGCATCCCGCGTTGCTTCCGAACCGCTCGCCATCGTCCGCAGTCGATCGAGGAGATGAAGACGTACTTTGCGCGATGAGGAGCCCGGCTTCGGCTCGATGTTCTCTATGTGCACGCGGCGCTCGCCGCCATGAGGAGCGTCGGAAGACGTCCAACAGACGCAGCATCGCCTATAGCGCCAGTTCCAACCCCACCGGGCAGTGGTCGCTGCCGTACACTTCGTCGTAGATGCACGCGCTTTCCACCGCGCCGGCCAGCGACTCGCTCACCAGGAAGTAGTCGATACGCCATCCCGCGTTCGTCTGCCGCGCCTTGAAACGGTAGCTCCACCACGAGTACGCGCCTGCCACGTCGGGGTGCAGATGACGGAACGTATCGACGAAGCCCGCCTCCACCAGTTCGGTGAACTTACCGCGCTCTTCGTCGGAGAAGCCGGCTTTGCCGCGGTTGGGACCGGGGTTCTTCAGGTCGATCTC
>ENA-ORTH01001464-ORTH01001464.1-human-gut-metagenome-genome-assembly--contig:-NODE-1464-length-23591-cov-4.370454_pt1 | contig 23591 bp, 15 predicted proteins | sample MGYA00241914_ERZ509192 | MGnify/ENA primary metagenome ERZ509192 (study PRJEB26280, sample SAMEA2338826) | human gut metagenome | biome: human gut; feature: human-associated habitat; material: faeces... | reverse complement strand
AAAAGGAGAAAGGAGCGGGCGGCCGTGCGGGAAATCCATGTCATTGACGCCCGAACAGGAATAGCGGCGGAAAAGCTCCGCGTGGCTGCCTACTGCCGGGTATCCAGCGACTCGGACGACCAGCTGAACTCCTTCCTCGTACAGGTACGCCACTACACCGCGTATATCGGACAGAACCCGGAATGGAAACTGGCCGATATCTATGCGGACGAAGGGCTGACCGGCACACGGATGGACAAGCGGGATGAATTCAACCGCCTGATGGCCGATTGCCGGAAAGGGCAGATCGATCTAATCCTGGTGAAGTCCACCTCCCGGTTCGCGCGCAACACCATGGAGTTCCTGGAGGCGCTGCGAGAACTGCGGCAGCTGGGCGTGACGGTGTGGTTCGAGAATGAAAACATGCGCACCGACAAGCTAGCCAATGAGACTATGCTGGCCCTGTCCGGCGTCAAGGCACAGCAGGAATCCATCTCCATCTCCCAGAATCAGCGCTGGTCGTGCCAGAAGCGGATGCAGAATGGAACCTTTCTTCCAAGTTCTGCGCCATATGGATATCGAATAATAGGTGGGAAATTCGTTATTGTGGAGGAAGAGGCTCGGATCGTCCGGCTAATCTTTGACTGGTATCTTTCTGGTATGGGGAAAAAGGCCATTACCGATAGGCTTAACGCTACGCAGGCGATTAAGCTGAACGGATTTGACAAATGGTATATCCACTCAGTCAGCTATATTCTCTGTAATGATCGCTATGTCGGAAACGCCCTGCTCCAAAAGAAATATACGACGGACACCCTACCCTTTCAACAGCGGCGCAATCGCGGGGAACGGGCGCAGTATTATGTGGAGGATACGAATCCGGCCATTCTGTCGCCGGGAGTGTTCGAGCAGGCCAAACGGTTGTGGAAACTACGGGAAAAACCGGCGGCACCGGAACAGACCTGTACGTTTACCAGAAAGATTATCTGCGGCCGATGCGGCCGGTACTTTCGAAGACGGGATATCCGAGGGAAGCGGTACTGGGACTGTCGGGGTCACAATGCCAGCGCCATAGAATGCCCATCTCCTTTGCTGCTGGAAAGTGACATTGAGGAAGCATTCATACGGCTGTCCGATAAGCTCTGGCGTTATCGGCATTCTCTTCTGGAAGAGACTGTCAAGCTGCTGGAAACGATGCAGCACAGCAACCAGCCGATACGAGTGGGAGAGCTCAATCAAAGAATCGCAGAGTTGCGGGGACAGGAACGACTTCTGACCCAACTGAAGAGCAAAGGGTATATAGATGCGGCAGAGTATACGGCACAATGCCGTGACATCCATCAGCAGGAATCGGAACTGGTCTTGACCAGACGCCGCTTGTTGGATGACGGTGAAGAGGGAAGCAGGCTGGCGGAACTTCGTGAACTGAATGAATGGTATATGACATTGGATGGCCCGGTTGTGGAATTCAATAGGGAGTTGTTTGCGGATACGGTCAAAGAAATTCACGCCGAAGCACCCAACAGTTGCCGATTCGTCCTGCTGGGGGGACTGGAGCTGCGGGAGCAGCTGCCAGAACGGAAACGGGGGATAGCGGTATGAAGAATCGGAAAATCCCATTCGGTTATATGATGAAACAGGGAGAAATCCGAATATGCGAACAAGAAGCCTGTGAAGTGCGCAATATGTTTGCCCGATACCGGCAAGGGGCGTCCTATGCTGCCTTGGCAAAAGACCTGACGGAACGCCGGGTATGCTTTCTGCCCGGAGAATATCAGTGGAACAAGCACAGGGTGAAACGCATACTAGAGGATGAACGATACTGTGCTTCCACCGTATTCCCACCGCTAATCACACAAGCGGAACTTCGGGCGGTTCATTCACTGAAGGAAGAGAAGCAAACAACCAAGACGCCGCTTTATTGTGAATTTCCTCGCCATATGCGGGCCAAAGTTGTGTGTGATCGCTGCGGACGACCACTGCATCGGGTATACGATAAGCGCCATGCGACGCGATGGAAATGTGCCGGCTGCTCCATATCTGTTAAACTGACGGATGTACAGCTTATGAATGCTGTCGGCGTCCTTCTGGATGGCGTGGCTTCCTACCCGGACATGGTGGATATTGGATCTTCTAACTATACTCCCTCTGAAACCGTCAAACGATTGGAAGAAAAGATTTGCAGAAGATTGTGTGACACAGTGGCAGACAAGGAACAGCTGAAATTGGATATCCTCGCGTATACGGCGAAGAAATACGATGAAATCGACAACACCCGTCATCTGTCGGACGTGATACAAGCGGAACTGCGAAAAGCGGTTCCGCTTTCTGTATCTTCGGAAGAACTGTTCGATAAAGTGGTGTCGCACATCCGGATCAAACCGGACGGGAACATATCCCTTGAGCTCATCAGCAGTCAAGTGATCGGGGAGGAGGACTTCATCCAGTATGATGCAGCAGACAATGCCGGCGAAGAAGGTCACGGTCATTCCGCCGCTTCCTGAATTACAGCCGGAGAACCGCGCTAAATACCGGCAGCTCCGCGTGGCGGCCTACTGCCGGGTATCCACCAAACAGGAGGAACAGGAGAATAGCTACGAGACCCAGAAGGCCTATTACACCGAGAAAATCCAGAAGAACCCGGAGTGGGAGTTCGTCGGCATTTTCGCTGATAAGGGATTGACCGGCACCAGCGCGGAGAAACGGCCCGAGTTCATGAAGATGATCCGCAAGTGCAAGCAGGGCAAAATTGACCGGATTCTCATCAAATCGGTGTCCCGGTTTTCTCGCAACATCGTGGACTGCCTCCACTATATCCGTCTGCTGGCCGCGCTGGATATTGGCATCACCTTTGAGAAAGAGAACATCGACACGCTGGCCATGGGCTCCGAAACCTATTTGTCCATCTACAGCATCTTCTCTCAGTCGGAGTCGGAATCCATCAGCGGCAATGTCACATGGGGCAAGCAACGCAGCTTCATGAATGGCAAGGTACCTATGAACTACAGCTCCATGCTGGGATACCAGCGGGGCGCCGACGGGGAACCGGAGATTGTGGAGGAGGAAGCGGAAACCGTCCGGCGGATATACCGGGAATTCCTGGCCGGAAAGAGCCTGCGGCAGATAAAGACGGGGCTGGAGGAAGACCAGATCCCGACACCCAAGGGCAATTCCATATGGCGGATCGAGACCATTCACAATATGCTGCAAAACGAGCGGTACCGGGGCGATGCCCTGCTGCAGAAGACCTATGTTCCCAATGTGTTAGCCAAGAGATCCAAGAAGAACCATGGTGAACGCCCCCAGTATTATGTATCCAACAACCATCCGGCCATTGTCGACGGCGCCACTTTCGACCGGGTACAGGAGGAACTGGCCCGCCGGCGGAGCAAGCGAAAGACGTCGAGCAAAGGAAAGACCGAACTGGGGAAATACAGCAGCAAGTACGCCCTGACCGAACTGCTGGTCTGCGGCCATTGTGGTTCCTGCTACCGGCGGACCACCTGGGCGCGAAATGGGACCAAGAAAATTGTGTGGCGGTGTGTGAGCCGTCTGGAGAATGGGAAGACATACTGTCCGGATTCCCCCACGCTGGAGGAGGACAAGCTGCAGGCTGGTATTGTACGGGGATTGAGCCAAGTGCTGTTCTCCCAAGGCTCCGCCATTGAAGTGCTGCGGAACAACGTTGGCCGCGCCCTGCATGGTGGAGGTTCGGAAGAGATTTACACCATCCAGGCGCAGATACAGGAGCTGCGGAACCGGCGGATGGAGCTGGTACGCAAATGCGTGGAGAACGGCGGTGTGGAGCGCTGTGAAGCCGAATTCAAGCAGATGGCGGACAGCATCGAAATGCTGACCACCCGGCTGGAACAGGCCGAAGCGAGGGAGGAAACCACGATAGTGGATGAGGCGGTGATACAGGAGATTGAAGAGGTGCTGAAGAAGTACGAAACGGTGCCGATGCCCTACGACGACATCATCATCCGCCAGCTGGTGCGCTGCATCCGGGTGGTATCCAAGGAGCAGATACAGATAGTGCTGAAGAATGGTATGGAAATATTGGCGGACATCTGAACACATAGAGTAATCCCCCAACTGCGGTGCATATAGGGACGACCGCGGTCGGGGGATGTTTTTGTTTTGAGCAAACGTTGTAAATATATGGCGAATCGTGTTATACTGAAATTGACAAGGTGGTGACGCTAAATGAATGATAAAAAAATTCAAATTCGAAACAGCACTGTCGACTTCTTGGTCTTTACAAAAGACGCGGCGGAAGATTCGATAGAAGTCCGGGTGCAGGACAAAGATGTATGGCTCACGCAAAAGGCAATTGCCCAATTGTTTGATGTAGAGCGCAGCGTAATTACCAAACATTTAAAAAATATATTTGAAGGCGGCGAACTCGATGAAAATACAGTATGTGCAAAATTTGCACATACTGCCGACGATGGCAAGACATATCGCTATAAGTTCTACGCCTTATCCGCTATTGTAGCAGTAGGTTACCGGGTAAATTCTCAAAGAGCAACGCAGTTTCGCCAGTGGGCCACAAAGGTGCTGGACACGTTTGCAAAACAGGGCTATGTACTGGATAAGAACCGGCTGATAAACGGGCAGATATTTGATGAGGATTATTTTGATCATCTTATTTCTGAGATTCAGGAGATAAGGGCAAGCGAACGCAGGTTTTACCAAAAGATAACCGATATATATGCAACCGCAGTAGATTATTCGGTTGACAGTAAAATAACTCGTGACTTCTTCGCCACAGTACAAAATAAGATGCATTATGCTGTTCATGGCAACACAGCGGCGGAGATGATTGTGGCCCGCGCTGACCATACCAAAGAGCACATGGGGCTTACCACTTGGTTGAATGCTCCACGAGGTAAAATAGTAAAAGCGGATGTTTCCGTTGCCAAGAATTATTTGTCGAAAGATGAAATGCAGGAATTAAACGAGATTGTCACCATGTACCTTGACTACGCGATTCGTCAAGCTAGGCGACATATTCCTATGACCATGGTGGATTGGGCCAGCAAGTTGGATGCCTTTCTTCAGTTCAATGATGCGGAAATACTTCAGGATAAGGGAAAAGTTACAGCGGCTATAGCGAAAGCATTTGCGGAAAGCGAATTTGAGAAGTACCGAGTTTTGCAGGATAGAACCTATCAGAGTGACTTTGATCGCTTAACTGGATTGGTTGATGGCCAAACCGAGCAAGAATGAGATAGCCCTATAATGGTCTGCAAATATTAGCGATATCTGAAGATAAAGAAATGTCCCCAGCTGCGGTACATACAAGGATGCCGCGGTCGGGGAATAATTTTGATCTAGAAGCATTAACAGATGTTGTAAATATATGGCGAATTATGGTATAATAATATACCCATGCTTTAAAACCTATATTAGTTAGGGGATACTGGAATTGAAAATAATAGAAAGCATTACAATTAAATATTTTCGTTCCGTCTATACTTTGACGATTAATAATTGTAATGATATAACCGTAATAACAGGCCAAAATGATGTTGGTAAATCAAATATAATAAAGGCACTTAATCTATTCTTTAATCAAAAGACAGATTATCATACAGAATATAATTTTGATATAGATTATTCATTGATTCGGAAACGAGATGTTAAGGAAACCATTAGGGGACAGCAATTTATTTCTATATCTATAAGATTTAATCGAGGAAATAGAATGGTTAATTCGCTTCCGCCTATATTTACGGTAACACGTCGATGGGATTTACATTCAAATGAATACAAACAATCGACAGATGTATTAGTTAAAATGGAATCCTATTCCAGAAAGAAAAATATAAGGTGCTCTGAGAAAGTTACGATGACTTTTTTGAGTAATTTTTTACATAAAATAAAATATATCTATATTCCTGCGATTAAAGATGAAAATGTTTTTAATAATACATTAGATTTATTACAACAGAGTTTATATAGTTCTGTATACAGAAAGGATTTAGACGCTCCTGTTAATGCAACAAATGCTATAATCCAAAAAACTATGGAAGATTTGCAGAATGATTTCAAAATCGCTACAGGAATCACTACTACAATAGGAATACCAGAATCTTTAAATTTTGCAAAAAGACTATTTCAAGTTAATACACAAGTCTTTGATGAAACAGATACAGTAACTATTGATAAGAGAGGTGATGGTATAAAGGCTCATTATATTCCAAAAATACTTGATTATTTAGCAAGAAATTCAAAAGAATTTTTTATATGGGGCTTTGAAGAACCAGAAAACTCATATGAATATAGGCGATGTATTCAAGTGGCTGAAGAATTTGATTCTCAATATAGTTCTTGTAGTCAAATATTTCTGACTAGTCATTCACCCGCTTTTTATAATAATCCGTCAGATAAGAAGACTGTGCTACGTGTTAAGAGGGGCTCTGACGGAAAAACATTATTATGTCAGGACGATAAATCGATTGACGAAGAACTTGGTTATATAGAATTATATAGAGAATTTATTGAAAAAGTAAAAATATTAGAAAAACAATATAAAGAAGTTAGTGATGAAGCAACTGCATTAAGTAATCAAATTAAGAATATTCAAACCCCTGTTATTTTAACTGAAGGAAAAACGGACGCAGCTTTATTAAAGCTAGCTATATCAAAACTTGGATTATGTCAATATTCTGATTGGGAGATTCGCCCAATAATTTCGGGTAATACATCAAATAATGAAGCTTTACAAAAATATCTCACAGATATAAGTAGTAATGCGGCTGTAAATCAATTGATTATAGGTATGTTTGATAGAGATACACCAATTTTTTTTAATTCCGGAAATGATCTTAGATCTCAAGAGTTTTTAAAGATAAGTTCATATATATATGCTTTTTCTATTCCTGTCCCCCATGGCCGACCAGAGAAAAATGATATTTCAATTGAGCATTATTTTACTGATGGTGAAATTAAAACTGAAGTAGGAGGAAAGCGACTATTTCTAGGTACTGAATTTTACCCCACTGGCAATTTTATAGGTGATGAAGAATTATATTGTAATAAAAAAAATATTTTGGGAACCATTAAAATAATCGAGCATGAAAGTAAATGCTATGTTACAAAGGCAGATGGAACTGGTGATTACAGTATATCTAAAGCTAGATTTGTAGAATGTATAGAACAAGGCGTAGTTGGTTTTAGCGATATATCGTTTGCTGAATTTAATAAGATATTTGATATTATCAAAAAAATCTTAGACGATAGTACTGTGTGATTTTATAAAAAATGGATGCGCGTTAACATAATTAAAAAATTTTGCATCTAAAATGTCCGGTAAACACATGATGGCGTGACAAAAAAGATGTCACGCCATTTTTTCTTGTATTCATGCGGGTTTGCGGGCTTTTTGGAGGGAAAACCGGGAAACGGTTTCACCGTAGATGTCCAACGGGTTCCGCGCTGCCAAAAGCAAAAATGTGGGGTTTCCGCCTGAACCATTCAGGCCGGGAACCTCGCTTTTTTGTTTTCCCGAAATTTTTCCCGGTTGTGCCGGCGCAGAAATTCCCTGCCGAATTATGTGCGGTTTGACCAGTGCAAACAACCGGTTTTCAAAGGGCTGTGGTATTTGTATCCAACCCCTATAATAAGAAACTTACCGGCTGCCATTTCCCTTTAAAAACGCCTCCGGATGGATTACATGATCCTTCACCGGATCAAGAGCTGACAGCACCGGATCGCATAGCATGATTCCCCTCTGGATCGAAAAGTGGCCGAACCGGCTGCGCAGGGAATCCACGGTTCGCTCCAGCTGCTCCTGTTTTTGCCGTTTGGCGGCCTCTGTGAACAGGGACATCTGCTGCATCCCTTGTACCATGAGATCGCAGGCGCGGACCCCAAGACTTCGTACTGGATTCTCTGGCTTGTTTTCCATATATAAAGCATAGGAACGGCCAAAAATATCGTTTGCCGTGCAGGAAGGCGCGGAAAGCCGCCCTTGTCTTTCATAGGACTGCAGGCGGTTATCCCGAATGTGGATCTGGACAGTACGGCATTGGAAATCACAGGCGCGCAGCCGCTCCGCCACACTCTCTGAAAGAACGTACAGCGTGATTTTGATATCCTCCTCTGTGATCAAATCGCGGGGAGCTGTCGTACTGTTGCTGATCGTTTTAACGACTCCTCTGGAGCCAAAGCGGCTGACCTCCGAGGTGTCTTTGCCGTTAGCAAATGTCCAAAGTATCACGCCGTTTTTACCAAGCAGGCGGTAGAGAAAATCGGTGCGGGAGCATGCCAGATCACCGATAGTCCGAATCCCATACCGGGCCAGCTTGCTTTCCGTAGCTTTTCCAACATAGAGTAAATCGGCGACGGGAAGCGGCCAAACCTTTTGCTGAAAATGCGCGGGCTCGATCACGGTCGTGGCATCCGGCTTTTTCATGTCCGAACCGAGCTTGGCAAAGATTTTGTTGGAGGCGACCCCGATGCTGGCTGTAATACCCAGCTCAAATTTAATTCGCCTGCGCAGCTCGTCCGCAATGGTTTTTCCGTTTCCAAACAGATGGGTACTGCCCGTAACATCCAGCCAGCATTCGTCTAATCCGAAAGATTCCACCTGATCCGTATAATCGGAATAGATGTCCCTGGCGATTTCAGAATAACGCATATACAGATCGTAGTGGGGCGGCGTGAATACGATTTCCCTGCATTTTTGACGGGCCAGCCAAAGCGGATCGCCGGTCTGTACGCCGAAAGCCTTGGCGGCATAGTTTTTCGCTAGGACAATACCGTGCCGCTGTTCCGGATCGCCTGCTACAGCTACAGGCTTCCCGCGCAGCCGGGTATTGTACAGGCATTCCACACTGGCATAAAAGTTATTGAGATCGCTGTGAAGGATGACGCGTGGCTGCAAAAGAATCGCCTCCAGAACGTATGTTCTTGATGCGAGTATACTATAGCGGCGCAGTAATGTCACTGGTAATATATGGCGGCTATGCAGGGAGCCGCTCCAAAGCCGGCTGCTGAGCCTGTAAAAAGGCGGCCGTTTTTTCAGGAGATTTGATCCATTCCTCCAGCATATCGGGCAGGAGGATGACAGGCATGCGATGATGAATGTCCCGAATGGATGCATTCCCTTGGGTTGTTAGAATGACATACCGCATCACACCTTGGTATTCCTTATAGAATCCGGCCATATAGACGGCGTGGCTGTTTGGCAACACAAACCGGTACTTCTGATGGGCCTCATCCTGGCTCCATTCATAGAATCCTGTACTGGGAATGACGCAGCGGCGGGAAAGCAGGCTGTCCCGGAACAGGGCCTTTTCAAAAGCGGTTTCTGCGCGAGCGTTGATAATGACGCCGCTTTTACGGGAGAAATGCGGAAATCCCCAGGCAGCCGCGTCCGCCTGGACGGTACCTCCCTCCAGCCTTAGAATCGGCGCGACATTTGATGGAAAGACCTCCCCGGTCTTCATTTCCGGATGGCGGGAACTGACGTTCTGGATAATCCGCAGGATTTCGCGGTTATCCTCATCGGTAAATAAACTGTATCGTCCGCACACAGCTACGGCTCCTTTCCCTCTACAAACCAATGTGGTTCTTCATAAAACAGATATGTCCGGTTAGAACCGATCCGAATCGTATAACGGATCCCCTGCCCGCCGGCCTTCAGACTGGCGGCCCGGCGTATACCCAGGACTTGATCGATTTCAAAAAGCGTGCCGTCCTCCCAAATGATCGAAAGGGGCGTTATATTTCCATCCTTATCAAATTTTGCGGTTACTTCCACCAATACTTTCCTCGCGATATAGAGCGCCTCCTCTCTGTATTAGCTTTTGCATTTTAGGAAGCGCTATACCAGGCAGGGAGGCATGCGGCTGAATACCGGGATATCTGGTTGCAAGGGTCATTATATAGGCGGGCAGAAGACGGGCATGATACCATGAGGGGGAAGTATGTACTTTCTATATTCACTTTTCGATACGGAGAACACAGCGGGGGTTCCTACCTGATTGATTCAGGCTGGGAACCCCCGTTTTTTGTTTATGCGGATTTTCCCGCGCTGAGGACTTATCGGCGCGGTTCAAATAGATACTTTGAAAAGAAAGCCGGGATGCCATATGCGATAGGAAACCGAATACCGCCATAGCCAGGATGTCTGATTTTTCAGACGTCCTTTTTTTCTGCCTAATTTTAGAAAAGGAGATTTATGCCCATGAAGAAGCAACGCGCCATTTTATCCCTCATCCTCTCCCTGGTTTTGCTCTGTTCCTTTGTCATGCCCTCGCTGGCCGCCAGCTATCAAAACGGCAGCACAGGTAAAGTCACGGTATCGGGCGTATGGGCGTTCCACGGCGGGCGTCAGCCCGGCGAAACGTCCAGCACCAGCAACGGCGGCAATCGGGGCAATCACTACAATAACAGACTGTACTGGTTCGAAGGATACTCGATTGATATTTTGCAGATGGACGGGAGCCAGTACACCCCGCAGTACAACGGCAAAACATACTTCTATTGCATACACAAGTGGGAGAACTACGGCACCGGCAACCGGAAATTCTACGTCGATCCCACCGGCCAAGGCAACTTAATGAACAGCCCGTACTGGAAAAACGGGCTGAATCAGACCCAGCGGGATTTGCTCATGCTGGTATCCATGTACGGTTTCCCGGCCCGGACGCCCCAACAGTTGGGGGTCGCCACGGTGGACGACGCCTACGCGGCGACACAGGCGATCATTTGGGAAATCGCCACCGGGCGGCGGAACAAAGCTGGGCTCGTCAGCAATTACAAGTCGGCGGGAAATGAGGATACCCCGCAAGTGGCGGCGGCCAAAGATAATGCACGGTATTTTTATGAAAAGTATATGTTGTACGCTTACACAGGCAACGGTCACACCGTTGGAGAAGCGACTCCGGCCTTGCCCGCCTACAACAAGATCGTGGCCGACATGGCGAAGCACGATACCCTTGCCAGCTTCGCAGGCCAGACCCTGAAATGGGACGCGGCCAGCAAGACCTACAAGGGCAGCCTGACGGACAAAAACGGGATGCTGGCGAACAGCTCCATTACGTCCGCCCTGTCCTCTGGTCTGTCGGCGTCCATCAGCGGCAACACCATCACCGTCATCGTCACGGCGTCCAAGCCCTTTGGCACAACGGCGATTCACTTGAAAAAGAACCTGTCCGAGCTGCACAAAACCAGCCCGCTGGCGGTGCTGGAAGTCACCTCCGGCACCGGACAGGAAATGCTCTGCGGGGTGATGAACGAGCCGAAACCGTATTCGTTCAGCATCCGCACCGCACAGGGAACGACCAAAATCATCAAGGAGAGCGAGGACGGGGCGGTGTCCGGCCTGCAATTCCAGGTGACTGGAAACGGGATTGACAAAACCCACACCACCGACAGCAAGGGACAGATCACCGATACCCTCCCGGCTGGCACCTATACCGTGTCCGAGGTGAACACACCGGGCCGGTACAACACTCCCGCCAGCCAAGCTATTACTGTCCCGGACGGCGGAACCGCCACCGCGACCTTTACGAATACACTCAAAAAGGGCTATGTGGAGCTCTACAAAACCGATACCACCACGGGCAAGGCGCTGGCCGGGGCCGTGTTCGGCATTTACAACAGCGCTAACATCCGGATCGGGGAACTCAAGACCAATGTGGACGGCTACGCCAAGAGCGGCCTGCTCCTCTACGGGGACGGCTATTACCTGCTGGAAGAACAAGCTCCGGAGGGGTATGTGCTGGATGCCACCAAGCATTACTTTAACGTGCGGACGAATGGCCAGACCATCACCATTCGCACCGCCAACCAAAGCCAGATGGGACAAATCGCCGTCCAGAAAAACGATGGAAAAACCGGCGAAGCGATAGCGTCCCCCGCCACCTTTGACATCCGGGCGGCGAAGGACATCCAGACCCCGGACGGTACAATCCGCCTGAAAGCCGGGGAACTGGCCGATACCGTCACCACGAAGAATGGCGCAGGAACCTCCAAACAGCTTTTCTTAGGGACTACCTCGTGACGGAGCGGACAGCCCCGGACGGCTATGTGCAGGACGGCAAGCGGTATCCGGTATCCCTCGAATACGCTGGGCAGACGGTCAAGATCGTGACCGAGAGCGTCACCGTCCCCAACACACCGCAGAAAGGAATGATCACCGTCCACAAGACCGATAGCGAAACCGGCAAGCCGGTGACGGAGGCGGAGGCCGTCTTTGACATCCACGCGAAACCAGTATCCACTGTCGGGAGCAAAAAACAGCACCCCCGGCAGCAGAGGCTGCCGGGGGTGCTACGCTGTATGTAGGCATCACGGAGGTGCATTTTTTTAATAAATCAAAACAAAACCGAAGGGCGGCAGGTCAAAGCTGCTGGAGAGCGCCGCCAAAGCCCCGAAAACCGCTATGAAGGCCGTGTGGCTGAAATCCAAGGAGAAGTCTGTTTCCGAATGGAAAATAACGCCCTTTGCCAGTCAGTGCGAGGAATCTTCCAAAGTCCCGGCAAACAGCACCGGGGCTCAGATGCTATCCGGCATGGAAACTGCCGCCAAGAAGGGGGCGGATTTGACCTACCGAGACGGGAAAAAGCTGGTGCAGACGACCGCTAAGAAGGCGAGGGAGAAACGGGAGGTGTCCCGTGTTCTTCGGGAAGCCAACGGTGCTGCTGATCAGGTAGAAAAAGCCGCACAAATCAAGACCAAAAATGTTGTTGTAAAGGGCGGGGCCAAGAGGAAACCGGCGAAAACGGTGAAAACGTCAGCCGTTCCATGAAAGGCGTGAAACAGGGCGCTAGAAGCATCAAAACCGCTCAGCAGTCGGCAAAGGCGGCACAGCAAACGGCTAAAGCAGCAGCGAAAGCCACACAGAAAGCGGCTCAGGCGGCCAAGGCCACCGCCAAAGCAGCGGCCACCGGCATCAAGGCTGCCGTTATTGCAGCCGGGGGCTGGGGGGGCGGTGGCGATCATCCTGATCGTCTGTATTGTGGCCGTGGTGGCGAGGTTTCTGTTCGGAAACTTTTCCGGTGGCGAGGACCCGCCAACGTTCAGACCGTACAGGATGTCGTTTTAGAAATACAGGCGGACTATCGGAATAGGCAATCAATAGACTAGGCAGAGATTTTGACGGTGTATGCGCTCAAAACCAGCAGCGTCCAAGAAGTCGCCACCGTGGATGATAACAAAAAGATAAAGCTTAGAGCTGTTTTCTTGGATATGCGTGTTATCACGCATCGGACGGTAAATCGATAAATCACGAATGTGATTGTCGCCTTAGATGAGAACGGAAATCTGATAAGAACCGAGAACTCTGCATCGAAAAAACTGCTTATTTCTGTTTCTCATAAAGCCATTGTTGTTATGGGAGAATACGGAAGTACAGAAATAGCAGATCGCTGCCCTGCAACGGAAAACGACGATTTGTGGACGTTTAGAAACAAAAGATATCATATCAACGGCGCTGACCCAAATAGGTACTCAGGGCGGTGCATCCTATTGGAAATTGTACGATTTTGGAAGTCGCGTGGCTCGGTTGGCCTGCTTTGTTATCTGGTGTGCGAATGAAGGGCCTCTCCTTGAAAATGGCGTTATTCCCAAGTTTGCCCTTAGAGCCTTTCAAGGAATGCCGTGGTTTCAGGAGCACGGACAATGGTAGCTGAGTAGCTATACGCTCAAGCCAGAGAAATTATTTTTTTCGGTTGACCGAGAGCAGACGGCCCGTGACGGACAAGCAACCATGTGGGCCCGTTGAACGAGTGGCAGATGGTCGAATCTATACCATTGAAGGAAACTGCGAGGATAGATGTTGTTAGAGCAGCTACTTCTCCGAAGACCGCTATTAACAATCGGCTCATTAATGTCCTCACGCCTGTAAAAAGTGTATAGCTATATAGACAATATACCGTCAGGCAATTTAATGTCTGAGCGGATAGAACCGTCTGTTTGCCGGGAATGGTGGACGGCAATAATGCCAAATGGAGTGGGAAAGGTGCCCTCGGCATATTCCAAAGCTCCTAAACAGGGCTGGATGCGGACACGGCGACCGCCGGGCTCGGCAAAGGTGATTCCCAGCACCTGCTCGGCTAAAAAGGCGGTTGGGGCGGAGGACCAACCGTGACACAAGCTGTGTCGGTAGCCCGTGTAACAAAAAGCCCCGTTATCCCGATGAATATCGTATCCGCCGGGAGGGATAAGCGTATCGATCCGGCTTCCGTCGCGATACCAATCCAGAGAAAAATCTTCCCAAAAGGTGGTTGCTCCCGCTGCCAACATGCCCCCGTAATAGTTTTTTAGCAAGTCCAGTGCTTCGGCGGTATGGCCAGACCGTGCTAGTGCCGTGAGAATATAATAACTCATAAAAGTGGAGAAGCCGGCCGTACCGTCTTTCAAGAGTCGTTCAGCAGCGTTGGCTGAATCCATGTGGCCGGCCAGAGCCATCATGGCAACAGAGGCTTTGGCAAGTGCAGGAAATGCTTTCGTAGTTAAAAGCGCCGCATATTTGCGGCATTGTCCGGCCAGCTCATGGCAATCGATATGCTCGCATAGTTCGGCTCCGGCTCTTAACGCCAGGGAAAACAATGCTCTGACGCCGGCCTTGGCGTCCTCTTTTTCAAACGTGGGCCAATCCAGAAAATATCCCGTCGGGTATTGAGCAAGCCGATCGGCTCCGTTTTCATCGACCAGTTCACAAAGCTGCAGCAGCAAGGCTCTGATGTATGCGGCATGCTCTTGGATGAAGGTGTCCCGACCGGTAGTAAAATACCAGTCCCGGCAAATGAGGAGCCACCACATGGCATAGGTGACCATACCGTTGGGATAATCGGGAAGCGGCGCCTTTTTGATGGCATAGTCCAGCCCTTCTTCAATACAGCGATCTTCGCCAAACACGGTGCGGATCGTCAGCATTTCGGGATGGATGTCGCCGATCCATACCAGACGATCGCGCTTGATGCCATCCCATAGCATGTGTTGCATATTTAGATGACAGGTATAGGCAGCGACGTCATAGATGGTATTAAGCAATGGATCGCTGCATCGAAAACTCCCCTTGTACTCAATATTGCGGTATGTAAAGACGCCGGTCACCGCCTTAAGCCGCACGGATGTCTTGGGGCTGAGCAGATCAATGCGCACAAAGCGGAAACCGGTCTGCCCAAATTCCAGGTCGCTGAAGCTGGTCGTTTTTACCTCAAAATCCCGTGGAGAATGATCGTTGCTGGAACCATTCTGTCCTACGTCGCTCATGGCCTCCCCGACCGACTCTCCAAAACGCAGGCGTAGAACCGGTGTGGCCTCACCTGTGCATGTCTCCACCGCCAAGCGGATTCCCCCGGCAAATTCCATGCCGAAATCCAGCAAAAAGGCCGCGTTGGAGCCGCCTTCGTTTTTTAAGACGGTACAGTGGGGCTCGCTGGTGCTGATTTGAAATTCCTGCCTCTTCAATAGGGCATCTATATGGAAAACCTGCCCCTGAGTATAAAGAATAGCTTTTGGAGCGAGATATTTTCTGACACGATTGTCCTGCCCGGTAACATGTACATCCTTAATCATTGTGATTCTCCTTCTATCAGGCGTGTGTTTCAGGCTTGGCAAGTCGGTCGGTATTGGCTGCGGCGGTCGAACCACCACAGCTTAGATGGACACTGGCTTGAAAATATCCGGTAATATTCTGGGTTATATTGCTGTGGAGCAGTTCAAAGGCCCGGGCTCCAAACTCTTGTTTGTCATGCGTTACCGAAGTGATGGAGGGGGACCAGTGCTGGGCGTAAATGATATTGTCAAAGCCAACGACGGAGATATCGTCTGGAACGCACAGACCAGCCTCACGTATAGCGGTGATGGCTCCTATAGCCATTAGGTCGTTGACGCAGATTACTGCTGTAAAGGCTTTGCCGGATTCGAGCATCTTTTTGGCGGAATGGTAACCGTCCTCGATGTCGATGCTGTAGGCGGAATCCACGTGGAAAATCAAATCGCCGCCATAATCCAGCCGTTTGTCCCGCAGGAACTGCCGGTAGGCTTCCGCGCGCATATCAGAGGTTTCCGTGCCGCTCAATGTCGTCAGATAGGCGATGCGTCGGTGCCCGAGGGCATAGAGGTGCTCCAAAGCCAGCTTCATGCCTTCTCCGTAATTGGAGGTTATCAGGGAAACTTTCTTCAAATCAATATCTTCAATACCGCCGGAGACGACGGCGATCCCTGAATCGACCAGGGAATAAATTTTCTGCGGGCTGTATTTGTCAGGAAGGGCCAGTATAAACAGCCCGTCGATCCGCCGACTGATAAAAGTTTCAAAATAGCCGTCCAGGTTGTTTTGGCCGGAGCAGACATTGACGAAATAGCCGTTTTTGATCGCTGCATTTTCAAATCCCAGGACGATCTCACTGTAATAAGGATTCAATATGCTATCCAGAGCGACGGCTAGCTGGTGCGTGGAGCTTTTTACCATGCTGCGCGCGATCATATCCGGTTTGTAGCCCAGCCGCTCCACCGCCTCGTGGACGCGGCGCACGGTATTTTCTGACAATTGCCTGGAATTGTTCAGCACATAAGAAACCGTGGAGGCTGAAACACCGGCTTCCCGTGCAACATCTTCTCTTGTTATTCGCATACTTACATACCTCATTTAGTCATGATGGGGCACCCCGCACTGAAGTGGACAACTACAGCAATAAAATAACACGGATTTGTCGCGTTGTCAATGGCGTTGCGCAACAATGTAGCAATGGAAGTAGTTGAATATATTCCCTGATATTCTCCGAAACATGAAAACACTCGACAGAGAATATCCGATAATAAAAAATGTTCATCAAAATATTGAAAAATATATTGACAAAAGCTGGTGTATTCTTTACAATGGAGTAAACATTCGCAGTTATTGTATTGTATTTTCTGCTATACGAGTAGCAAAAATTTGCTGCGTTCAAGTGAAAGGAGATGGAGCGGCCGGGGAGTGGATGGGCGCCTGTATACGATTACGGGGGTCGGCAGTTGGTTGTATGGACGGAGAGGGAACAGAAATTTTATGAAGGAGGCTTCTGAAAAATGAGAACTTGCAAACGCATGCTGTCCATGGTGGTTGTCCTGTCTCTGCTTGCGGCAATACTATGCAGCGACCAGCTCTTTACCTTTGCCGCTGCGGAAACGGAGAGAGTGTGGAAAAAACCGTGCAGCGAAGCGGACGAACTGGTTAATGTAACTCCAAGCAATGACCGCAGCTTTATTGAAATCAATAAAGCTGCGGCGGAGGACGAAGAGATGGCATGTTATATTGCCTATAAAGTCACCTTGGAGGAGGGCGATGTATTAAGCAGGGCCATCCTCTGGCAGGCGGTCGAGTTTGCGCCGGCGCCGGGGGAATGCTCCGCCGAGCTGCACCTCGACGCACCGGACGGTGAGCTGCTCGGTACATACACCAAACAGCTGAACTCCGACTGGATGGTTTCCCTTCCGGTGGCGTTTACGCTGACCGATGCGGCGAAAACCATCCCGGCTGGGGAGCACACCCTGTACATCACGTTTAAAGCCGGGAATATGGGACTGTACGATACGCAGCTCGTGTTTAACCGTCCGTCTCCCCGCACGGCGTATGGGACATACAGCTTCCTCCAAGATGTGGACAGCTGGTATGGTATCAAGCGGGATAGAGGCCTCAATGCGATCTCGGTAAACGAAGTGTTGAAAGCAGAAAAGCAGTATGTGGCGTTTGAGGATCTGGATTTCGGCTCTAAAGGGGTGGGCAAGCTGACGATTCGGCATGCCAACAACAACGTGGGACATGTCTTCCCCGATACGGCGGTGGAAATCCGGCTGGGCAGCCCCACCGGTACACTGGTGGGCACGGCGGCCTTCGACGTGACAGGCGGCTGGGATAACTGGACAGGCGTCGAAGTCACGCTGACGCAACCGGTAACCGGTGTACAGGATCTGTATGTGGTATTTGACGCTGAGATGGCGACGCTGGTCTATGACATGACCTTAACGGAGTCTAAGGAGGCGTGGCAGACAGCCTATAAAACCTTTATGCCCCAGGATGTGGATGAGGGCAGCACCTCGGCGGGGGAGACACTCTCTGGCGAGGGCAATTGGTTTTCCTTCAAAAGTGTGGAGTTTGGGGAAAACGGCTTAAAGTCGATCCGGATGAACCTGGCGGGCAATGGGAACAACGATCTGCCGCCCATCAAGGTGTACATCGATGACCGTACAAAGGAAGAGAACCTCATCGGTACCATCCAACAGCAGGAGACAGGCGGTTGGGATAACTTTATCGCCTTCACGGCGGAGGCTTCGCAGACCGTAACGGGGCGACACGACGTGTTTGTGGTCATCGGCGGAGGAAACACGTCGATCCGCTCGATAACCTTTGTGGAAGACGTGCCCCGCCTGGCCTACGATACCGAATGGTTTGCGCAAGATAACGACGCGTGGCACGACGTGATGGCTGATACGGGCTACACCGAGCCCCGCCCGCTCAAGCCTTGGATCGATCCGGTCTGGCATCCCGACTCGGGCGAGCACTGGTTCCTGCTGAGGGATTTGGAATTCGGCAGCAACGGGCTGAAGGGAATGGAGCTCAGCTATTCCTACGTCGGGGAGGAAAAACCGGCCGCCTTTGAGGTGCGGGTGGATCAGCCGGACGGCGAGCTGCTCGGCACATTTCCCATCGTCGGGCAGAGCGATTGGCCTGTCAAAGGTATAAGCGCCGTAAATGCGGAAAAGAAGCTGACCGGCAGGCACGATATTTATGTCCTGTTTAAAAAGAACGGCAGCGGTGGGTATGACGGCGTGGTACATTCGATAACCTTCCGGGAAGCCTCTGCGGCGGCCAGCTTCGGGGAGTTCGCACTGGAGGACGCGGACATCCGGAATGGGCTGGAGGAGTGGGCGGACGGCGGCAGCGAGCCGCTGAGCGGCACCATCGCCCTGGAAGGCTCCAACGACAGCTTTTTTGCTCTGTACAATCTGGATTTCGGCACGAAAAAGCTGAAGGAGATCCGGTTTAACCAGTTGTTCCGCGGGGACGCAGCGGCGCTGGGAGATGTGACCGTGGAGGTACGGGACGGCGCGAAGGACGGCCCGAACGTCGCCTCTTATCGAGCGGAATCGTCGGAAGGGTGGTCTGCCGTTACGGTTCCAGCGGAAGCCCTCACGGGAAGACATGACCTGTTCTTTGTCTTTAAGGATACCTCCCGGCCGGGAGGAAATCCGGTTGTCCTCCGGTCGGTCGAACTGGTTGCTAATGAACGCCGTCCGGCATATGAACGTCCCTTCTATTCGCAGGAGGTGGAACTCAGCAACTTCCGCAACGGCTGGGATCCGAACGACGCCGCTCACGAAGCATGGGAATCGACTTCAACCAACAATGAAGATAAGCCGTATTTCCTGCTGCGGAATGTGGATTTCGGCACGAAGAAGCTGGGGGATATTATCATCCAGCAAGCGTCCAACAACGACTATCACATTGATATTGGGGTCGGGGAATATTACCCGCAGACCACGCTGGAAATCCGCCTCGACAGCCTTGAAGGGCCGTTGATCGCGACGTTCAACAACAAGCGAACCGGGGACTGGCATAACTGGGAGGATTTGCGTGCGTTTATGGTCGACGGCGTCAACGTAACCGGCGTGCATGACGTGTACTTCCTGGCGGTGGACGCCCGGCACGCGGGCGCGTACAAGTCGGTGCGCTTTGTGGACGCCGACCACACCGAGCCGACTGGCAGCCGTTTAGATCAAATGCAGATAACGGTGGACAGCGAGTTTGACGGCTACAATTCCATCGTCGACCGACCGTACACCCAAGGCGAACCTGCCTATAATTACAGTGTTCATATGATTAAGCGGGATGACGGGTCATACGAGGCCTATATCGGCGGTCGTTGGCGTTCGGACAAGGGGGATGGCGACCACATCCTAAAATATGTGTCGGCGAACGGCGCGGCCGGAAGCTGGCAGCTGGTGGGCGACGCCCCGATATTCTGGCAGGGCGGCGAAGATGGGAAGCCTGGCCAGTGGTTTTCCGGGAACATAATGGATCCGGAGGTGATGCGCGCGCCCGATGGGAAGTGGCTCATGTATGTTCAGGTTCAGATCGATCCGACCACCCCGCTGGAGGATGGGAGCCTGCCCGAAGAGGGCGGCGGGGATCGCATCCTACTGCTGACCAGTGACGATGGCGTCACGTGGACGCGCAAGGAAGATCGCGGCGTCATTGTCAACATGGTGGAGGATGGGAACGACGTGTCACGCAAGCGTACCTTCCATCACCAGGAAGTCATTTATGTCCCGTGGGATACGCAGGCGCCGTACTGGATGTATGTCTGCATCAACACGGAAAACGGCATGCAGGGATACTTCCGTATCCGTTCGGACAGATACGACGCCTTTGATTACACCAAGCGGGAAACGGTAAGCGGCATGAAGCAGTTGGGCAATCAGATCGGGTACCTGAAGGAAGGACTGGAGGAACCGCTGTTTATCCGCCCCACCTTTGAGATAGACAATGCCCGCGCGACGCCGCGCCTCCAGTTTTCGGAGGACGGGCTGAGATGGTCGGAGCTCAACTGGATACTGGCGGGCTCAGACGATGAAGCAAATAATAAGGGCACGTATTTCCTGGGTTTCAGCACGATCAACGGCCGCGGGGAGATTCCGTATAACGCAGCAACGGGCCAGTGGGAGTTCCTGTATGGCGCCTCGACCTGCAACACTTCGGTCGCGCCCGAGATTTTCAACTCGCTGATCGGCGGGGGACGGGCTGTTCTCTCGATCGACGAGCACCCCGAAGTCACCCATAAAAATTTCCTGCTTAACAAAATTTCCACCGATTACCGCGACAACATCGTTTCCACCAACATACCGATCCCGATGCGCGTGAGTGCGATCAATGCCGAAGGGGTCGCCTACCACTGGAGCGTCAGCGACGAAAGCATCGCCACCATTGATGAGCAGGGCGTGCTGCGAGCGAAAAAGGCGGGCACTGTCCGCGTAACGCTGGTTGCCGAGGGACAGGTACGCATGTGCTCGGTGGCCTTTAAGGAATCGGAGGGCGTGATCGAATCCGAAGGGGATTTCCTGCTGCCAGGCTCGGAGATGCAGCTGGCGATCGCTTTCCGGCTGAAGGGATATCCCGATTATGATTTGGTTTACAGCCAGGCGGCGGATGTGGAGTGGTCCATTATCAGCGGACAAGGCGCCTCCATTTCGGCGGACGGTCTGTTGTCCGCTTCCGCCAAGGGAGATGTCACCGTGCAGGGCAAGGTACGGCACACACCGTCCATCGTCCTGACAAAAACCATTCATGTGACGCCCACCTATATCAAGGTGTCGCCCGTTGCCATGGACGCCATTCAGGATATCCAGTTCGGAATGCGGCCGGTCTTTATGGCGGAAGTGATTTCGCTGTACGACGACTATGCAGTGGAATGGAGCTGTGTGCAGGGCGGCGTAGAATTCACCGACATGACCACGGAGGATATGCCCGCCAATATCACCAATATGCGCCTGAGCTTTACCACGGGCGGTGAGAAAACCATCCGGGTTTCCCTGAAAAACGGCAAGGAGTACTATGGCGAGTATACGTTGTGGGTAACGGCGGATAAGATTGAACTTCAGATTGCGCTGGAAACGGCCGCGGATATTGCAAAGGACGGGTATTCCACGTGGAGGTGGGGGCGCCTTCAGGAGGCTGTCGCCTATGGCAGACAGCTGATGGAGGAGCCGTACGCGCTCCAGGAGGACGTGGAAAAAGCGGCCGCCCTGATCTATCAGCGAATCGACGAACTGGAACTCCCCGATGAGCCGGACGTTTCCGGGGGAGACGGGTCTGGGGGAGACAATGTGGAAACCGGTGTCCCGACGGCGTGGCCAGCGGCAACCGTGGCGACCATGGCCTTCGTGGCGGCCGCGGCCACTTGGAGAAAGCGCCGTACAGCCGTTGACAGGTAAGAAAGGAGTAAGCAGCACATGAAAAAGCAGTATCGCGTGGTAAGCCTGTTGTTGTCCGCTCTGTTGATAGTGGGTGCAGCATCCGGGTGCGGCGGCCGCACAGAGGCGGAATCCTCCGCGCCTGCCCTGCCCGGTACGGAAAGCGTGGTCAGCACCGCCGCCGGCGCGTCCGGCAGCGAAGGGACGGGGGATACACAGCTGTCGACCCAGACCGATGCCAGCGGCAATGTTATCACCCAGGCATCGAACGCTGCAACCACAAAAAACAATGCGGGGAACCAAGGCGGGAAAACAACCACTACCACCAAGACAGCAGCCACGCAGGTGCCGATCCAGAACCCGGACAAGATCGATCTGAAGGGGCGCACCGTTACCATTCGTCCCTGGTGGGGTTTCCAGAACGGCGAGGGCATTGAGGAAGCGGCGCGCCGCCAGAAGGCGGTCATCGATCAGATCGAGGATAAGTTCAACTGCATCCTGAAGGTGACGTACGAAGGCTTGAGCGACGAGCAGCTGAAGGCTTCCATCATGTCTGGCTCGCCGAAGGCCGACTTCTTTGGAATTCAGGGCGTTGGCGCGCTGTACGAGTATGTCAATGCCGGATGCTTGCTCCCCCTCAGCTCGGTCAAAAATTTTGATTACAAAAACGCCGCTAAATATGTTCAGACCGATATGGGTACGATCAAGGGGAAAACCTATGCGGTCGCGCCGCTCGGTCACGGCTGGATCCGGCGGAATTTTAACAACATCCTGATGTGCAACTTTACCCTTACCAGCGCAGCGGGATACACAGCGGATAAGATTTACAGTCTAGTGGACAATAACCAGTGGACATGGGCGAAGTTTGAGGAGGTCTGCAAGGCGGTCAGCCGAATTTCCGGGAAATACGGTCTGTCCGATCTGGATCAGACAGCCGGTGTGCGCTTCGGCTTCGATACGAGTTATCTCTTCTATACTTCCATGCTTTATTCCAACGGGACAGACTGGATCGGGCTGAAAAACGGCATGCCGTTTTTCAACGGCCGGGATGCCAAGGCGCAGGCGGTGCTGGAGCAGTATCGGAGCTGGTCCGATAAAAACACGGGCTTCATCCGGCACAATAAGACCGCTGAAGCCGATTTTGCCGCCGGGAATGCGGCGTTCTTCTGCACCATCTATCCTATGCCGATCATCGCCGACTGGATTTCGGGCGACGCCAAGAACAAAACGGGTACGGTGCCGATGCCGACCGGCCCTTCCGGAGGCGGGAACTCCTCCTACCAGTTTGAATCCATTTTTCTGGTGGTTCCGAAGAACGTGAAGGATGTATCCAAGATTGGAGCGGTGCTGGATGCTTTCTGCTCGCCGCTCTACAACGATACGGAAAGCCGGCAGCTGGCGCAGAACGACATCCGCAAGACGCTGCGGGTAGAGCAGTCGCTTGAGCAGATGATGAATATTTACAGCAGCCGGGACGCCGCTCAGTTCCCGTCCTCCCAGTATGGCGTGGCCGCCAATTTAGGCATCACGAACGACAGCAAGAACCTGGGCTGGTACGATTATGTAGGCAAAGTGGTAACCGGCGAAATGACGGCGGAGAAGGCGCTGGCCTCCTTTGAGGCGCGCTGCAACAATATTTTGAATAAGACATTCGGCTAAACAGGCAGAGGCGGTTCTTCCGGCGGCGGGGCCTCCCC
>ENA-ORTH01001462-ORTH01001462.1-human-gut-metagenome-genome-assembly--contig:-NODE-1462-length-23599-cov-18.995965_pt1 | contig 23599 bp, 12 predicted proteins | sample MGYA00241914_ERZ509192 | MGnify/ENA primary metagenome ERZ509192 (study PRJEB26280, sample SAMEA2338826) | human gut metagenome | biome: human gut; feature: human-associated habitat; material: faeces... | reverse complement strand
TTCATAATCAGACCATGCATACCGCTTTGGTATAGAGCCGTACATACGAGCATGTTAAAAACCCGGCACACCACTGTGCCGGGCCCCATATCTTAAACCAGGTCATCCTGATTCCATGTATTGATTCCTCGTATTGATTCCATACATTAACCTCATCCGCGAATCAGCCATTTTCCTACCGTATAAAATTCGTTCTCTTCTTCTCCTCTGTCTCAGGAAGCGTAACCCCGGCAGCTTTTCCTGCCTCAATGGATTTGAGAAGCCAAGCCATATTCCTGCCAAGGGTACGCATAATTTGCATGCCCTCCAGATCCTGCCGTACCTCATCAGGAGTATTGCCATGCACCATATTCCAGTACTGGGAGGAAACTACCGGCATCTGCGTAATCATAAAATATTTATTCAGCTGGTCCAGGGTGGCAGTTGTTCCGGCCCTTCTGGCAGAAGCAACGGCTGCTCCCGGCTTATGGGCAGCAGCGCTGCTTCCGGAATAGAAGAAGCGGTCCAGGAAGGAGGTGACAGCCCCGCTGGCCGAGGCATAGTGTACCGGTGAACCGACAATCAGTCCGTCGCTCTGCCTCATCTTTTCCACTGCTTCGTTGACCTTATCGTCGCTGTAAATGCATTTTCCAAGCTTACCGCATGCGCCGCAGCCCATACATCCATGGACAGTCCCGCCGCCCACATGCATGATCTCTGTTTCAATGCCAGCCTGATTGAGCTCTCCTGCCACCTCTGCAAGGGCTGTGTAGGTACACCCCTTCTCATGGGGACTTCCGTTTAACATTAATACTTTCATTTCTTATTCCTCCTTTATGATATTCAGTATATCATCTCTTGTCAGGCTTCCAAATGATACCGTGCCCTCAGGCACCACTGCATCCGCCAGATGGCTCTTGGCTTCCTGAAGCTTTAAGATGTTCTCTTCTATGGTATTTCTGGTAATCAGTTTATAGACCGTTACCTGCTTATCCTGGCCGATCCGGTGGGTTCTGTCCGTGGCCTGGTTCTGGGCAGCCACGTTCCACCACGGGTCATAGTGGATGACCACGTCGGCCGCCGTCAGGTTAAGGCCCACGCCGCCCGCCTTGAGCGAAATCAAAAAGACCGGCACCTCGCCCGCCTGGAACTGTGCGACCATCTTGGCGCGGCTCTCTTTAGACGATGCGCCCGTGAGCTTAAGGAAGGCGATATCCTCCTTGGCCAAACGCTTGCCGATGATATCGAGCATACCCGTAAACTGGCTGAACAACAGGATGCGATGCCCGCCGTCGAGTGCGCCGTGCACGAGCTCCATGCACGTATCGAGCTTGGCGCTCCCCGCCTTGTAATCCTCGTAGTGTAGACGCGGGTCGCAGCAGATCTGGCGCAGCTTGGTGAGCTCGGCGAGCACCTTGAGCTTATCTTTCTTAAACTCCCCGGCCTCGCGGTGCTGCACCTGCTGGGCGATGCGGTCTTGGTTGGCCAGGTAGAGCTTGCGCTGTTCGCCGGCAAGCTGTGCCATCACCGTATCCTCGATCTTCTCGGGCAGATCGGCCACCACATCTTCCTTGACGCGACGCAGCACAAACGGCGACACGAGCGCCTGCAGACGAGCGGCACTGTCGCCCTCGGCATGCTCGACGGGACTCTCAAAGCGCTTGGCAAATGAGTCGCGCGTGCCCAGAAGACCCGGCATCAAAAAGTCGAAGATACTCCAAAGCTCGGACAGGCGGTTTTCGATGGGCGTGCCCGTCAAGGCAAAGCGCACGCCGGCCGGCAGGCGCTTGGCAGCGCGGGCCACCTGGGTGAGCGGGTTTTTAATGTACTGGGCCTCATCGAGCACTACGCGGGCAAAGTCCTGCTCGACATATTCGTCGATGTCGCGACGCATGAGGTCATACGACGTCACGACCACGTTGTGCTCGGCGGCACCGGCAATTTGTACGCGACGCTGGGCCTTGGCGCCCACGATGGCACACACATCAATCGAGGGGGAGAAGCGCTCCAACTCGGCAGCCCAGTTGTACACGAGCGACGCGGGGCACACCACGAGCGTGGGCTTGGTATCCCCCGCCTCCACGCGCGCCAGAATGTGCGCAATCATCTGCAGCGTTTTGCCCAGGCCCATATCGTCGGCCAAGATGCCGCCGAGACCCAGGTGCTCGAGCGAGCCAAGCCACTGGTAGCCGTCGATCTGGTAGCCACGCAGCGTGGCCTTGAGCGAGGCGGGCACCGTAAAGTCCATCTTGCCGAGCGTATCCAAGCGCTCGACGGTGCGACGGAATGCAGCGTCGCGATCGGCTTCGAGCGCGGGCGTGCGCGCAAGCATGTTGTCGACGAACAGGGCACTCGATGCGGGAAGCGACACGCCGTCGAGCAGGTCGACGGCATCGACGCCCAAGTCCTCAGCAAGGCCAAACGCAGCGCGGGCACCTTCATCCAGGCGAACGATGTCGCCCGACGTGAGGCGCGCAAACGTCTGGTGGCGCTTATACGAGTCCAGATAGATGGCAAGGTCGCCCGCCGAAAGCCCGCTCGCACCCAGCTCGACGTCGAGCAGGTTGCTCTTGACGGTCGCACGCACCGAGAGCTTGGGCGCAGGACGGACCGAAATCTGGCGCAGGCGGTCGCTGAGCATAACCTCGCCCAGCTCGGACAGGGCAGACAGGCCCTCGGTCAGCAAGTGGAACAGGCTCTCGTCATCGCGTTCCTCAAACGCCAGGCCGCCCTCGCGGAAATCAAAGTACAGGGCAGCCGTGTCCATAACGCGAAACTCCGCCAGCGTATCGCGGGGCGGAACGCCGGGGCGTTGCTCTTCGAAAGGACTGCCCGGAGCACCAAGACTAAAGAGATCTGCCGACCAATCGCCGTAGGCCACCGTAATCTTGCAGGTCACAAGGCCATCGTCGACGCCAATCGCCATGGCAAAACTCGGCTCGGGCGCCACGGCGTCAAGTACGGCGGGAGCGGTCAGGTCGGTGTAGTCGCGCAAGATCGGCAGCGCCATGCGGCAGAACTCGCCCACCTGGTCGGCGGCGATATGGACCGGCGTACGGCAGGGCAACAAGTGCGATAGGAACGGCGCCGCATGCTGGGCAAACGCCGTGTCGGTACGGCGCGCGCGGCGCGTATCGACCAGATAGGCTGCGTCGCCTGCGACAAAGCAGTACGTATCGGCCGGCAGGCGCAAGTCGTAGCTGCCTCCCGCCGCCGGTGCAATCTTGGCGGCAAGGAGCGGCGGGCGCTTAGCCGGGACTTCGCCCTCCCCCTGCGGCGACGGCTCGACTGCCACCTCGTAGGCGCGATGCGTCGTCGTTCCCCGCGACCAAGCAGGCTCAAAGGACATGGTCCTGCCGCGCAGCAGGTCCAGCACGGACACGATGGAATGCTCGGATACCGGCAACTGACGCTCGGCGACAAAACCGTTGCGGACAAAGTCATACGACGCCGAGCGCGAGCTCGTAATATCGCCTAGGTAGGCGACCGTCATTGCGATAAAGTCGAGCAGCTTTGTCGACACGTCATCGAAAGCCTCGGGCACATGGGCAAACGTAAGCTTCTTGCCATAGGAGAACGTACCGCCGCGCACATAGGCATCGGCCATGCCGTCGATATCCTTAACCACGTAGGACACCGAACCGCTACGAATGCGAAACTCGAGCGCCCAGTTAAAACGATCGGCAAACAGCGGATTGTAGTACGGCACCAGCGAGGGCTCCAGCACCGCTTTGGGCGCATCGGGGTCAATGGTGCTGGCGAGCTTGCGACGCATGACCGCGAGCTCGTCCATGCGCGCGTCCGAAAGATCGGAAAGCGCCGCCACAAGGCTCGGGCTCGTGGGGACGGGCGCCGGGAAGGGAAAGTTGGGGTTGACCGCAGATGCGGTGGGCGCGGGGCGCGTGGGCTGCTTGGACTGTGCGGGCGGTACTGTAAACGTGCGGACCGGCGTGCGCAAACCCTCGACGGGCTCGGCGCCACTGGCATCCAGATACGCCAGCGCCGTGGCGATGGCGTGCTTGCACATGCCGGAATAGCGGAAGGCGGCGGGGCAATCGCAGTCGTAGTCGATAACCTCGTGCTCGTCCATGTCGAGCGCCACGTGCGTCTTGTACAGGTCGCCGCGCGAGCCGCGCACCGAGCCCTCGATGTTCACGTTTTTGGAGAAGCGCGAGCCGGAGTCCTCAAACGACAGCACGGCACCGTTGAGCATGAGCGAACGCCCCTTCATAAAGGTGCCGTTCAACGCCGCCTCTTTGCGAAGCGCCTGCACAAACGTCCCCTGTGCCATCACTTCCTCCAATCTCGCGCGGACCAGCAAGGTCGCCCTTAGATCACCGTCACGCGACCCTGGTTACCCACGATGGCTTTTGCCTCTGCCAACAGCGGAATCGAGCGTGCGTTGACCTTGGCCGGCACCTCGGCACGCAGCACACGCCCGTCCACCTGCTCGATAAAGATCTCCACGCGGTCGCCGCCCGGGTTGGCGGTAAGCACCGTGGCAAGACGCGCCATATTGCCCTGGCTAAAGCGGCTGTTGGGCACCATGACCTCAAACACCTTGGGCTTGTTGTTCTCCTCATTAAGCTCCAGTGGCACGATCTCCTGCGCGATGATCTGATCGCCGCGGTCCGAGCGCTCAAGCTTGCCCTTAATGCGCACAAACGCATCGGACAGCTGCGCGCCGGTCTCGGGATCGACCTCGCCGTACAGGTACCCCTCGGCCTCCTTGTAGGTCTTGGGGAACACCACGACCGTGGCCTCACCTTCCATGTCCTCGAGCTGCACGATGCCCATGGGGTCGCCGTTTTTGGTCACGCGCTTGGACACGCTCGAGACCATACCGGCCCACCACAGCGCCTTGCCCTCGGGAATCTCCTGGTTGATGGTACCGCCCGTGGGGTTTTGCACCTCGTAACCGGTGTCGATCTGCGAGAACGAGAAGTCGCGCGCCTTGGCTAGCGCATACTCAAACGGGCGCAACGGGTGGTCCGAGACATAGATGCCCAGAACCTCCTTCTCCTGGCTCAGCTTAAGGTGGCGGTCCCACTCCTGGCCGTCCGGATCGGGCACGCTCACCTCAAAGCCCGAGCCCTCAACGTCGCCAAACATATCGAAGAACGACGTCTGGCCGCTCGCGCGATCTTTCTGGCGCTTTACCGCGGCATCGATGATGTTCTCGGGGTTGTTCTTATCCACAAAGTGCATCATCTGGCGACGCGGATACCCCGTGGAGTCGAAGGCGCCTGCCTTGATCAGCGATTCGATCACGCGGCGGTTTGCCTGGCTCGAGTCCACGCGCTCGACAAAGTCGTGCAGTGTCTTAAACGGGCCGCCCGCCTCGCGCTCGGCGATAATCGCCTGCGCCACGCCGGTGCCCACGCCGCGGATGCCGGCCAGACCAAAGCGCACGCCCTCCTTGGTAGCCGTGAACTCGGTACCGGACTCGTTGACATCTGGCGAAAGCACGGGGATGCCGTCGTGACGGCATGCCGAGACGTAGTGCACGATCTTGTCGGTCTTGCCCGTATAGGACGTCAGAACGGCCGCCATGTACTCGTGCGGATAGTGCGCCTTGAGCCACGCCGTCTGCATAACCAGGATGGCGTAGCCGGCGGAGTGCGACTTGTTAAAGGCGTAAGACGCGAACTCGAGAACATCGTCCCAAATCTTCTGGGCGACCTCGCGCGTGTAGTTGTTCTTGATAGCACCGTTCATCCAGTGGTCGTAGGTGGTCTCGTCCGAGCCATCCTCCCAGTGGAGCACCGTCGACGTGAGCAGCTTGATCTTTTTCTTAGCCACGGGCTTACGGATACGCGAGTCCGATTCGCCCTTGGAGAAGCCGCACATCTCGACGGAGATGAGCATAACCTGCTCCTGGTAGACCATGGTGCCGTAGGTTTCGCCCAGGATGTCGTCCAGGCGGTCGTCGTAGGAGACGGCCGGCTCCTTGCCGTTCATACGGTTGATGTAGGACGAAACCATGCCGGCGCCCAGCGGGCCCGGGCGGTACAGAGCGATCAATGCCACGACGTGCTTGTATTCGGTGGGTTTCATGTTCTTGATCGTGGCCGTCATGCCGGCGGACTCGACCTGGAAGACGCCGGCGGTGTGGCCGGAGCCCATGAGCTTAAAGATCTCGGGATCGTCAAAGGGAATCTCTTCCTCTTTGATGTCGATGCCGAAGTTCTTTTTGATGTTTGCCTTGGCCTTGGAGATAACCGTCAGCGTGCGCAGGCCCAGGAAGTCCATCTTGAGCAGGCCCATGTCGGCAACGGTATGGCCCTCGTACTGGGTAATCTCGACGCCGCCCTTGGTGTCGAGCTTGGTGGGCACATGCTCGTTGACGGGGTCGCGGCAGATCAGAACGGCGCACGCGTGCACGCCCTCGCCACGGGTGAGGCCCTCAATCGAGAGCGCCGTGTCGATGATGCGGCGGGCGTCGTCGTCCTTTTTATAGGCCTCGGCAAAGTCGGGGTTAAACAGATCCTCTTTGCCGGGTTGTTTTTCGAGCACCTGCTTGAGCTTGACCTTGGGGTCGCTCGAGACCATCTTGGACAGGCGCTGGCCCATGTAGACCGGGTAGTCCAGGACGCGTGCGGCGTCGTTGATGGCCTGCTTGGCCTTAATGGTCGAGTAGGTGATGACGTGGGTGACCTTCTCGGGGCCGTAGAGCTGGCGAACGTGCTCCACGACCTCGAGGCGCCGCTCATCGTCAAAGTCCATATCGATATCGGGCATCTCGGTACGCTGCGGAGACAAGAACCTCTCGAACATCAGGCCGTTCTCGAGCGGATCGAACGCGGTGATGTTCATGGCGTAGGCGACGATAGCGCCGGCGGCCGAGCCACGGCCGGGGCCGACGCCGATACCGTTGTCCTTAGCCCATTGCACGTACTCGGCGACGATCAAAAAGTAGGCGGCAAAGCCCTTGTCGCAGATGACCTTGTATTCGTACTCAAAGCGCTCTTTGATGTTGACGCCGCCGATCTCGCGCGTGGCCCAGTCGTCACCGTAGTGCTGGCGCAGGCCCTTCTCGCACTCGCGGCGGAACTGGCTCTCGTGCGTCTCGCCGGGATCGAGCAACGGGAAGCGCGGCAGGATGATGGAGTCCCAGTCCAGTTCCACGTAGCACTTGTCGGCAATCTCGAGCGTGTTGTCACAGGCCTCGGGGCAATACGGGAACATCGCCCGCATCTCCTCCTCGGTCTTCATATAAAACTCCGAGCCGGTCATGCGCATGCGGTTGGGGTCGTCGACCTTGGCGTTCATGCCGATGCACATGATGACGTCCTGCACGGGCGCGTCCTCGCGGCGCAGGTAGTGAAAGTCGTTGGTAGCGATGACCTTGACGCCCACCTGTTTGGCGATGTCGATGAGCGTACGGTCCATCTGCTCGTCGGTCAGGCCATTATCGGTGGTAATGCCGTGTTCCTGAATCTCGATATAGAAGTCGCCGGGATCGAAGGTGTCGCGGAAGGTTTCGGCCCACTTGATGGCGCCTTCCATGTCGCCGCGGTCGATGTATTTGGGGATGATGCCCGCGATGCAGGCGCTCGTGCAGATCATGCCCTTGGCGTGGCGGCGCAGGTTGTCGAGCGTCACGCGCGGCTTGTAGTAAAAGCCCTGCACGGCGGCCTCGGAAACCGTCTGCATCAGGTTGACATAGCCCTCCTGGTCCTTGGCCAGAAGGATCATGTGGTAGAGCTCGGGCTTGTGGTCGCGGGCAAGGGTCTCGTCCGGCGTAAAGTAGACCTCGCAGCCAAAGATGGGTTTGATGACCAGGGGCGGCTTGAGCTCGTCGATATTGCCCTTCTCGCCCCACATGGCCATGTCCTTCACATACTGGGCATGCTCGCGCGGGTTTTCCTCGGGATCGGGCTCCACCAGCTCGTCACGACGGTCCTTTTCCAAGAAGGCCTTGTCGTGGCTCCAGGTTTTGTACTCGGGCGTGTTGTGGTTGACGGCGTCGCAGGCCAGCGCCAGGTCGGGCACGCCATACATGTAGCCGTGGTCGGTAATGGCCACGGCGGGCATGCCCAGCTCAACGGCACGGTTGACCATATCCTGGATACGGGTTGCGCCGTCGAGCATGGAAAAGACAGTGTGGTTGTGCAGATGGACGAATGCCATGTGATGAGCTCCGATGCGGGTTCGTGTTCTGACTGAACGATTTTACCGCACGGCGCGGACGGCACCCGAACCTAGCCAAACCCACACGGCTCCTCTTGCAGTTGCGGTGGAATAGTTCCCGCTTGGGCCACCTGGGCCGCAATGCAGAAACTATTCCACCGCAAGTTATCTGAGGACTAGAAGTTGTAGGTGACTACTTGGGGCTCGGCGGGTTCGACGAAGATGGTTGGATCCGGCTGCTCCACGCGGACGAACTTGACGGTCACGGCCTCAAAGCCCGCCTTGTGCAGAACATCAGCGTAGACGCGCGCCTGCAGGGCGTGCTTCTCCTGCAGCTGTTCCGGCGTCTCGTCCGGTGTGCCGCCCGTCTTGTAGTCGATGACCAGCGCGCGTGACGAATCCGCCGGGTTCGTCGCCAAAGCGTCGATGGCGCCTTCGGCATATGCACCGTAGCGGGCGATGTCCTCGTCCTCGCAGCCCAGCGAAAAGAACGGTACCTCGGCGCGAACGCACGGCCACGCGAGCAGGTCGGCACGAACAGCCGACTTGAGCCAGCGGTCCAGGGCAACGTCGAAGCGTTCGCGCTGCTCCGGCGTCAGGCACCACAGGCGCGCCAGCGTATCGGCACGCGCGGCGGGCAGCGCATCGGCACCCATCTCGATCAGCCACTGGCAGGCGGCATGGAACGCCGAGCCCAGCGCCATGGGGTTGCCGGCGGGCTCAACGGCGGCCACGTCTGCATCCGTCATCTCGGAACCATCCGACTCCGCATCATCGCCAGCCTCGTCCATGGGCACGTGTGCCTCGGCAGCACGGTCCTCGGACTCGGCATGCAGCGCCGCGGCAATTGACGAGTAGCTATACGAATCACGCATCGGATACGGACAGATGCCCATGCGCACGCCCACTGCCTGGGGATACACAAGCTCAAACGAATCGGGCTTGGAGTCGGCAGGACCGGGCACAGTTGAGTGCGCAGCATTATCAGCGACATCGACATCGCCGCGAACAAGCCTGCCCTCGGCATCCAGCGAAGCGTTAGCCTCAAACGCCTGCTCACCAAACGTAAAGTCCGCCAGCGAGATGAGCTCGTAATCGCCCGGCTTGGAGTTGTCGAACACCAAACGGTCGCTATCGAGCTGCGGCATGTCCAGACTATCGGTCGGCAGGATGCGGCGCAGCACGTCGTAGGTCAGACCTGTCTCGACGTCGAAGGTCGGCGCCGTCACCTTGCCGCGGCTCACGCCGGCGTCCATCGCCAAGATCACCAGCTCGCGCGCACGCGTCATGGCAACGTAGAGCAAGCGGGCCCGCTCCTCGAGCGAAAGCTGCAGGTCGTCGTTGCGCAGGCGGGCAAATGCCTCGGCGGGAGAGCCCGTCGCGCATACGTCCTCCATAAGCTCTGGCGGCAACCACAGCGACGTGCCCTTGCCCTTAAACGCGTGTTCAAACTGCTTTTTGACGTCATCGCCCTTCACGAACGTACCGTCCGCGAGTTTAACGCCGTCGAAGCGTGCCGGCAGCGCCACGACTTGCGCCCCACCGTCGGTGCGACCCATCTGTGCCGCACCCGAGGACTTACGCACGCCAAAGCACTCGGCAACCGCCACGACCGGATATTCCAGACCCTTGGACGCATGCACGGTCATGATGCGCACCGCGCCGTCACCCTCCTCGTTGAGGGCACCCGGGGCCTCCTTGCCCGCCAAGAAGCGGTCGAAGGCGAGCGCAATGGAGCGCGGAGAATTGCCGAGCTCGACCTCTGCCTCGGCCACGGCGTCGAGCGCCTTGAGCACGTTGGCGGCAATGGCCTTGCCCTCGGGGCCGCGCTTCGCCAGGCGCACGAACCAGCCGGAGGCATTGACCGCGTCGCGCGCGATGGCAGCGAACGAATCGCGGCCCACGCGACGAAGCGCATACCGAAGTACCTCGCGGGCACGCATCACGAGCGGCAGGTTCTGCAAGCCCGGCACATCGAAATCGCTCATGATGCCCGCATCGATGTTGCGGCGCGACGTCTCGCCCGTCTGATCGTCGAGTTTGGTCGCCAGCGCCAGGAACTCCTGGGCGCCGAGTGCAAACATCGGCGAGGCCAGCAGAGGCATAAGGCCCTGCGCCGTATCGGCCGGATTGGCGAGTGCACAAACCAGGGCGCGCACCGTCTGCACCTCGGCTGCTTGGGCAAAGACCGAGCCGCCCGCGATGACGCAGTCGAGCCCCTGGTCACGGAAGGCCTGTGCGTAGACGTCTGCGTTGGTCATGCGGCCCAGCAGCAGGACCATGCTGCCCTGGGGCTGGCCAGCATCGGCAAGCGCGCGGAAGCGCTCGGCGATCGCACGGGCCTTGGCCTGTGTGCGCTCCTGCATACTGCCGCCGGCAACAAAGAGGGCCTGGCGACGCGAGGCGTCTGCCACCAGCGTGTCCTTGCGGCCGTCGCTCGCCTCAAGATCCAAAAATCCCTGCATCAGGCCGCCGTCATCGCCGTCGAAGACGCGTGCCACGTAACGCAGCACCTCGTCATGGCTGCGGAAGTTGCGCACGAGCTTGACGAGCTCGCCAGCAGGGGCGTCGGCCACGGCAGTCGCCTCGGGCGCGGCAGACGAGCCCACCTTGCGCTCCTGGCGACGGAACACCTCGACCTCGGCGCCGCGGAAGCGATAGATGGACTGTTGCGCATCGCCCACGGTGCACAGCGCGCGCTCCCCCGCACCCGTCAGGTAACGGATCAGATCGACCTGCATCTGGTCGGTATCCTGAAACTCATCGATCATGACCATCTTAAAGCGGCCCTCGTATGCCGCTCGGATGGCCGGGTAATCGTGCAGGGCCTCGTAGGCCATGCGCAGCAGGTCGTTGTTGTCGAGGGCGGACTGGCCGGCCTTGAGCGCGCGGTACTCAGCCTCTACAGAGCGGGCCAAGCCCACCAGCGCATCGAGCGCCGGGCCACCGCAGGCAAGCACGATACTGATAAACGCATCGGCGGCCTCGGCCTTGAGCAGCTCGACCTGCTCCTTAGGGAATGCCTTGCTCGCGCGCGGCATGGTGCACGACATCATGAGTCGCGCCGCATCGGCCATGGTCTTGCCGCTCGCCTCGAACGCGTCGATGGCATCGAGCGCCATTTGTGCCTTCTCGGTCGCGGCCTTGCTTGCGCCCAGAGCCGCGCGATAGGCATCGGCAAGGGCCGAGGTATCGGCCTGGCCGCGCGCCACGCGCACGTCGTCCATACCGCCCGGCAGCTGGCTCGACAGCTCCAACAGCTCGCGCACCAGGCCCTTGATGGTCGTACCGGCGCCAAAGGAACCGCCCTCGCCCGCCATGGGATACCAGGCATAGAGGGCCTTGAGCGATGCCGCGAGCTCGGGGGCGGCATCGGGCGCCGTCGCGCGGGCCAGTACATGCTCAACAGCCTGGTCCATGAGCTCGTCGGTATCGGTGAGCACCGTGAACTCGGGGTCGATGCCCAGCTCCAGCGCATGCGCGCGCAGGATACGCGAGCACATGCCGTGAATGGTCGAGATCCACGCGTCGTCGACGGTCAGTGCTTCCTCGTCCATGCCCTCGTCGATAAGCGCACGGCGCACGCGGTCGCGAATCTCGGCCGCGGCATCCTTGGTAAAGGTGATGGCGAGCACCTGGTCCAGATGCTCAACGAACGGACCGGATTCGGGCGAGAGCGCGTAGACGATGCGGCGCGTGAGGGTAAAGGTCTTGCCCGAACCGGCGCCCGCCGAGACAAACAGCGGACGGTCGAGCGTCTTGACGATCTGCAGCTGTTGCGGCATCAAGGTCGAAAGATCCATGGTCTACACGTCCCTCCTTACAAACGTTCCTTCATGGTTATACGAGCAGCGGGCATGCGCGGCCTGCGTCGACGCCGGGTCGACAGCAGCGACGTTGCCCGCCTCGAGTTCGCGCAAACGCTCGGCGATGCCGGCCTCCACGCGATCGAGCAGCGCATCGAAGTCCATGTTGCCGCCCTCACCGGGAAAGCCCTTCTTAAGCCCCGGGATGCGGCCGTCACCACGCTCCTCCTCGAGCAGCTCGGCACTCGCGGCGCCTCGCAGCGCCGGTTTGCCGCCCTTGGTCGAAAAATAGAGCGCCGCGCGGGTATCCAGATCCAGCGCCCGGCGCATGGCCTGCGCATAGATAAGTGTCTGGGTATGGGGCGGTAGCCACCGCGGGTCGTCGATGGCGGCCTCGCCCGATTCCTCGTCGCGCACCGTGGGGTCGGCGAGTTTAAACTCCTCAACGCCCGTGCGGTGCTTGTAGTCGATCACCACGGCGCGGTTCTCGGCATCCACGTCCACGCGGTCGATGCGCCCGCCGAGCGGCCAGCCGGCATACTCAACGTTAAGATCGTTAAAGGCAAACTCAAGGTAGCGCGGAGCAAAAGGAGTCAGCGCCTCGGCTTCATAGGCAAGCACGCCCTCCAGCTGCGGCAGAATCTCGGCCACCTGGCGCTCCTCCACCGGAGAGAGCGGCACGAGCGGGCCCTCGTTGCCACGCTTGGAAGCATGCTCGGCCAAAGTCTCGTCAAAGACCTCACGCAGCAGCTCCTGAGCACGTGGCAGGTTCTCGGGCGTCACGCGTTCCATGCCCTCCTGGGGCAGACGGGCGTGCAGGTGTTCCAGCACGTCGTGGACAAAGTTGCCCTTCTCCATATTGCCAAAGCCGGCGTCGATCGACTGGGGTTTCACGCGGTACGAGACGAACCAGCATAGCGGACAGGTCGAATAGGCCTCGATCTGCGAGGCAGACGTCAGGCGCGGCACCAGCGGCGCATCCTCGCCCTCGCCATCGCGACGGCGCAGGACCAGATACGGAATGGCTTCATCGCTCAGATGCTGAGGAGCTTCGCAGGTCACGCGCTCGCGCCTAAGACCTTCGCCTGTCGCGGGATCAAAGTCGGCGATGATATCGCCCTCGCCCACGCGCGTGGGCTTGGCAGCGCCAGCGGCCTCGGCATGTGCCCGCAGCTCGGTCCATACGGCTGCCGGGTAGCACTCGCGTGCCTGGCGATCGTGCGTCACGCGGGCAAGCGCGACCGGACCGTTCGCCGCCTGCATTGCACGGCCAAAGCGCACGCGCAGCAGGGTGGCGGGCTCCAAAGACACGCCGTCGCGGCGCAGCTCGGCCGTCAACGTGGCAAGCGGACCCTCTTCGTGCGAAAGCGGGTAGCTGTCCAGGTCGACATCGGCAAACAGCACGGCATCGTAGCTGCCAGGGCGCAGGACCGACGCATCGGCAAGCGGCATGAAGCGCACTTGTGCCCGTGGTGTGCGATCGACCTCGTAGGTCTCGTAATCGTAAGCGGTACTGCGCTTGTCCACCTTGGTTCGAACGCCGTCGAGAACTGGCACGGTCGCGGCCTGCGACACGTCGAGCGCGCGAGCATCGTTCATAAGGATGTCGATGGCATGGTGCAGCAAAGCCGTCTCTGCCTGGCGACGAGCCTGGCCGTCAAGGCCGCCTAGCGCGCGATCGGGCAGCGCCTCGGCAACGGCGAGCATGGCCTTGAGCGCCGTCACGGGTTTGTCGCGCCACAGCGCCTGAAACACGTCCGAGACCACGCACGGCACATTCTTAAACCAGTTATCGTCGCTGGCGGCCTTGCGGGCGCCCCTCACCTGGCCCTGCACGCTCTGCAGCAGGCTCTTGACACTCGCAGTGGTCTTGTTGCGCGACAGGCGCATGTTCTTGTCGAAGCCGCGGGCGCTCGCGGCGTCGGCACCCGAAAGCGGGCTATAAATCCAGTCGGCAAGCTCTGGAGCGGGCCACCACTCGGTCTTGGAAGCGGCGCCCTCGTCGGCGGCCTTCATACGCTCGATCAGGTTGGCGAGCGCCGCAAACTGCCTGCCCGCGATGGACTGGGAAAACGCCGTAAACTCAGTTGTCTCGGAAGCGATATGACGAGCCGCCAGACGAGAGGCGAGCTCACCGAACAGCTGGGGTGCCCGGGCAGAAACAACGAGCACGCGCACGGGGTCCGCGGACGCCGTGACACCGCCGTCGACCGCGGCGTCCTCACACGTTTTTACCAGCTCATCGATTGCATCCACATAGGCGTGGGCGCGGGCGTGAGGGCCGGCAACCTCTACAAAGGCAGGCTGAGCGGCCGACTTGGAGGCAGCCTGGGGCGCGGCGGCACCCTCACCCAGCGGCGCGGCCTCAAACAGCACGCCGCGGGCATCAAATGCCGCGGCAAGCTCCTCGCGCATCGCCGCCTGCTCGCAAGCGAGAAGCACAACGACCTCTCCCCCGTTATTCGCCACGGCCGACAGCAGCTCGAGCAGGCCGTGCGTAAACGACGTGATACCGCGCACGCATACGGCGCGGGCGCATGCCGGAAGGTTGTCGGCCAGCGCCTCGGCCATAAGGTCAGCCGCCTCGCAGGGCTCGACCATGTCTCGACGGTCCAAGCCGCCCGCATAGGCACTCAACAGCTCGAATACGCGAGCCTCGGCGTCGCTCTTGGGATCGGGCTGGCAAACGTCGCCGCAGCAACGCTCGACACTCGTTCCCGCTACGCCCGGCAGCACATCGCGGGCCATGCGCGCGAGCATGCGCACCGTGCCCTGACTGCGCAAAAGCGGCTGCAGGTCGACATCGTCGCGACGGGCGATCATGTCCGAGAACAGCATCTGGCGCTGCATGTTGTCGACGAAACCGCGCCCGTCGCCCAAAAGCTCCCAAAGCGAGCGAATCCACGATGTAGGCGTCTTGTAGTCAATACCCAGCGAAATCCCGGCTTCCGCCGCATCATGACGGCACAGGTCGAGCTCGGCAAACGTAGGTGCCAGCAGCACGGCACGTCCGTGGCAGTCAACAAGGTCGGCAAGCAGCGCCGACTCGGCATCACTCAAATCCGTGCCGGCATTGGTGGTATAGATTCGAACAGGCATGGTCCTCCGCTCAAACTGTTCGCAATAATCAATGCATCCATCCTACCCGCCCAAGCGGACACATTGCCACCGCAGCTCCATCTTTTGGTACAAAGCAACTTGCCCCCAACGCACCAGCCGATTGCGGGCATATAAAAACCGCCCCCGGAGGAGCGGTTTTGCACAATTCGTTTTTGGCGCGGCCTACTCGCCATCCTCCAGTTTAATGAGGATCTTGCGGTAGCCACCGTACTCGCCGTTGAGTGCCTTGGATACACGGCTCACCGTGGTGGACGAGGCGCCGGTACGCGCCTGAACCTCGACATAGGGCTCGCCCTCGTCCAGGTAACGCGCGACCTGCAGACGCTGTGATAGATCGCAAATCTCGCGCGGCGTGCAGATATCGGTCAAAAACGCTTGGATATCCTTCTCGTCGTCCAAAAGGCTAAATGCGTGGACCAGCTGCTTGACATCAGGCTTGTCAAACATGTTCTCGATATTCATCGATCACCGCCAAACCCGCCAAAAGGCATCGAAGTTGATACTGACATCGGGCATCGTTCGCCCGTTCTATGCAATAGGGCAACGCCTGTGGCTTTTGCCCGTAGCAGTGTAGCACACCACCAAACTAAAGCGACAAGACTCTCTGCCAGCGGCGCGTTTTTCAGGACGAACGCCGTTTAGAAACCGTATGCGCACGTAAGCTCCACGAATATTTGAGACAATGGGCGCCCAAACACCGCGACGCGCCCGCGCAACCATCCAGGTCGCCGCCGCAAGCCGCTTCACGCGACGCCAGCAACCCCGGCGCAAGAAAGGATTCATGCCATGCGCTTTATGCTTAACTGGCTCTTTACCTCGATCGCCATCGCGATTGCCACGTTCCTCGTTCCCGGCATCCAGCCCTTCGGTTTTGCCGAGGCCTGGGTCTGTTTCGCCTTCGTGGGACTGTTCCTGAACATCGTCGATTCGTTCGTCAAGCCGTTCCTGACGGTCATCTCGCTGCCGCTTACGATCATTACGCTGGGCATTTTCCAGCTTGTCGTCAACAGCTTTATGCTCGAGCTCGCGAGTTACCTGTCGGTCAACCTGCTAGGCGTCGGCATCTCCATCGCCGGCTTTGGCTCGGCCTTTATGGGCAGCATCCTGGTGTCCATCATGCGCAGCATCCTCGACAGCATCGCCGAAGACTAAAACGGCCATTCCGGCCGTGCCCGTCTCAACAGCCCAAAACAAAGGCCGCCCATCGCAAAAAATGGGCGGCCTTCTTATTTGTCAAGTCTCAAAGGACGAGAGAATCTACCATTTCTACCCCGTCCCCAAATGCAGGTGTGGGTTAGATGACGTAGTCGTAGCCATGGTTGGGAGCGACAAGTTGATCGAGCGTCACGCCGTCGAGGTAGTCGTTGATGAGCTTGTCAAGGTTCTTCCACACGTCGAGCGTGGGGCACTCGTCCGAACGCGAACAGCCCTTGCAGTCGCCGTCCAAGCATGCGACCGGCGCCAGGCTGCCCTCGGTCAGGCGCAAGATCTCGCCCACCGTGTACTGCTCGGGCGGGCGCGTGAGCACGTAGCCGCCGCCCTTGCCACGCATGCCCGAGAGCATGTTGGCACGTACGAGCGTAGTCAAGATGTTCTCGAGATATTTCTCGGAAATCCCCTGTCTCGACGCGATCTCTTTGAGCGGGATGCGACCGGCCGCCTGGTGCTCGGCCAGATCGACCATAACGCGCAGGGCATATCTGCCCTTAGTAGAAACCAACATGTATAGTGCTGCCTTTCGGTCATTTAGTCCGTAGAAATTCTAGCCGAAAAATTGGTTTTGAAAATACCCATTCCCGTCAAGATGGTTAATCGACTCGTAATAATCTTCTATTTCCTATTGCGTTACTAGGCTTTAGTGTCTACTATGCTTGCCAACAGCAAAACGAACAACCTATAAGGTTTGTTGGTTTCGCTGCTACACACACCGTAAAACCACACGGTATCCAGTCATTTGAACACTTTGGAGGTTCACCATGAGCAAGGTTTACACGTCCATCGATCAGCTTATCGGCCACACCCCGCTCCTGGAGCTCACTCACTTTGAGGCCGATGAGGACCTCAAGGCCCGCGTGCTCGTCAAGCTGGAATACTTCAACCCCGCCGGATCCGTCAAAGACCGCGTCGCCAAGAACATGATCGACGAGGCCGAGAAGGCCGGCAAGCTCGTGCGCGGTGGCGACTATACCATCATCGAGCCCACGAGCGGCAACACCGGCGTCGGCATCGCCTCGGTGGCGGCTGCCCGCGGCTACAAGGTGATCATCACCATGCCCGAGACCATGTCCGTCGAGCGCCGCAAGCTTATGCAGGCATACGGCGCACAGCTCGTGCTCACCGACGGCTCCAAGGGCATGAAGGGTGCCATCGCCAAGGCCGAGGAGCTGCAGAAGGAGACCCCCAACAGCATTATCGCCGGCCAGTTTGTGAACCCCGCCAACCCCGCCATCCACAAGGCCACGACCGGCCCCGAGATCTGGGATGACACCGACGGCGAGGTCGACATCTTCGTCGCCGGCGTCGGCACCGGCGGTACCGTGACCGGCGTGGGCGAGTTCCTTAAGGAGCAGAACCCCGAGATTCAGGTCGTCGCCGTCGAGCCCGCTACCTCCCCGGTGCTCTCCAAGGGCCAGGCCGGCCCGCACAAGATCCAGGGTATCGGCGCCGGCTTTGTGCCCGACGTCCTCGACACCCAGGTCTATGACGAGATCATCCCCGTCGAGAACGACGACGCCTTTGCCACCGGCCGCGCCGTGGGCCACAAGGAGGGCGTGCTCGTGGGCATTTCGTCCGGTGCCGCTGTGTGGGCCGCATTGCAGCTGGCCAAGCGCCCCGAGAACGAGGGCAAGACCATCGTGGCGCTGCTCGCCGACACCGGCGAGCGTTACCTGTCCACGGCACTCTTCCAGGACTAGAGCTTCTCGTTCTTAGAACGAGTCCAAGGCACGCCGGCCTCCCCTCTCTTCTGGCAGCCTGAGTCCATCTCGTTAGGGTGTCCCACGAGACGTCCGAACTTGCTACAATGTCTGCGGCGCGGAACCAGCCTCCCGCGCCGCTTTTCTTTTTTGGCCACATGCCACCAAGGAGAACCTCCCCATGCACAACAAGCGCGTGCTCGTCGCCATGAGTGGCGGCGTCGATTCCAGCGTGACCGCGTACCTGCTCAAAAGCCAGGGCTACGAATGCGTCGGTGCCACCATGCGCCTCACCTGCCCCGCGCCCGACCCCGCCACGGGCATGAGCAAAGTCGACCGCGACATCGCCGATGCAAAGGCTGTCGCCGAGCGCCTGGGGATACCCCACCATGTGCTCGACCTGCAGCAGACCTTCGACCGCAATGTTATCGAGCGCTTCGTGACCGCCTACCAGGAGGGGCTGACGCCCAACCCGTGCATCATCTGCAACCGCCATATTAAGTTTGGCGCGCTGCTCGATGCAGCGCTCGATATGGGCTGCGACTACATCGCCACAGGCCACTACGCCAAAACGAGCCAAGCGTCCGACGGCACTTGGCAGCTGCACCGCGGCGAGGACCCCAAGAAGGACCAGAGCTACTTTTTGTATTCGCTCACGCAAGAGCGCCTGGCACGCACAATCTTTCCGCTGGCTGGGTTGGACAAAGAGCGCGACGTGCGCCGCATTGCCGCCGAGCAGGGCTTCATAAACGCCAAGAAGGCCGAGAGCGAGGACATCTGCTTTATCGCGGACGGCGACTACGCGGGCTATATCGAGCGCCGCTGCGGACATCCCGCTGCACCGGGCGATATCGTGTGGCGCGACGGCAGCGTGGTCGGGCGCCACAACGGCGCACTGCGCTACACCATCGGCCAGCGCAAGGGCCTGGGCGTCGCGATGGCGCATCCCGTGTACGTAACGGGCGTCGATGCCGCCAACAACACTGTGCATCTGGGCGAGGCCGAGGACCTAACGGCCACAGCGCTCACGGCCGATGAGTGGATCTGGAGCGCGCCGGACGCGCGCATGGAGGCCGAGCTGGATGCCGGCGGCATTCGCGTAGGCGCCAAGTACCGCTACCGTCAGAAAGACCAGGCAGCGACCCTTACGCGCGGCGAAGACGGGCAAATGCTGCTAACTTTTGACGAGCCGCAACGAGCCATCGCCCCCGGCCAGGCCGTTGTAGTCTACCGCGGCGACATCGTCCTGGGCGGCGGTACCGTTACGGCAGCTATCAAGTAGTCCCATCCCCTTCATAAGTTGCGGTGAAATAGGGACTGTTTAAGCGTTTCAGGCCGCTAAACAGTCCCTATTTCACCGCAACTTAGAGAGGACGGCCTCGGTCGGCACTGCTGTGTCAGCCGAGGCCGCTACATCGTTAGCGCTGGACGTAGGCGCGAACCAGCTCAAAGGTGTTGCACACGCCGTCGATGTGGCTGCGCTCGTAGTTGTGGCTCGCGTACACGCCGGGGCCGATCAGGCCGTGACGGATGTCGTAGCCGGCGGAAAGCGTGGCCTCAACGTCCGAGCCGTAATACGGGTACACGTCGATGGCGTAATCGAGCTCCAGCTCGCGCGCGATGTTGGACAGCGTGGTTACCAGGTCGTAGTTGTACGGACCGCCCGAATCCTTGGCGCAGATCGAAACCATGCGCTCGGTGCAGCCCAGGTCGTCGCCCACGCAGCCCATGTCTACGCTGATCATCTCGCGCGTGTCGGCCGGCACGAAGGCTCCGCCGTGGCCGACCTCCTCGTACACGGTAAAGAGCAGCGACACCTTGCGTGAAAGCGTCACCTCGCCAGCGGCGACGGCACGCGCCAAGCCCAGCAGAATCGCCGCCGACAGCTTGTCATCCAAGAAGCGGCTCTTAATGTAGCCGCTCTCCGTCACCGTGGTACGCGGATCCATAGCGATGATGTCACCAGTCTGAATGCCCAGCTCAAGCACATCGTCCTTGCTGTCGACGTTCTCGTCGAGCAAGATCTCCATGTTCTTCTCGATGGTCTTGACCGGCTCATCGGCCACATGCGCCGAGGGCTCGGTATTGAGGACCACACCCGTGTAGACATTGCCATCGCGCGTATAAACGGTGCAGTTCTCGCCATCGGCCGTAGACCACTGATGCCCGCCGAGGGTCGTGGGGCGCAGGCGACCATTGTCCTTAATGGAGCGCACCATGGCGCCCAGGGTATCGACATGGCTCGCCAACACGAGCGGCTCACCCTCACCACCAAGCTCAACGAGCACATTGCCCTTATTGGAGCGCTCGGGCCCAAAGCCCATATCGCGCAACGTCTCCATCAGATAATCAGTCGCCGCACGGGTATAGCCCGTAGGCGAAGCGATAGAAGTCAGCGTCTTAAGCTGTCCTGCGATATAGGAGAGCGTCTCCTCTAGAGAAGCATCAATATTAGAAGTCATATGCATCCTTCCAAGTAAAACTAAGACCGAGTCCCGATTTTAACCGTTCTGCACGTACAATGCCCCAGGAGCCGAGCCGACTCCAGACGTCCCCGCACCGGTTTTGTGCACGTGCACGGTTTACAATCCCAATCTTGCATAAATCCTATCGGTATCTGCATAGAAATGAGGCATCTTTTTGCTTCGTCTCAGGGTGCCCCACCTTGGGCCGTGCAAAAAACGGAGTATTCAGCACCGTGGACCCCAACAGCCCCATCGCGAACGACAAAACGACGCGGTTACAGCAGTGTTGCAGGACGTCGCAAAGCAAAAACTCAGTAACAACCCCCTCCGCTCATCGATAGTCCGCCCACAATGGCTGTCGATGAGCGCCTGCGGGCCACTACGGGCCATTCAAAACGTTATGCATTTTTAAGAGCTTGCTGAATACTCCCAAAAATGCACGCTGGGAAGTGCACCACCTATCCGCAGCGGGCAGTATGCCTTGGTTTTGCCCGTCTCGGGGCATCGACGCAGCACAAAAAGCCCCGCCGTGCGTAGCACGGCGGGGCCAGCGGCAAGTCAAAAGTCCATACGCCTACAGGCGAAAGAACACCAAACTAGGCTAGGCAGCCGGGCAGATCTTCTTGAAGAGCTCGATGACGTCGTCGAGCGTCGCCTCGCGCGGGTTACCCGGGAAGCAGGCGTCGGCCATGGCGTCCTTGGCCAGGACCTCGATCTCGTCGGCCTTCATGGCCTCGCAGACGTGCGGGATGTTCACGTCGGCGGAAAGCTGCTTGACGGCGGCGATAGCGGCGTCGGCAGCCTCGTCGGTGCTCATGCCCGTGGTGTCAACGCCCATGGCGACGGCAACCTTGGCCAGGCGCTCGGCGCAAACCGGCTTGTTGAACTCCATGGCGATCGGCAGCAGCATGGCGCAAGCGACGCCGTGCGGGGTGTCGTAGTGAGCGGACAGGGTGTGCGCCATTGCGTGGTCGATGCCCAGGCCAACGTTGGAGAAGCCCATGCCGGCGACATACTGGCCAAGGGCCATGCCCTCGCGGCCGGAGCCGGGCTGGCCGGACTTGGCCTCGGCGACAGAGTCGCGCAGGTTCTCGCTGATCAGCTTAATGGCCTCAAAGTGGAACATGTCGGAGAGCTCCCAAGCGCCCTTGGTGGTGTAGCCCTCGATGGCGTGGGTCAGAGCGTCCATGCCAGTGGAAGCGGTCAGGCCGGCGGGCATGGAAGCCATCATGTCGGGATCGACGACGGCGACCTCGGGGGCGTCGTTGGTGTCGACGCACACGAACTTGCGGACCTTCTCGGGGTCAGTGATGACGTAGTTGATGGTCACCTCGGCGGCGGTACCGGCGGTCGTCGGCACAGCGATGGTGAACACGGCATGGTTCTTAGTGGGAGCAACGCCCTCGAGGCTGCGGACATCGGCGAACTCGGGGTTGTTGATGATGATGCCGATGGCCTTGGCGGTGTCCATGGAGGAGCCGCCACCGATGGTCACGATAGCGTCAGCCTCGGCAGCCTTGAAGGCCTCGACGCCGTCCTTGACGTTCTGGATAGTGGGGTTGGGCTTAATCTCGGAGTAGAGGCTCCAAGCGATGCCAGCGGCATCGAGCTCGTCGGTCACCTTGGCGGTAACGCCAAACTTGACCAGGTCGGGGTCGGAGCAGACGAAGATCTTCTTGTAGCCGCGACGCTGGAGCTCGCCGGGGATCTCCTTGATGGCGCCGGAACCATGATAAGAGATGGTATTGAGAACGAAACGATTAGCCATTGATAGCCTCCCATCGTGTGCGGGGCACCCATTACGCCCCACGCTATGAGTCCCATCCTAACGCTTTTGAAACAAAAAACACGTGAGAACGTCAAAATTGTTAAAGCGTTTCAACAGAATAACGGAGCCCTAGTCCTTCCCTCCCGACAGCAGCGGAGGCTAGATTATAGGAGCATCGCCCAAAGAATACGACCAACTCAGTCTATAAATTGTTTCTGTTTTAGCAATATATGTTTGACAATACGTTTATAAAAGGATACTTTATAGTAAATAACATGCATGAAGCAGATAGCGTCATTCATTTTGTTAGAAATTGCCCATGCGGTTATTGCAGCTGCATGTACTGCAACGTACAGCGTAATTCTCCGCACGAAGCAGAAGGCGGTTCCAATTCGATCGAGGCGATGACACGTGGTGGCTACTGGTCCTAAATCGAGCAAGACGGCTACAAACGAATATCGAATCTCAATTGAAGGTAACCCTTATCCGCATACTCTGGCCCTCATCAACCCAGCGGGAGACAACCTCACCATCAAGAAACATGGGTTCACGGGTCCACTAGGACAGCTATTGAGTCTTAAATATACCGTTTATGACGATGCAAATGAAAAACTCTTCACTGTCGTCGACGGTGGTTTTAGCAACATGCCCAGGGTTGCGCTCATCATCGAACACAAGGAAGTTGCGGTGTTTGATTATGGCCTAAACAGACTTGAGATGAAGTGCGTAACGAACATACCGAATTACTCAATAAAAGGTAACTTCCTATTTGGAGATTACGATATATTCAGCCAACGGGAAGTGAAACTATCTTCAGTTATCGTCCTTCAATGTGATAAACAATCGTGCTTTAGCATACAGGTTTTGGATAAAGCCGAATTAGCCGCCGCAATTGGAATACCTACAGCCATTGCCCTTCTTAGGGCTCGGATTGAAGAGCATCTCGAATAAATCGCAAAAAGCAGTTCGTAACAACATTCAGGAGCTAGATAGTTTTTTTCTGGCTCCTGGAACTGTATTACATAGTCTGCAAATTGTTCAAAACCATGTCCATGATCCGCAGTAATGGCGGTATGTTTTTTCATCTCCTGCGTAAACGCTACTTTCAAAAAGGATATCGAAACACTATCTAAATTGTTGCAAAACTCATCTAGACTAATAATAGAATAGCTGCTCAGAAAGGCTCTACAAAGCAATAAAGAGGGCAGTTCTCCGCCTTGATTATCAACTTGATTACTGTCGTCTTATTTTTGAATAAAAAGCTCAGGCATATGTCCATCCCCTCAACTAATAATTATAGCTAGAAAGATGACATTTTTATTCTATAGCCTTAAGCAGCACGCTTTGCTGACGTCAAACCTTGATTATCAACTTCATCCGAACACCTCCCACATTCATCCGCACATGTGCGGA
>ENA-ORTH01001451-ORTH01001451.1-human-gut-metagenome-genome-assembly--contig:-NODE-1451-length-23701-cov-6.417491_pt1 | contig 23701 bp, 21 predicted proteins | sample MGYA00241914_ERZ509192 | MGnify/ENA primary metagenome ERZ509192 (study PRJEB26280, sample SAMEA2338826) | human gut metagenome | biome: human gut; feature: human-associated habitat; material: faeces... | reverse complement strand
AGGAAATGGCCGATCATTATGGAACCACTGTGATCCCAGCCAGGATCAGATATCAACAGATTGAAGGTTAAGCGTATAAATTATTTCTCTAATTTTAAAATAGTTTTGATTATATACCTTCTAACTACTTTTTTAGTCGAAAGCATAAAAAAAGAAAGTCATTTAACGTTACCAATTTTATCATTTTTTCAATTTTGGAAACGTTAAACGACTTTTTCTCTTATATGTTATTCGAACTCCGAAATGAACTGATTATAGTGAACATATTTGTTAACGTCATGTATATAAATTTAACTATTTTCACTATAATTTGTTCTTTTTATTAATTCTTTTAACTATCGCGGTATCAAAGCGGTAGCACAAACATAGAAAGATATCACAATAAATATGCAATCACTGTATTAATGAAATAAACTATAGAAACTTATCATTCTAAATTTTTTCCCATTTTGTTACTTAAATCCAATTCAAACGCAAGTACCTCACCCATACAAGAACTCAATTTAGAAAAAATATCCATCTTATCTAAATTTGCACCAAGGTCAAACGTTTTTGTCCTAAATGGAGTTCGCCACTGCCAATTATCTTTTTTCAACTTAGAAGGATAGTATTGATTAATTTCATCACATATAGCTCGAAAATCATCAGTTATATTTTTTGAACTTATTGCTAACTGAATATAAGATTGCTTTCCATTTCTGTTCACTATTTCATAAAAATAATGATTATCCGTATTCCAACCACTTGGTGATTCAGGAATATTTGGTAGAATTGAACTCATTTTATTTGTAGTAAATCGAGTATAAGTTCGATTACACCTAGAAATATCGAGATGAATTTCTGATTTTGATTGTGCCCATTCTTTGAAAATAGCTACAATATTATCCATACGTTTCTCTTCATCAGTAAGCAAGTAGTCTAACATTATGGAAGAAATCTTCTCACTCCATTTAGCATGAAACTTAGCCATTATTGGCCAATCAGCTTCATTTGTAATACTTACATTATTAAGATAATAACTCATCCATGATGCTTTATAATCATCCGCTCTATTCCAATCTAATGATATTCCTAATTTGCTTTCAATTTCATTTTTATATTTATACAACATATCGAAAATTTCTTTATTTTTCTTTTTTTCTCCATTGCCTAAATAAAAATCAATTCGTGCATTGTCATAATTCGCAATACAACTTATGCAGATTCCTCTTATCCCAAAAAAGCCAGATTCAGTGTTTGAAGTAGTTGGGTTACACCCACTAAATGTACCTCTATACATATTTTTTTCTTGGATAATTGGAAGTGCATATTCCCAATATCGTCTCCTAATATCAAATCTATTCGTATCAGAAAGTTTCTTCATTTTCAAATCTTTTAGATAGAAAATCAAATCCATCGGATCCGCTTTATACAACGGAAAAATTCTTCTTAAAATAGACATTTTAAGTGCCGTACTTGTATTTTTTTCAATATATAGATTTTCATCTATTTTAAGGGCACTACGCAAATTAGATTCATTATTTGAAACATAATTAGCTAGATCTGTATTTTCCTTATTATTATAAGCAAGCGTCATAAGTACAGATTTATCTTTCTGATGAAGATATTTAATAATATGTTCAAACATATCAGTCCAACTCGTTACAGGTTGTTCAATATTTAAATAGCTATACTTAGCAATATCTCTACCAGTAAAATCAAAATTTTCATCATCTAAAGTATATGAATCAAACTCCTTCTCTAATGGCACAAATTCTGTTCTTGGATATTTCCAGATTTCCATTGCTAGTTCTAACATTTCTTCATTACGTTCTTTTAATTCTTCTAAACCCCACTTCTGCTTTGTAGAGATTTTCTGATTCATCTTTAATCCGCTTACCTTGTAACCACCCTCTTTGGCGTCACGCTTTTCGATGAAAGTATTATTACTCAAATTAGGATTATATCCGGTTAAAGTAAGATTTGCTAATCGATGAAGCCATGTTTCATGTATTTCAGTTGCATTTGTTCCCAAACTTTCATTCCAGGCGGGAGTCAAATGCTGTGGCATAATATGTTCAATGGTATATACATTATTATCAAGATGAGTATACACATCCTTAGTTTCAATTGTTCCGTAATTTTCAAAACGTTCAAATAAATATGCTTTATACTTACCACGCATCAGATACACTTGCTTCTCAGAAAGAGAAAATCTAAATTCATCATCATTTGGAAAACGCCCACTTTCTCTTTTGGAAAGCAAAGCATAAATAAATTTTGAAACATAATCATCTACAGTATTATCGTATCGAATAATCTCTTTATTTAAATTTAAAAAAATCTTATTCAATGCGTTTGTGGGAACTTCACAGATATTTCTTCTAAATAAATAATTTTCTGTTATCAAAAATATTCTTAGTACATCTTCTGTCGTCAATTTTTCATCTTGATGCAATCTTAACACTTCCATCAAAAATGGACGGGTAACAACAATTTCTAGTCGTTTTAAGCGATACAGACAATCATCCAGTTTTTGTTCTTTTAATCCACTCTTACAAGTAAGAAGTTTTTCAAAGAATCTTGCATAACGAAGAAGATCCGAAAGCAATACATCAATAGGAAGAGAAATAAATTCTGCATAATCTTTAAATGCTTTATATACATTACTGATTGTTGGGGTAACTTGCTGCTTTATGCTTAAATAATCTCTTATAAAACCACTTACATCATTATTAGTACATTTTTCAATTTTTGCCCAATATGTATCATAATACTTTGTTTGTTCTTGAGCAGGAAGTCCCATCAATACATAGTTTCTGATTTTATCACCTTCAGTAAGTGCTAAACCAGTTGAATTTAGACTTTCAAAAATTAGTTGTGCATTATCTCCTTGATCCAATGTAATGCTGATAATTTCTAATTTTCCAATTGCAGCATATAAGTCTGATACTGAAATTTCTTCTTTTTTTACTATATCATAGAAAAATTTATAGTTTATCGTAAGATTAGAACTATGATCATAATCCTCTTCATCTCCAAACAATTTTTCAAGTGCATCTCTATCACTCTTAACCGGACGAAGTTTTATCTTATCATCTTCACTAGCCCATGGCGAAATAAGAAAACGTTGGCTAATCTGATCATCTAGTTTACCTTCATCTGTCATTACTTTACCTTGAGCTATAAGATTACGAATTGCTAAAAGCAATAAAGTTATAGTCGTTAATCTCTGTTGACCATCAATGATATGGTATTCAATTTTACTACCATTAGGAACCACAGCAGATACTATGCTCCCAAAAAAATGACTGTCTCTTTCATCTATTACTATTTTCTTTAAATCATTGTATAATTGCTGACAATTTTCATATTTCCAATCATACTTTCTTTGATATACCGGAATCACATAACGTTTGTCTGCACCTTCCATAAAACTAATCATTTTAGCTTCTGAGCCTTTCATAGATTTTCCTCCTACGATTCCTTACTGTATTATATTTTCACAAAATACGTATATCGTTTTTAATATTTTGATTTATCATACTTTCTGTAACATTAAAATAAAATTCTAATTCAGAGCATCTTAAAACACTTTCTATATTCCAAAAATAAATCAAATATAAACAAAATGAATTATTACACTTATCATATTCGTTTAACAAAATTTACATTAAATTTATGTTTTATGTATTTAAAATTATTTTTCACATTAATACATATGCTCTATTTTTATCATATACCCTGTACGACCTCAAAATCTAATTGTTTCTTTCTTTCAATCCAATCAGGCATATGAATAGTCAGAAAAGTATAGAATTCATTATTATGATACGGATAAATAAGATGTGTTAATTCATGCAAGATAACATATTGTATGCAACGAAGATTTGCTTTTAACAAATACTCATTTAGTGTAATTTTATTTTTTGACGGAGTACAGCTTCCCCATAAAGTCTTCATCTTTCTAACATATAAAGATGGTTCTTCTATTCCATACTTTTTAAATACCTTATCATAGAGTTCGTTCATTTCATTCTGATAAGTCTTGTATGCTTTTTCACGCCACCATTTTTCTAATACTTGTTGATGTTTATTGCTCATTTTATTTGCATAAACAATAATATTTTTCTGATCCTCAATCACATAATTTTTTTCAGAAATTTTCTTAATTATTCTACAATCTTTTCCTAACAATTGAGTAGATGTTCCACTTTTGATATCAATCAAATTATTATAACCACTCGATTGTTTATATTTCTGTAGTTGCTTTTCTATCCAACTTGATTTACTAATAAGAAACTCAATAATCCACTCATCTGTTACTTCATTTGGCACAGACAAAACAACTTTCAAATCCCTAAAAACTTTAAGATGAATGTTTTTAATATTCTTACGATGGATACAGACAATGGTTTTATCAAAAGGAGATGTTAATTTTAGAATATACTTATTCATCAGTATCTCGCCACAGCAACTTTCATTATTTCATCAATAATTAAGTCAAGTAAATCAATATTTGATTTATCAATGACAATATCCATATCTTCAAACATATCAAACAAACAATCATCTAAATTTCTGTGCATCGCTTTATGTACAACCTCGTTGTGTTTCCAGTCTCTCTTTGCATTATCGCTGATAACTTTTTTAATTCGACACGAATATTTTGCAATCAATTCCTCTGTGTCAGTTATTATTTTTATCACTTCATCTTTTTTGAGTTGAGTAATAATGGCACCATAAAATGCTTTTGAATCACTGTCATTTGCAATTTGAGAAGGATAATCTTGTGAGGTGATTCCATTTCTAAAATCATCAGCCATTATCTTCATATTTTCTAAATACGCATCTGCGTCGCGTGTTTCATTGTATAGATCAATAGTTTTTTTAATTTTAGAAGAAAACTCCTCGAACAGCAATGGATCATCATATCTTATCTGTTTGAGTTTGGATTCCATTCTTGTTTTTATCGCATCTGCTCGAGATTCATTTGAATCCATGTTTTCAAGAAGTTTTTTCATCGCTTTTTCATCACCGATAGAAACCGGTTTAACTACAGTTACAATATCTGTTGCATTCACAAAGGTGTCAATTAGGTTTTTTATCCCCTGCTCATACTTAGACAGATCAACCTCATCATCATATCGTAGCATAACACTATCTTTTAATTTTCGATAGAATAAATATTCCTTGCGGTATTTTTCGATTAACTCAAAACCTACCTCTACAAATATATCCCGATTAGATAATGCCAAATTGAGTAAATTAGCAAATTCTTTTAGTTTGTTATAAAACTCTTTTCTTATTTTTTCATCAGCGAGACTTTTTTGCCAAACATCAGAAGATTGGGAATCTTTAACCGATTCAAACATAGTTATTAGATTTTCATACGCTGCTGCCAGTTTATTTTTTTCATCAATCGGACCAAAGATAGCTCCTTCAATATCGGCTTTATCAAATCCATTCATTCCAGACTCAGCGTCTTCATACATATCTATTGCTTTATTTAACTTTTTAAAAACTCCCCAATAATCTACAATCAAGCCAAAATCTTTCCCATTATAAACTCGATTCACTCTTGCAATAGCCTGTAATAGGGAATGGTCTTGAATAGATTTATCTAGGTACAAAACACCGGCAACGGGGGCATCAAACCCAGTCAGCAGCTTATCTTTGACAATGAGCATATTGATTTCGCCTTCCGGATTTTTAAAATCTTCACAAACATGATCATCATATTTCTCATCATTGTCGCCAAATAAGGGCTTTACCATTTTCTGATGATATGCCTTTATTTTTTTTATAGATTCATCTGTGGTTTCGTCATCATCACCCTCTCTCTTGTCTCCAAACGTGATTACTACACGAGGGTTAATTCCGGACATATTTTTTAGCACTTCATACATTTCAACCGCTGCTGCTCGTGAAGAACATACAACCATCGCCTTTAAGCATTTTGGAACACAATAATTTTTAAAATGATCTGCAATATCAAATCCTATTAAATTGATACGACTTCTGGCTTCTGAAATAGCTTTAAATCTACTGAACTTGTCTGAAAGTTTGTCCTTGAGTTCTTGCGGAAGACTTTCAGTCAAACTTTCAAAATAGTTATTGATCGTCAATGCAGGTTCTTCCTGTTTGACTTTACGCCCTTCATAAACAAGCGGAACCGTAATACCATCTTCTATCGCTCGCTTCATTGTATAGTTATGAATAGGGTCTCCAAAAGTTTTATAAGTATTTTTTTTTGATTTTGCAATAAGTGGTGTGCCAGTAAACGCAATCAGCGTTGCATTCGGTAAAACTTCTTTCATATAATTAAACATCGATTTATACTGCGAACGATGCGCCTCATCTACCAATACATAGAATTTATCGCTGTCAGGCTCTAAATATCTGTTTTTATACACAGTTTCAAACTTGTTTATTAGTGTTGTGATAACGATGTTATCTTTATTCTTCAGCAAAGAATTCAATCCTTTTCCGGTTGCAGCACGAACAGGTGCCATTTGAGAATTAGCAAAATTGTCACGAATTTGTTTATCAAGGTTTATACGGTCTGTAACAATGATAAACCTGGGATTTTCATATCCTTTTACTGCCTGAATTTTTTTAACTAGCATAACCATTGTCAGAGATTTTCCACTTCCCTGTGTATGCCAAATAACGCCACCTTTTGAAGAACTTCCATCTATGCCGTTAATTCTATTTATAGATTTATTAACTGCAAAGTATTGTTGATGCCTTGCAATCTTTTTAATGTTATTATCAAAAAGTATAAAATTCTGAACCAGATCAAGTAGTCTTACTTTACTAAGCAAAGAGACTGCAGATTTATCCTGCTCCAAAACAGAACCATCCGATGAACATTTTCTACAGATTTCATCTTGCCATTCGGCTTCATCTTCTCTCCACTCTACAAAATAGTCAGAGGTTGTCCCTCCTGTACCGTAAAGAACTTTCTGTGGATTCATCGCAATTACAAGTTGAGAAAATTTAAACAGCTGAGGGATATAGTCAGGCATCATATTGCGGACATTTTGATGAACACCTTCCATAACATCGATGCTGGACTTTTTGCATTCAATTACAACAAGAGGAATACCGTTGACCATTAAAACAACATCTGGTCTAGCATAACTTCCGTTTGGACGCTGAACACTGAATTCTTCTGTTACCTGCCAAATATTATTTGCAGGATGCTCAAAATCAATATAATGCAAGTCAAATGATTGCTTTACTGGAATATCACTGTCTATTGCAATTCTTTCCTCCAAACTGATTCCCAAAGTAATGAGATTATATATTTCTTTGCTCGCCATAGAAAGACCTTGCAAAAGGGAAGCATCCAATTCCTTCACCGCTTTTGTAATCGATTCTCCCGAAAAAAGCAATTCATGTCCACAGTATGTATAAGTTTGTTTTCTTAAAAATCGAATCAACTCATCTTCAAACAATACGGAAGACAAATTTCTCCTTTTGCTTTCTGCCTCACTGCGTGAGACATATTCATATCCCATATTAATTAAAAAATGTATAAGTCTGTCCTGACATTCTGGACGCTCATTAAATATTGTATGCTTTGGCATATCTCTATTCCTCCCACATAAGCAGTAACAGCCGGCCTTAAAAAGCCGACTTCTAATGTGCTTATTTTTCTTTCGTTATACCCTTAAAAGGTTTTTCGGAAGATGTTTTTACATCCATAAACCTACCTGTTGCATTGTCTCTTTTTGTCCATAACCCGGTTTTAGGGTTATATACCTGCGTTCTGTTTTTTACTGCTCCCACACGAGCATTATCACCATAAGGTTTGTTTTTAGCCATTTTATTTCCTCCTTATACTCTTACAATTCCAGTTAACAGCAACTGTTGTATTGATTTTTGTTGCCGTTTTAAAGTAGCTAATTTTTCAATATGACTATCTATATAGCGATCAAAGCAATTCAAAATTTTAACTAAACTAATTTGCTTATCTATCGTTTCTGGCAAGTCTACTATAATATTCTGTACCATTTCTTTATTTAAGTTTGATTGTGTTCCTTTTTGTCCCTGTGCCAGTATCCGTTCTTGATGATGGAGCAAAAAGTAATACAAATATTCAGAAACAAGTTTTTCATTTGTCATTATCCCTAAAATGGCTTGACTTGTACTGCATTCCGCTGTAGCAATACAACATTTTCCAATAGAGGCATACATAGCATAAAGAATCGTTCCCTTTGGAAATAATCGTGCAGATGAATTTTTTAAGCCTTTTTCTGTTATTTTTCTTTCACTATTAGATAAATACTTCCCACAAGAACTTATATCATTTATCGATACCCAAATAATATTCCCGTTATAATATTCTTCAACTGTACTTTTAGGTGTACCCCCACTTTGCATAAAAGCTAATTCTCCCAATTTAACTTTCTTCCACCCTTCCTTTGGTGTAAGCAATTTTTGCATTAAAGCTTTTTTCTGTAACTCTAACTTTTCAATCATCTTTTCCTGCAACTCAATTGCTCTGTCCCATTTAGACAAAATTTCTGCGATGCGGTTTTGCTCATCTTTTTTTCTAGGACATGGTATTATTATTTTAGTAATCTCCTTGCGATTAACGCCGTACACCTTAAATCCTACAGCCAATTCTTGAAACTGTTTTTTGACAGCATCAGTAGTAGTAATATATTGTTTATACCACTTATCTAAAAAATCATCTTTGGATTTACCTAGAGTAGTATGTAAGCCAGCAATAAAAAAATTATTATCAGGATTATCGACCAACACCGATCTTGAAGTCCCTTCTAAATCTTCTGATGCATCGAGAAATACAACATCTCCATCTTTCATAAGAAATGTTTCATTTCCATCTAGTTGTATATCATACTTTGGCAATAAACTATATTGTTCATAAGCAACTTTTTTAAAAGTCCCTTTATGCATATCTCCATAATGCAAATATGCTATTCCTTTACTACCTAATTGTTCTCTTGATATCCCTAAACCGCCATAAAAAAGAAATATGTCGCCTAATGTTTTATCAGTAACCCAATCATCGGGGAACACACCAAATTGAGTCTTTTTATAGCCGACAGGCACTTTTCCAGCTTTTATAGTTTCTATTCTTTGTTTTATTTCTTCAGTCATATGTCGACCTCCTAAACGATAATTCCAATTACAATACCCACAATCCCAATGACAGTGCCTATCACAAATAACACTCTGCCGAAAATTTCATTTCGGATTGCTAAACTCCGCTGTACTTCTGTTAGTATGTCAAAAGTATCAATTATTAACTGCCGTCTTGTTTTAACAACAAAATAGGTTCGACTTACAGCAATGACTTCCTTTTTTGGATTTCCTTTCATCACAATTAGGTAGCACGCATATCGGGAAAATATAATGTCATCGATTTTTCGTTTTATCCCGAAACCAATCTCAATCATTTTGCATATTCAAGAACTTACTGCAGGTCTTTTGCATACCAAAATTCTTCTCCATACTCGTTTATATGCTTAATTTTTAATTTTTTTTACTATATGCCACAATTTTACTCATAAACCCAGGTCCTTCATATACTTCTCCATTTCTTCTTCAAGTGAAGCAATCTGAGTTTTAATCTCTGCAATTTCATTGTTTACGCTCTCCAAATCAATAAATTCATCTTCCTCAAAAGTATCAACATAACGAGGAATATTGAGATTATACTCATTTTCTTGAATTTCAGTGAGAGTTGCAACATGACTGTATTTTTCTTGCTCTGCTGTTTCTTCTCCGTTTATAAATGCTTTGTAAGTATCAACTATTTTCTTGATATCGTTCGGTTCCCCGTTTGAACCATCACGTAATTTATTCTTTGCTTTTTCTTTTTTAAAATCTTTAGAAGCATCAACAAAGAGAACATTGGTTGTAGTACGCCCTTTTTTAAATACAACAATGCAAGCGGGAATAGAAGTACCATAAAACAAATTTTCCGGCAATCCGATAACAGCATCAATTAGATTTTTATCAATTACCGCTTGACGAATTCGTCCTTCAGACGCACCTCTGAACAAAACTCCGTGAGGAGCAACTGCCGCAATTCTTCCATTTCCGCTCATACTCGCAATCATATGGAGCAAAAATGCCCAGTCACCCTTACTTGCTGGCGGTACACCTAAATCAAATCGATGATGCCTGTCAAGAGATGGTTCCATCTTAAACTCTTTTTTCTTACCCTTTTTAGTTGATTTAGTATTAGATTCTTCTTCGTCAATTGAAACCTCACCACCAGGATTAAAACCCTCTGCCCATTTGTTCTTGCTGAAAGGCATATTAGCAACAATACAATCAAATTTCATAAGATTTCCGTCGCTATCTAGGTGTTGAGGATTTGCAAGAGTATCACCCCAAGCTATATGTGCATCTTTTATATCATGAATAAACATATTCATTCTTGCCATAGAAATAGCAGAATTATTTACCTCTTGACCATATATTGAAACTTTGTCTAGCCCTCCTTTTTTCGCAGCTCTAATAAGCAGAGAACCAGATCCACAAGTCGGATCATATATACGGTCTTTTTCCTGTGGAGATACAATTTGTGCCATAACCTCTGATACTTGCTGCGGCGTAAAGAAACTTCCTGCTTTTTTCCCAGCCATAGTTGCAAATTCGCCAATCATATATTCATAAGCATCTCCCACAACATCGGCTGGAACTTCATTTTCCTTCGTTTCAATATGGCTAGGTCTTAAATCTAAATCAGCAAAATCTTCAAGTAACGTCCTTAAAAGTGGATTCTTTTGCTCTTTCTTACCCAAATTAGCTTCGCTATTAAAATCAATACCTCTAAAAATTCCAGACAAAATCGCATTTGTGCTCTCGATTCCAGTTAAAGCTTCACTAATTTTAGATCCTATGTCTATAGAAAATTTATTTTTTAACAAATAATTAAATGTATACTCTTCTTTAAGAACAAAAGGAAGATTAGAAATTTGTCTTTCTAGGCGAATTCCCTCATATTCTTTCTTTAGATTTTCTACACTTTCTTCAAAAGTATCACTCAAATATTTTACAAACAACATAGATAAGACATAATCTTTATAATTAGAAGCATCAATATTATCTCTAAATGTATTTGCGCCTGCCCACAAAGCATTTTTGATATCTTCAAAAGTTGTTTTTTTAATTGACATTTTGCTCTCCTCCATTCACCAATTCAGTTAAAATCCCTTTTACTTTAATAAATTCTAACTCATTTAACCTTGTTTTTAATTTATAAACTTCAATACTTTTATGCCACAAATCACCAATTGCTTTTTGCCTTTTTATAGGTAGGATTGGAACCTCTATCTCTTCTAAATCATTTCTTCCAATAGACGGGATTTTTGCTCCAGATAGAGATTGAGTAATCTTTGAAATTTCTTTGTTAAGAATATAAGCAAGATATTTAGATTCAACAGATACTGCCGAAATTATTATCAAATTACCGGAAGCATATATATCTTCATCAATCTCATCAATATAATTTACAAATGAAGGACTTACTCTTTTTATAAGAATATCTCCTTTATATACTTTTGTATCTTTATTAACTCGAATCCTATCATCAAAAACAAAATTATCTATGACATTATTCTCCAATAAATTAATTGGCGTTATTATTTTGTGTTTTTCATCTGAAATCACTTTTTGCGATAAACAAAATTTAATTTCAGCCACATCTTTTAATTTCTTTTTCATCAAACCACCTTCACAAAAAAAGACCAATTGATGCTGAGCTTCATTGGTCTACTTTTATTAAAATCTAGGAAGAGATCCCAAATTATCAGCCTTGATATTATTGGAATCAGTTCTCAAATAGCTATTATCTACTACTCTTACATCTTCTCCAACAACCCAACCTTTCCAAGAATTATAATATTTAGTTTTTGTACTATTAGGATTTTTGTTAATAAAATCAATCAAATCACTTTTAGTACAAATGTTTGTGGCAGGTTGCGACAAAGTATCTGTCCATTTCAATTGTGAAATCACTTCAAAACCATATATATTTTTTTCATAATGTACTGCATCAATATAGACCATAAACCAAGGTCCTCCTTTCATTTTATATTGACAAATGCAGCATCTTTTAATAAAATGAATGTGTGTTATAGTATCGCAAGATGCTAAGCTCTATATCCCTTACTCAGCCTTGGGATATAGGGCTTTTTCATTTGACATAATCATTATCACATATTATTCCAAAAAAATCAAGTGTAAGTTTGTTACACTTGATTTTTTTGGAATAAATGATCTTTTTTATCTATATTTATACTAAAAATCATCAAATCAAATACATGCATTCATCTATTAACATCTTCTCAGCAAAACATTTGATACCATTCATTTCCTTCACCCATTTCATTTGGTCTTGTTCTTTTAATTCTTCTGTTATATTCCTTGACACTTTGTATTGTTCGATAAGTATTTCATATCGTTGATTTAGCTCTTTATCAGCACGAATCAGCTCTTCATTGAGTTCATCTTTTGCTCGTAAGGCTAAGTAATGACCTGGATGTTTTTCTTTTAATATCCTTAGATATTCTCTTCCAAATCTAGATAAATTTGGTAATAGTCTTTCTTGTTTTAATGACGGAAATTCATAATCCCCTACTTTGTTATACTTGATTTCTTTCATGGTTTTATCCTCCTATCTTGCATCTCTTTGTTTGATTTTCTTTTGTGCTATTCTCTCAATATCTTTAGCAAAACTACGATTTCTGATATTCTCACATGCTTTGATTTCTAATCTTAGCTTTTTGATTTCAGGTGTAAATAACTTGGCTCTTACTGACCATTCTTCTTTTTCATCCATCGTTTTTGCTCGTTGACGTTGATAATAATATCCTTGCCTTTGCTTTAATAAGTCATTGAGTTCACCTTGTTTTTGTTGTTGATAGCTATTTAATTGATCGATATCTTCTATTTTGTTCTTGGCAAGAATTTCGATTTCTCTAGAATATTGATCCATTTTCTTGAGCGCTTGTCTTGCTTCTTTGGAGATATGTTGCTTTCTTGTAGGTAAGATATTGATTGAAATAAGATAAGCAACATGTATTCCTGCAAGTTTTGGTAACTGTTTTCTTCTATAAAGTTGATAATATTCCCTACACCTATAATAACTTTGTGTGTGTTCAACGTTTTGAGGAAGGATCCATTTATCCGTCAATCTTTCTTCAATTTCATCAAGATGATACCTTTCTCCTAATGATTTTAGATAGATTGGTTCATTACAATATGGATGATAAACGACATCTTCTCCATCAACTCTATCGAACTCATACCCTTTCTTTTTCATATTATCCTTTAAATCTTTAATACAATTACTTTCTTTTACAAGAGCATCTATATCTTTTTTAATATCATTCATATAGGTTTTCATGATATGATAATTCAACTTTTTTGAATCATAAGATGGATGTTCGATGATAGATAATCCATATTCTTTGCATAGTTCATCGGATGCATTTCTCATGTTCCAGTAATCTTTTTTTGTATTGCAGAAACGCTTTCCATCGATGAATGAAGTTGAATTTAATAAGATATGATTATGGATATGATCTTTATCTAGATGTGTGGTAATGACAACTTCATATCGATTTCCAAACACTTTTTGTGCAAGATTTACTCCAATTTCATGTGCAACATTTGCATCGACCTCACCTATTTTAAATGACTGATAGCCATGAAATGCTACGATTCTTTTATGATCATGGAACAATTTCTTGGTCATCTGCATCGATTTTAATGGATCAAATGCATCACAATTAAGACAAGTTACATACTTTTTTTGTTTGATCTTATTATCTTGGCTGATGTAATCCAAGAGCGTTTGCATCGTCTTTTTTTCATCTTCGACATAATTGATGGCGTTATCCAAACGATCTCGAATAGCCCAAATTGATGTTACTGCTTTGATCAACCCCTTACTTTTTCATCAAGATTTTTTATCATTTGTCTTAATTCCTTGATTGTTACCTCAATAACTTTTGGAGATATTTCTTGTCTATTATTCAACATTCTAGCAATCTGATTTAAATTATTACCGATATGATTGAACTCATTTTTTAACTTATAATACTCTAGATCAGGTGGTACTTTTATCTCTTTACCTAATATACAAGCTCTAGAAAATGCTTCTCTACTTAATTTTGTTTTTCTTAATTTCTTAACTAACGTTTCAAATTCTTCTTCATTGAATCGTATCTTAATTTCATGATTTCTTTTCATATGAGCCTCCAATCTTGCTGGTCGTACCAGCTTTTGATTTTGTATTTTGGGGACAAAATACGTTGCTTGCTAATACATAAAATCTTAAATTTAACTTATTTAAGGAGTGACGGTGTGACGGTCAAAAGGTATTGCCCGACAACCGTCACATCGTCACTAAATTTCTTCATTTCCGTGATAACGGAGACATATCATTCGTGCTTTATTTGTTCGTGGACGTTTCTCATAAGAGATGAACGTAGTCTTCAACAAGTCCTCATTCTTTGCTAATAACACTTGCAATTGCTTTCCAGTCAAAGCTAAAGAAAGTAACGAAGATAACTCTTCATGTGAACCTATAAACTCTTTCTTTCGAACAATGTAATTCACAACCTTGATTAAATTTTCATCGTGATTATTATCTATATCTTCATCAGTAACCTCTAAAACCATATTTTCATTTTGACGAAGCGTGATCTCATCATCCGGAATATCTTTTCCTTGTATTGCCAATTGTCGTGTATCTGACAAATGATTCTTCTTATACATGACTAGTATTGAATCAGATCCAGCAGTTAGTCCTCTGCTTCCATAAATTGAATCAAAGGGATGATTAGTATCAATTTCTTTTTTTACATGAGTAATCAAAACAATCGCTATATGATATTTATATGCCAATTCATGATAGCTTGTCGTTTCATCATATTCATTGTCATAATCACGTTCCTTATTTCTTCTGATCTTTTGAAAAGTATCTACTACAACTATCTTCAAATCTGAATTCACCTGCAATCCTTTTTCTATCCTTGCCTCAAGATCATAAAATGGATCTGGTTTCAAAATATCGATTATGAAATTATCTTTAGGCTGTATCTGCATATGCTTTAATCTCTTTCGAATGTTTACTTTCTTATCTTCAAAAGCTAGGTAGAGTGCAGTACCCTTTTGAACTTTCTTCCCAAGAAAATCTTTTCCTTCAGAAATAGCGTCACATAATTGTAGTCCAAAAAATGTCTTTCCCGTTTTTTGTGGTGCTCCAATCAACGTAAGGCCAATCGATATCATATCTTCAACAATGTCTTCTTCATCTACATCTTTAGATTCATATAACTGCCTAAGGGTATAAGAACCTTCATACTCTCTTTCATTACGAAGTTCAAATCTTCCTTTTTTATATCGAAAGCTACTTTGAATGATCTTTTTCACTTCTGCAGTATTTAATATTGGATCACATCTCATTTCATTTTCTTTTATAATACATTCATGAATCGCTTCATCACTTAATCCTTTTTGTTGAAGAAAACATGCGATCCTAAATAAATAATCATTTCGGTATCCTTGCTGAATGGATTCTGCTTTATCCGATCTTTTTATTGGCTTCTGTCTATTGCCATTTAGAAACTCATATACTTTATCATTGGCAAATGCAATATCAACATTCTTATTCACATCTTGATAAATTTTTCCATTGATCTTGCTTCCAACTCCAAGAACATATCCACCTTCTCCACGGATATCGATTCCTGGATATAATCCAACTCTAGATCTTATCGGTCTGTTTACTTTATAGTAAATATGGAATCCGTTATTCGGTGTTCTAACGATTCTTGTCTGAGGAAATTGTCTCATATACTTCTTTATCGTTTTATTTCCTAACTCTTGATTTTTGTTATCAACATCGATCACGACCAACTTATGACCTGTAACAACTCCTAAGTTATAATCAGAGTGATCAAACCATTGATGAATCAAATCAGGGTTTGTTGAAGCATCTTGTTTCCAAGATACCACAACTTGCCCATTTTTAGAGTTACATTTTAGTGGAAATACTTTATAATTAGATTGAGCATATTTTAAAGCGGAACTCAAACATGGATTCATTGGCGTGGCTCCATTTCCACTTTAATCTGTGCTTCTTTTTTTATAGCTATAATGATTTGAAGCATATATTCCAAAACCTCTAGTTCATCATTTTCCAATTTAGAGATATCATCAATTTCACTGAATCGTTTAATAAAGACATCTAGTTGTTGTTTTAACGCTTTCCACACTCTTGTGTTTTTTCCATCAATAACATAATCCCTTTGTTCGATACAATGAATTAGATACTCTTGTTTGGTCAATCCACTCAATGCGACTTTTGTCTCAAGCGTTTTGTTTTCTTCTTCAGACACTCGAAATGCGATGGTTTTGCTTCTAAAACGATTATATTTATCTCTGTTCTTTCTACTCATCGTCCATATCCTCCCATTCATCATTTAAAGAATTCGCAATCTCAACTCCTTTCGATGGAAATAAATGTGCATATTTGTATGTGATACGAATGGATTCATGACCTACTCTTTCAGCGATTGCTAATGCACTAAACCCTTTCTCAATCAACAATGAAACATGACTATGACGAAGGTCATGGATTCGAATACGCTTCACACCTGCTGCTTTGCTTCCTCTATTTAGCTCATGATGAAGATATGATTTAGTAATTGGAAATACTCGGTCATCATCCTTTAATCCATATAAACTTTTAAAATAGGTATACATTTCATCAGCTAGAAATTCAGGAATATCAATAGTTCTGTAACTATTTACTGTTTTTGGTGGTGTTACAATGTCCTTTCCATGAATTCTTTGAAGTGATTTATTGATACGTAATTTTTTCTTTTTTAAATCAAAATCACTTCTCGTCAATGCTAATAATTCACCAAGACGAATACCACACCAATACAAAACTTCGAAAGCACAGAAACTCACCGGTTTATCCATCATTTCTACAATGAAACGTTTGTATTCATCTGTGGTCCAAAATAACATTTCTTTCTTTTCTGGTTTTCCCATTGTTCCGACAACTTTAGCTGGATTTTGTCGTAAGCCATAGTAACGAATCGCATGATTGAACACTGCACTTAGTTGAGCATGAATCGTTTTTAACGTTGCGTTCGAATAATTGTGTCCATCATCCAACTCTTTAGAAATAATCTCATTTTGCCATTTCATGACGATTGCTGGAGTGATTTCAACCAACTTATAACTAGCGAAGTAAGGACGGATGTTTTTCTCAATGATATTTTTCTTTGTTAAAAAAGTGTTTAGTTTTAAATGTGCTTCACGATCACTATAATAAATTTCAATATAATCATTAAATACCATATCTTGATTTCCATCTAATCTTGCCATGAAACTATTCATGAATTGTTTTGCTTCTCGTACTGTTTTAAATCCTCTTTTAAACAATCTTTTATTCTCTCCTTTCCAATCTTTGTATCTTCTTGATACATAATACGTTTTTGTTTTCTCATCGTAATAAATTCCCGGTTGCATCTTTTGTTTCACCTCCATAAATTTTTTTGTAAAAGAAAGATCGATTGATCTTACCGTGGAGAACTACATATCCTCCTTTGGCCATTTCCTGATTCATTTCTTGAATCAACTTATAAGCGTAAGCTTTTGACATTCCCAATGTATCGGCCACTTCTTGGGCTGTCATGAACAATTTGTTTGACATCTTAATCTCTCCTTTCTCAAAGTTGTTAAACTTTTTTGTTCACGTATATTATATTAAACATATTTGTTAACGTCAATAGTTTTGTTAACATTTTTGTTCTCTTTAGATATTATACATGATATAATTAGCATGACCCTTTATATGAATCGAGGTGAAACCATGGATATAGGGCAAAGAATTCGTTTCGTTCGTTTATTTAGAGGTATGAAACAAGAAGAACTAGCCGAAAAAATCGGTTTAGGCGGTGGAGAAAACGGGAGAACACGAATTTCTCAATACGAAAATGGAAAAAGAACGCCGAAGGAAGATCTATTAGAAAAAATTAGTGATGCTCTTCAAATTAATTCTTTATATTTAAGCAATAAAGAAAAAACCGATGCTTTAAATTTGGTTTTCACATTATTTGATTGGGATGAAGGTGGTCTCCCAATCGAAATCATCGAACACGATGGTAAACTTCTACTCGATTTAAACAATCCACTATTTTCAGATTTCTTATTACAATGGGCAAATAAAAAAGCTGATCTAAAATCTAAAAAAATCAGCAACGATGATTACATAGAGTGGAAGATTAATTATGGAGCACATAGAGAAGATTAAATTATGAATGCCATTTTATTTATTAGCATATTTATCGTATCTATCTTAATTTTTACAATCATATTTATACATAAAAACAAAGTAAAAGAACATATTAATTTGCCCAATAATGAAGTTATAAATAGCAATTATCAACTTCCTAATTCTATTAAGTTAAATGATGAATGCAATATTCTAATTGATCAAACTAAAGTGACAGGAGAATTAAATAATTTACCTGAAATAACAGATTCTAAAATATTAAAGAAAATTAATGTTTTAATTCCTCATGTATTGGATGCGAGCAGAAACTTAACACAAACCCAACAACTATTAGATGCTGGAAAACAAATTAAAGACTTTAATGCAAGTATTCCAAAAAATATTGTAGAAGTGATTATTCCTCCTAATGCGAAACTACATGAAAGTAAAGTAATGAAGGGTGCTTACAGAGGAAGCTTTACAGATAACGGAAAATTAGGTCAGGCAAATTTAAAACCTGTTGAAATTCAAAATCTCAAAGAAATTAATCCATCAAAAATGCTAAACTATGCTGCAGACGCTATGAATATAGCTTCGGTTGTCGTTGGACAGTACTATATGGCAGAAATTGATAACAAACTCGAATCATTAAATGAGAATGTCGAGGAAATCAAAGAATTTTTGAACAATGAAAGATTGGCTAAAGTTAAAAATCTAATCACTAATGTTTCGATAGTTTCAAAATATAAAGACGAAATTTTATCAAATAATCAAGCCATTACACAAGAACTAGCAAAATTAAGTGATTACGAAGAAAAAGCTTCAGATATTTTAACCCATATCAACCATGAAATTAATGATATAGTCAAAAATCATCTTGATAGTTTTTCAGAATATCAAAATACTGTCATTAAATCAGAACATTTATTAGTTCAACAAAATATCTTGGTTCAAACAATGAATCAGATAGCTTCTCTAAAATACATATTATATAAAGGTTCGATGAGTACTGAGTATTGTTATGAAAAATTCAATCGAGCATTTTCTGACTCTTATTCTGTTAGAGAAAATATTCAGTCATTTCATGATAAATTAACAACAAAATTGAATATAGATTTAGAAAATCAAAGATATCTAAGAAACAACTTGTTGAATAATGTTGCTCGTCCTATCATTGAAGTAATTCATGATGAATGGAACTATGAAAAAATTGATGAAGTTTTCGTTAATAAAATCTTAGAACAAAAAAACAAACAAATTATCCAACCAAAAGCATTAAACGTATTTGATCAAGAAACAAAAGTATTAATTCATGACGGAAAAGCATATTATTCGCCAAAAATTCTGTAATGGTAGCATTTTGGTAGCAATCCTCGCCTAAACATTAAAAAAAGCCTTTATTTAAAGGCTTTTTTGCTATCTGTATACTATTCGAACTCAATGGTTCCAGGAGGTTTACTTGTAAGGTCATACATTACACGGTTAACCCCACGAACCTCATTAATGATTCTTGACATTGTCTTATTTAAGACTTCGTAAGGAATTTCTGCAGCTTCTGCTGTCATGAAGTCGATTGTATTTACAGCTCTTAGCGCAATTGCGTAATCATAAGTTCTTTCATCACCCATGACACCAACTGAACGCATATTTGTAAGTGCCGCAAAATATTGTCCAATGCTTCTATCTAAACCAGCTTTGGCAACTTCTTCGCGATAGATCGCATCTGCATCCTGTACGATACGTACTTTTTCAGCTGTTACTTCACCAATGATACGGATACCTAATCCAGGTCCTGGGAAAGGTTGTCTAAATACTAAGTTTTCTGGAATTCCTAATTCAAGACCAGCTTTACGAACCTCATCTTTAAATAGATCACGTAATGGTTCGATAATTTCTTTAAAATCTACATGATCAGGAAGACCACCAACATTATGATGAGACTTGATCACAGCACTTTCTCCACCTAGACCACTCTCTACAACATCTGGATAAATCGTTCCCTGAACAAGGAAATCAACAGCTCCAATTTTCTTAGCTTCTTCTTCAAAGACACGAATGAATTCTTCACCAATGATCTTACGTTTAGCTTCTGGTTCTTCTACACCAGCAAGTTTTTTATAATATCTTTCCTGTGCGTTTACACGAATGAAGTTTAGCTCATATGGTCCTTCTGGTCCAAATACAGCTTCTACTTCATCGCCTTCATCTTTTCTCAATAAACCATGATCTACAAACACACAAGTCAACTGGTTACCAATTGCTTTGGATAAAAGTACAGCTGCAACAGAGGAATCAACTCCACCACTAAGTGCACACAATACTTTACCATCTCCAACTTTTTCGCGAATTGCTTTAATTTGCTCATCAACAAACGAATCCATTCTCCAATCACCAGAGCAGCCACATACACCACGAACAAAGTTATAAAGCATTTTTGTTCCTTCTTGAGTATGCAATACTTCTGGATGGAACTGGATCGCATATAATCCAGCTTCTGTATTCTCACAAGAAGCACAAGGGCAATTATCTGTATGTGAAGTAATCTCAAATCCAGGAGCCACTTTTGAAATATAGTCAAAATGAGACATCCAACAAATAGTCTTTTCAGATACTCCTTCAAAGATCTTAGATTCTTTCTTATCTACAATAACCTCAGTTTTTCCATATTCACGAGCATCCGCTTTTTCAACTTTACCACCTAGTACATGCATCATTAACTGCGCTCCATAGCATAAACCTAATACCGGAATTCCTAATTCAAACAATTCTTTTGAATATGTTGGAGCTCCTTCTTCATAACAGCTGTTAGGTCCACCTGTTAAGATGATTCCTTTCGGATTCATGGCCTTGATTTTTTCAAGGTCGGTTTTATAAGAATAAATCTCGCAATAAACATTGCACTCGCGAACACGTCGTGCAACTAACTGATTATATTGTCCACCAAAATCAAGAACGATTACCAATTCTTTTTTCATGTTTGTCCTCCTAAAAGCAAATTAATTATAAAATAGCTTGTTTACATTTACAACGAAAATGATGTTGGTTATGCATTTCTTTCTAAATATTCAATAACTTCACTTAAATTATTTCTTGTTTCTTGAATATACTGCTTCATTTCTTCATCTGGTTTGATTTGATCCGGAATAAAGATTGATTTCATTCCAGCCTTGTAAGCAGCTGTAATTCCATGCTTGCTATCTTCTAGAACTAAACATTCTTCAGGTTTATATCCCATTCTTTTGGCAGTAGCTAAAAAGATATCTGGTGCCGGTTTAGAAGGAAAACCTTCTTTTCCACTCACAATTTGTTTTGGATGCAATTCAAATCCAGCATAATTGATAAACTTTAAGATATCTTCTTTTGCTGAACTGGATGCAATCGCATAATCCATTGGCTTCTTTTCTAAATATTGAATCAATTCATATAGACCTGGCATATTGGCATCACCTGGATTTTTAAAAAATTCAAAGAAAAAATTCACACGTGTTTTCTGACAATATGACATTACATCACTAATTCCAGGATATGTATTTTCAAATTCTATGATTTCCCTGGAATCACACCCAATCATTCTCTCAATCACACTATCTGGACAATGTATATCCGCCTTATCTAAAGCTTGTCTAAATTGCTTTTTAAACATGATTTCTGTATTAAACATTAAACCATCCATATCAAAAATAACCGCTTTGATCATAGTCATCCTCCCTTATCTTTTCGCATGATTATTATAATCTAAATACTGTTTTTCTTTCTATATTAAATTATCTAAATTCAAAAAAAGTTGATGACAAGATATGCATATAAAATGTATATCCTATCACCAACAATGTTTTAATAAAATACTTTATGATACAGCGTTTATTCTTCTTCCTTATTCAATAAATTAAACTTATCAAATAAATAGAACAACAAAGACATTAACATTGCTGTTATACAAGCAAGTACCATACCTGTTAATGAAGTTGTACCAACCTGAACAACAACACCACTCAATCCTGTTACAAATACAACAGAAGTTAAGATCAAGTTAACACTCTTACCATAATCAACTCTTTTATCAACCAAAATTCTTAATCCGCTAGTTCCAATCATTCCATACAACAAGAAACTGATTCCACCAATTACAGGATTTGGAATCGTCTGGATCAAAGCTGCAAGAGGACCAATAAATGAACAAATAATAGAAAGAATAGCTGCACCTGCAATTACCTGTACAGAATAAACACCCGTAATTGCCATAACACCAATATTTTCACCATAAGTCGTTGTAGGAACAGAACCAATGAAACCCGATAACATCGTTGAGAAGTTGTCCGCAAACAAAGAACGATGAAGACCTGGATCTTTGATCAAATCACGACCAACAACTTCACCCGTAACAATCTGATGCCCAATATGCTCAGATGCAATAACCAAGATGACCGGAAGAATCATTAAAATTGCACTGATATCAAACTTAGGGAATGTGAAGTTAGGAAGCGCAAAGAAACTAGCCTCCATAACTGGTGTAAAATCGATCATTCCACAAAATACAGCGGCAACATAACCACAGATAACCGCAATCAAAATAGGAATAACGCTCAAGAACTTCTTGAAACATACACTGCCAATAATCGCAACACCTAAAGTTACTCCAAACACAATTACATTGTTTGGATCTACAACTTCATCCAACAACCCAGCTGTACTTGCTGCACTGCTTGAAAGCTCCAAACCAATCAAGGCAACAACCGGCCCCATAGCAGCCGGTGGAAGAACAACGTCGATCCACTTTGTACCAAATTTCTTGATCAAAGCTGCAAGTAGGCATCCACAAAAGCCAACAGCAACAAACCCACCTAGAGCATATTCATAACCAAATTGTGCAATAACGATATTTGCCGGAGCAATAAAGGCAAAACTACTTCCCAAATATGCTGGTGCCTTCCCTTTCGTAATTAAAATAAACAACAAAGTTCCAATACCGTTCATCAACAAAACGATAGCTGGATTAATTCCAAACAAGAATGGAACCAATACAGAAGCCCCAAACATCGCAAACATATGCTGGATACTTAAAGGCAACATCAACTTAAAAGGAACTTTTTCTTCGACTTGTATAATTCTTTTAGCCATAATCTTCTCCTTTTCTATAAAACCCATTTATTTATACCATAAAATTTGATTTTAGGGTATAATGAATTGGTATGAGTGCCCGTAGCTCAATTGGATAGAGTACTTGATTCCGATTCAAGCGGTTGCAGGTTCAAGTCCTGTCGGGTGCGCCAGTATGGCCTCTTAGTGAAATGGATATCACGAGATCCTCCTAAGATTTAATTGTAGGTTCGATTCCTACAGAGGCCGCCATAAAAAATAAAAAAAACGAATGAGATTTTTCCGGATATGTAAAATATCGTAGGGTCGAATACCCCCTCTAAATTATCATAGGGTCTC